>Ga0169931_10009889_pt1 | contig 13671 bp, 13 predicted proteins | sample Kivu_15m_20L_FD_129675 | JGI IMG/M metagenome (GOLD analysis project Ga0169931, IMG submission 129675) | Freshwater microbial communities from Lake Kivu, Western Province, Rwanda to study Microbial Dark Matter (Phase II) - Kivu_15m_20L... | ecosystem: Environmental > Aquatic > Freshwater > Lake...
GATATCGACTTTCTCGGGATCAATCGCTATTCCACTTCTAAGGGCTTCGCTCCGTGAAGGAATCACCCCTGTGAAATTGACTCCCCCACAGTTTGTTTGCACGTTATCATACGCCAGATCGTCATTGCGTCGCGCCCTTTCGTAGCCGTGGTTAACATAGGTCTATGCGAATAGAACGGATCATCGTTTACCGAGTCGAACTCCCGTTGGTCGAAGGATCGTATAAATGGTCAGGCGGCAAATCGGTGTCGGTATTTGACAGCACAGTCATTGCGGTGGAGACCGACTCCGGAATCACAGGCTATGGTGAAGTGTGTCCGCTCGGACCGTTCTATTTGCCAGCCTACGCCGAAGGGGTTAGGGCTGGCGTCCGCGAGCTGGCCCCGCATCTGCTCGGATACGATCCTCGCGAGTTGCATAAACTCAATCGCGGCATGGATGCAGCCCTCAAGGGGCACCCCTATGTGAAATCAGGCATCGATATGGCGTGCTGGGACATTCTTGGCAAAGAGACCGGATTGCCGCTTGTGATCCTCTTTGGCGGTCGCTGCGGCGATAATGTGCAACTCTACCGAGCGATCTCGCAGCAAGCCCCCGAGGATATGGCTGCAAACGTTGCTGGCTATCGGTCCCAAGGGTATCGCCGCTTCCAACTCAAGGTTGGAGGCGATCCGAACATCGACATCCAACGCATCCGCGAAGTGAGAGAGATGCTGCCGCCTAGTGATCGATTGGTCGCTGACGCCAATACTGGCTGGACGCAGCATGAAGCGATTCGGGTCGTGCGAGCGGTCCGCGATTTGGACGTCTATATCGAACAGCCATGCCTCAACTACGAGGAATGTCTCGCTGTTCGACGCGCGAGCAACCATCCATTCATCCTGGATGAGAATATCGACGGGCTCGATATGTTTCTCCGAGCGAAATCGGACTTGGCGATGGACGTTGTCAATCTGAAGATCAGCAAGCTCGGCGGACTCACCAAGACACTTCAAGTACGTGACCTATGTGTCCAGATGGGAATCGCCATGACGCTCGAAGATTCCTGGGGTGGCAGCATCATTACCGCAGCGATTGCGCATTTGGCTCACAGCACCCCCGAAGAGTTCCGATTCTCCAGTACCGATTTCAACAGCTACGTGACGGTCAGTAACGCGTTGGGAGCGCCGATGCGAATCGATGGAACCATGGAGGCCAGTTCGCAGCCCGGGCTGGGTATCGAACCTCGCATGGAAGTTCTGGGCGATCCGGTTTTCACCATCTCTCGTTAGCGACATTCACCATGAAGCCCGCGATTCCGATACTTTTGATCGCTTTCCTCGGAACACCAACAATCTACGCCGAAGATAGCTCGCGCCCGAGACTCCAGTGTATCAATGGCAGCGATCGCACGATCGAAGTCTTTTGGATTCGCGATGATAAGCAACGCATATCCAACGGCAGGATTTCTCCTGGCGGACAAGCAACCATCGATACACAAATCGGTCATGAGTTCGCGATTGTCGATAGCATCGATCAAAGCGAGAGAATCGTCGAGTGCTCCGTGCGAATTCAGGCGTTTCGCTATGAGCGTTCCGACCCCCATGGGATTCCGGCTTTTTACACACAGCGTGTTTTTGCTCATGGATATCCGATCGTTGGCTCTGCGAACGTTAGTCCGCATGCACTTCACGAAGCCGCATTTTGGATTGACCAAATGCTCGCTCATCGTCCCGACATTCGGGATGCCATGATCCAGTCCGGTTCGCGACTGTGCGTCATTGCATGGAACGAATTCACGACCGATTTGCCTGAATTCGCATGGCTGGGGAACGATTCTGTGGCAGAACTGCCCGGCGTAAATCCCAAAGATTATTGGGATGCCCGAGCCCGAGGACTTGGAGGGAGCGAAACGGATCCTCTTTGTTCATGCGGTGAGGAGAACCTGCTAGCCTATCCCGGCGACCCCTACTCCAGCGAATGCATTCTGATCCACGAATTCGCGCATAACATCCATCTGCGCGGATTGGTGAACATCGATCCGACTTTTGATGGCCGCTTGAAAACAGCTTATCAGCAGGCCATGAAGGCCGGTCTTTGGAAAGGGAAATACGCAAGCGTTAATCACCACGAGTACTTCGCGGAAGGTGTTCAGTCTTGGTTCGACAACAACCGCGAGAATGACCACGACCACAATCATGTCAACACGCGTGATGAATTAGAACAGTACGATCCTCTCTTGGCGGCGATTTGCAAAGAGGTTTTCGGGGAAACGCATATCGTTTACACTAAGCCTCCAACACGCCTGCAGGGGCACCTGCTGGATTACGATCCTCGCGAAGCACCCGAGTTCCGCTGGCCCAAACGGCTTGAGCAGGCGCATGAGCGAATTCTCGAATCGGCAAGGAATCGGTCCGAAGGCAAGCCCTAACGCTCTCGATATTTCTTAAACGTATCGAGTCGGGAAGCCACTTTCGCGACTCTTTCCTCGACAGACCCTCTCAGTCGATAAAACGGACGCTGCCTGGCTAGGAGATCCGATTCGATCCGACGCTGCATCACCGTTCGAAACACAGCCCCCGAACGATCCCAGGTATTGTCGTACGGTATATCGCATTCGCACAAGAACACGATATCGTATCGTTCACGACATTGATCCGCCAAATCCAACAGGTCAGGATGTGCGCTGTCGTGATAGTAGCGCGAGAACTGCAGCGTCGTGGTGGCATCGGTATCGACAAAGAAGAACTTATTTGCCGATGCCACCAATCGATCCTCTCGCTCGCGATGACCGAGGGCGATCTCTACGAGTTGCTCGCGGGTCAAACGCCGATCCACTTGATGCGTTGCCCAGTACTCTCGCCCATACTCCGGCATCCAAACCGTGTTGTATAGCGTTGCCACCGCCTGTGCGAGTGTGGTTTTGCCTGTCGATGGAGCGCCCACGAATACGACATGCGTCACTAGATCGCGGTAAACTCGCGGCGATAGATATTCCCGACAGCCATACGTATCGCTGCGTATCTGCGTTGCCGATATCGGAATTGCTTCACGCTTTTCATCCACTCGCCGGTCGATCGCTCCGAGCGCACGACTGACATGCTCGCCGTATGGTTCGCTGGAATAGAAGTGGGTAATCCCCCTCCCTTGTAGACGGGAAACGAGATACGCATCATGTTGGGCCGTGATGATGGGATCTAGCCCTGTTTCGGACGGTCCATCCCAGGCTTCGAGCACTTCGATCGTAGGATACAAGTCCTCGATCCAGCGTCTTCGGATCGGCAAAGGCGGGACATCCAGTTCCGGACAGTCATAGATCAAGACGACCGTATGATCCATCTCCGCCAATGACTGTTCGATCACCCGCTGGTGGCCTCGATGTAGCGGTGCGAACTTGCCAAGCGTCAATCCAATCTTCTTGCTCATTCGATCCTTGATTCACTGAGTTGTTCTCTGCACTCGATTCGTCATGATACAGTCTATCACCACGATGGTAATCATGTCGCAAGTCCTCGCAGCTCTCGATGGGAGTATGGCCAGCGGCCGGATCATCGGGTAGAGCGACGGCGAGAATGCAGGAAAAAGCCGAGTTGAGCATACGCCTGTTGCTGATTTACGGGGCGGATTCCGTTAAACTGATGCGTGCAGTTATCTAGCAACGGTTCAACCACCTAAGCAGTGCTGCCCCGATGTGATTTCGCCCTAGATCTCGTAAATCGTCCTCTCTTGGTAAATGGAGACCGCGTTAATGAATCATCGAAGAGCTTTCGATCGTCGAACATTTGTTGCACAAACCATTACTGCGGGAACGGTCGCGTGCGTTGCTCCCGGTATTTTGCATGGAAGCAATCGGGTGAAGGAACTCCATGTGGCAGCCATTGGCTGCAATGGGATGGGGTGGTCGGACTTGTCGTCGGTCGGTTCGCACCCGAGCGTGAAATTCGTCGGCTTTTGCGATATCGATGAGAATCGCTTCGATCAAGTCGATAAAGGCTTTCCCGGCGTCAAGCACTATAGCGACTATCGCGAAATGCTGAGCGAGTTGGGGGATCGCGTGGATGCCGTGATCGTGTCAACTCCCGATCATATGCACGCGCCGGTTGCGATGATGGCGATGGGAATGGGCAAACACATCTACTGCCAAAAGCCTTTGACTCATACAGTCTGGGAGGCCAGGCAGATGCGTTTGCTTGCGACGAAAAAAAATCTTACGACCCAGATGGGTAACCAGATTCATTCCGCCAATGAGTATCGTGGTGGCGTCCGAATGATCCAGGAGGGTAAAGAGCGAGGCAGAAAGGTCGTGGAGGTTCACTCGTGGGTGGGGGTCCAGGGGCGGCAGTACTGCAAGCGAACCGATCGTCCAACAGAGGCCAGTCCGCCTGCCAACGTGCATTGGGACTTATGGCTTGGCGCGGCGCCGTGGAGGCCTTTCGCTCCGGATGTTTACCATCCCTTCAAGTGGAGAGACTGGCAGGATTTTGGCTCTGGAGCACTCGGCGATTTTGCTTGCCACATCTTAGACCCAGTCTTCACCGCACTTCAGTTAACTGCACCCACCTCCATCGTCGCACAAAACGAGGGGACCACGCGCGAGGTTTGGCCCGGCCCGGAGAAAATCACCTTCACATTTCCTGGCACCCAGTACACGTCCGGCAAGGAACTAAAGGTCGTTTGGTACGATGGAGGGCTTAAGCCTTCGGCTGATTTCGTCAAACTGCCAGAGGGGAAGGAACTTCCTGGTGCTGGCTCCCTGTTCGTCTGTGAGAACGGCGACATGATGGTGTTACCGCACGTTGGTGCCGCCCAGTGGCATCGCAATCGCGAGGTTCTTAAGCAGGATATCCCCATGGGTTTAGGGACTAACCATTGGCACGATTGGGTCAATGCGGTACTCGAAGGGAAGAAGACAACCGATGGCTTTGAGTACGCGGGACCGCTAACCGAAGCGGTCCAATTGGGGAACATCGCGGCTCGGCTTCCGGGTGCAACCCTCAAATGGGATGCAGTCGCATTCCAGTTGGAGGGGCATGCCGAAGCACAAGGGATGTTGACCAAGTCCTACACCAAAGGCTTTGAAGTCAACGTCTAGGCTTGCCGATTCTGGCCGCTTCGGAAAGATGGCATTGATCTTAGCCAGCGTTGCGAAGAGAACTCGTCCCTACGGAGTCCAGCAATTGCTGGAGTTCGTCCCACCACTCTGAATCTCGCCAGTCCAACTGCGATAGTGCTTCGCTCGCCTGCCGAAGTTGCTCCTGAAGATCCAAAGAGTCGTCAATAAAGAGAATCGGCTCGCTTCCAATCCGAACCAGTCCGCCCCGAACACCGTTCAACCACTCGCTTCGAACGCGGATCCCCTCGTTCTGCGCGATCGCTAGCAGACGCTCCATTCTTTCCAGAGAATCGATTGCCATCAGAGTTCCCCTTGATATCTGCCGATAACTGAAGTATTCGTTCTCATGGACGTTAGCAAATCGACTCGTCGAGGAACACGGCAATATGGCAAGCATGGCAACTTCCTCCTCAGATGCAAATGCAAGCATTTCGGCTGATCGCATGCGGTTTAGCCAGGACGAACTGGAGCGGCGAATCATTCAGCTCGAGCGGCTTGCAGCGGTCGGGGAGCTGTCGAGTACGACGACCCATGAGTTCAATAATCTGCTGATGACGATCATCAACTATGCCAAGCTAGGCATGCGCAACAAAGACGAAGCCAGCCGCGACAAGGCTTTCGCCCGCATTCTGGATGCAGCCAATCGCGGGGCAAAGATTACCAGCACGGTACTCGGACTGGCGAGGAACGGTGCGGGGCAGATGGAGCCTATTGATTTGGTGAGTTTGGTCGAAGATACGCTTGTCCTTCTTGAACGCGAGCTGATGAAATATCGGGTCGATATCGAACGCGATTTCCAGACGGTTCCACGCATGCAAGGCTCGGCAAGCCAGCTACAACGTCTCTTGCTGAACCTGATCACCAACGCTCGCCAGGCAATCGGTGAGCGGGGGACAATCCGAATTCGCGTATCCCACGAAAGAGGAGCGGTAGTATTGGCGATTCGTGACAACGGATGCGGGATCCCGAAAGAGAATTTGCCGAAGCTATTCCAGCCCTTCTTCACCACCAAGTCCGGCCCGGATGCTAGCGGCAAGGGGGGTACTGGTCTTGGCTTGTCGGCCTGCAAGGAAATCGTAGACGAGCACTGCGGCCGGTTCCGTGTAGACAGCACTGTCGGGAAAGGAACGGAATTCATCATCCGTTTTCCCGCCGTCGTCAAATCCGAAACAGTTTCCGAATTGCCTTGATCAGTGAATCGCGTTGTTCTTCATGCGGCGCTTCACGCAGCGACTGCATTGGGAAATGCAACAGCTTATTGACGACTCGTTCCATCGCCTGGGCCACCTCTTGTTGCAGCTCGGGCGAGACACCTTGAAGCGGTTGCTTGCCGAGCAGACGCTGCAACTCTGCTTCGCGTATCGCGTCAGCTTGCTCCCGTAGTGCTCGGATAGTCTCGCTCGAGGATCGCAGTTCCCAATCGGCCTTGAGGCGTTGTCGTTCTTCTTCGATGATGCGCCGCGCTTTGGGAAGCTGCTGTCGGCGGAACGACTCATTGCGTTGACAAACGGATTGAAGGTCGTCTACCGAGTAGAGGAACACGCTCGGAAGACGTGCGATCGCGGGTTCGAAATCGCGAGGCACGGCTAAGTCGAGAATTAGCAGGGTCCCCTTGCGTCTTTGGTGCATGATATTTCGCATACGAATTTCCGAGACAATCGGCTCTTGGGCCCCCGTGGTACTGACCACCAAGTCGGCTCGAACCAGCAGCGAATCGAGGGACTCCCACGGTTGAACCTTGACTTGAAATTTGTCGGCTACTTCGCGAGCCCGCTCGACAGATCGATTCACAACAGTGACTTGAACTGCTCCTTTACCGATAAGGTATTGCAGGGTTTCGACTCCCATTTCACCACTACCGATGACGACCACCTGTTTGTCATCGAATCTTTCGAAAAACTCCGAGGCGATCTCGCTGACGGCGACACTTGGGATACTGACCCTCCGGCGATGGATCTCCGTTTCGTTGAAGACGCGTTTCGAGACGGAATTCGCTCGCTGAAAGAGGGTGTGCAGAATCGGTCCAGCGAATCCGCCCGTTCGGGAGCGTTCATAAGCTTCGCTGACCTGCGCCGCGATCTGCGATTCTCCGAGAACAATCGAATCGACGCTGCTAACGACCGTGAACAGATGGTCGATGGCAGCATCGTCATCGCGAGCTTGAAAGTGTTTTCGAAAGAGATCTGCGTCGACTCGATGATAGGCCGCGATGAACGCGATCATCTCCTCGGATGATGGGAGGATTTTATCCCCACTGGAGGCGGCGTACCATTCGACGCGGTTGCAGGTGTTGAGCAATACCGATTCACTCTCGGGAAACACATCGCGAAAGGCAGCAAGGGCTGGCGTGTATTGCTCGGAGGAAAATGCGATCCGCTCTCGCACCTCGATGGGTGTCGTGTGATGGCTACAACCGATCATCCGCACTTTCATCCGTCCCACCTCTGCATATTCGGTACCGAGAGGGACGTAGGACTGCTTCCGTGGGGCGCGGACATGACCACCGCCAATGCAGCGACGACGATGACGAACGAAAGGACGCTGAGAATGGCGGTCCACTCTCCTCGCCCTCGGTTCGACGAAACCCATTGCAGAAGCGCGGCGATGCTCAACCAGATGAATAAACCTCCCGAAAATAGGATTCCGCGGTCTGTCCATGCCACTTGTCCGTCTTGCGTAAAGTTCATGATCGCACCCGAAACCACGCCAAAGCCCACTGCGAGCGCGCTACCTAGAATGCATTTGCGACCGATCGACTGCAAATACTCCAAAGAAGGTAACCGCAGCGAATTCGCAGATGTTCCGAGATGTTTCAAACGCCAACCCTGAACGAAGTACATCATCGCGAATGCAAAGCCAAGAGCCACAAGCATCGTTCCGATCAGCATTGCAACCGAATGCGTAAGTCGCCAGAAAGATGCCGAGGAGTTGGAAGTCGCGATCGGAGATTCCGATGGAAAGACGACAGCAAGCCCTACGATCGCAAGAATGATCGGCAGGACAAACAACCCGATCTGCTTGTCGCTGCGACGGAAGCTCATCCAAAAAGAGGCCAGGGCGATGAGCCATGCGGCAAGAAACCCCCAGTCATGCCAACTTCGGAAAGCGATGAATTGATTCCCAGACCATGAGTTCCATACGCGATCTACCAGGTAGAGCGAATGGGTCACGATCGCCAGCCCCATCATGGCGAATGCAATCCATGAGGTCCAACGTCGAACGCTATCGCCCGACGAAGCAAATCGAGCCGCCTCCATGATGAAGGCAAGCAGGTAGGCGATCAAGAAACAGGTCTCGTTAGGCATGGCTGAACGATTCCATGTAAGAAGAAAAAACCTCGTGCCGCTCAACCTGCACGAGGTTTATCATAAGGTACAAATCACCAATGGATCGCGACAGGATGAATTCAGGGCTCAGTCCCAATCTTCATCCTCGTCTTCTTCATCTTCGTCGTCATCGTCCCAATCGTCTTCGTCGTCATCCCAATCTTCTTCCTCTTCCCCTTCTTCTTCCCCTTCTTCCTCTTCGTCGCCTTCGACTTCTTCCCAATCGTCTTCTAGTTCTTCATCTTCTTCGAATTCTTCCTCGGCCTCTTCCTCGTCCTCTTCAAACTCTTCTTCCTCTTCTTCGAATTCCTCTTCGTCTTCGAAGTCGTCATCTTCGTCTTCGAAGTCTTCGTCTTCATCATCAAAGTCGTCATCGTCGTCGGACATGACCAAGGTTGAAACACTAGGCTGCAACCAAGACCACGACAGGGACAATGCATCCGTAGCGTGGCTTGACTTTTTTCCAAAAGTGGCAGCGGCGAATGTCATCTTCACAGTGGACACCTTGCTTCTTTCGATCCTAATCAAGGGAAGGGAAACGAGTTGGTTCGGGAACAAAAATACTGTTCTAACGAATTCAGCCGCCAATGCTAGCGGTGTACCCGTCTGCAGTCTACGCTCCTTCAATCTTCCGGCTGCAAAAAGCTGACATCGCTCCGCGGAGCAGTTTCGTTGAGCCTGACTGCAATTTCGGCTTCTGCCGCCCGAATCTTTTGTAGCTTGGGCAGATTATCAAGGGATGTCAGCCCAAAAAGTTGTACAAATGTGCGGGTCGTTTCGTACAGGTAGGGGCGTCCAAGTTCTTCATCCCGGCCAGCGATACGAATTAGGGCACGCTGTAGGAGCTGGCGAAGGATTTCGTCACAATTCACTCCTCGAATCGCTTCGATTTCTGCCCGTACAATCGGCTGACGATAGGCGATGATTGCAAGCGTTTCCAACATGGCCTGACTGAGCAAATGCTCTGAAGGAACGTCGGGCCGGCGGCGTACCCAGCTCGCAAATTCTTTTCGCGTCAGCATTTGCACTCCGCCTGCTACCTCTTCGACCTGGAATGCACACCCCTGAGCTTCCAGCCGTTTGTTGATTTCGATGACGGCCGAGCGAGCGGCCGTGGCGTCCGGTAAACCCGATACAGCCGCCAACCGGCGGTATGAAAGGGGTTCCCGAGCGGCGAACAGAGCACCCTCCACCACAGCCAAGGGGGGGGCGGATAACGATCTTTCACCTCTGTTTTCTGGCATGCCGAGTCTCCGATAGCCCAGAACTCCCACGAATGTCCAATCGCGAGTGCTGGAGGTTCAGCGAATCGCTAACAAGTTTCGGGCTTCCTGGCTTGTCCGGGTCCTCCAGGTACGGCATCATGCTCGATGCAGGCCTCCCCACGGAATTGCAATTTCCGACGATTTTGTGCTCAAAGACAACATTTTATCGTATCAAAAAGTCCGGTTCCCATGCCAACAGCTCAAAAAAAATCCGGAAGCGGTCTCGGTTGCGTTTATGTCCTGCTGGTCGCCTTCGCGCTTTTAGTTGCCTTTGGGGTGTTTTCCTTCACCTCGCGAATTTCCGGAACGGAATTCACTCCGAACACCTTTCAAACACGATCATTTTCCTATTCTCGCATTCCCGGAACACGCACGCGTCTCTCACCAACGAGCCTCGGCCCTCCGACAGCGGTTGCATCCATCGACGTTTTGAAGCACCTGCCGACCCTCAATCGGACTCAGCAATGGCAGGTCGCGAGCGTTGTAGGGGCACCCGGAGAAACGCACGGGGCCAACGTTCTGGCCAACGCACTCAATCAACGCTCTCCTGACGGAAACGATGTTTGGGGTGCGTGGTCGGTACGCCATCCGACTGTCGCGGCTGTGTTCTGGCCACTGGTCCAACAAGTCGCGTTTCAGCAACTGTATGAATGCATTCCGGAACTTCTGCAAATCGCCGAATTGGCAGACGACCCAGTTTCGCTAGAGCGGGAATCGCTCTCGGTGATCGTTCGAGCAACCACGGAAAGGATCAAAAGATCTAACGAAGACGCGCAATCGACTGAACTTCTCGACTGGCTATCGGGAATTTCAGTAAAGGATCCCGAAAATTCCGGGTGGTTGACCAAGCAGAAGGATGAGCTTCTCAAATCGATGAAATCTGTTGGCCCCTGATCATTCGCCACGACACTTCGATCGATTGTTAGCGATTATTCGCAAAAGATTGATCGACAAAGATAGTTCCTTCTGCCGTTACATAGCTTGCTCGGAGCACACCAATACTCGACAATTGATTTGTCGGACGTTTGTTTCGATGGCCTTCACAAGTTTTCTCGATGGTAAGCGACTCACAACCCTCAACTTCGCCAGTGAGTTCCCCGAGCCCGAACGATGGAGCGTTGCTTGAGCGAGCGCGTTTGGCACTGCAAGCTCTTCAATACGAGGAAGAGGTTGCTCGCTATCGTGTTGCATGCGCGGAGTTGATGGAGGTGATCGCGGATGCGGAGGCGGGGAACGCGGAACCGCTGAAGCACTGGTTGCTCGCTCGGCGCGACACTCCAAGTTCCAGCACGGTTGAGAGTGTCGCTGTTAAAACAACTTCGGTACTTCCCTCGACCAAGGCACCCAAGATCACAAAGCCCGATGTCGAGATAGGAGCCGCTACAGAAACTAGCTCCGCGAAAGGTTTTGAAAATCGCGGACCTTGGGATCGAATGGTCAAGGCAGCCGAGGCCCGAGCTAAAGCATGGATCGAATCGGAACAAGTCGATGCACCGGAGTTGACAGCCAGTTCGCTCGACTTGGCCCTGAGCATCGGCAGGGTGGATGGAGCACCAGCCAAGAAGAAGGGGACTCGCTGGCTCGCACCGCATGTAAGCGCCAGTTTGGTTGTACATGGACTGATGATCGCAGTCCTGGCATGGTGGGTCGTGGTCATCGCTCAACCAGAGAAGCAACTGTCCATCGCTGTCGGTGAAGCTGACTTTCAAGAGGTAGCCCTCGAAACCATTCTTGAGCAAGAACCGTCGGAGATGACTCCATCGGAAGAACCGGAATCGGCCCCAACAACGGATACTGAGACACTACCAATCGATGTGCCGAGGATCGCGGCGATCGAAAGCGGCGTCGGGCCACCGGTTGCCGATTCCAATTTATCCACCATGGCAGGCAATTTGAGTGGAGCCGGTGGGATGGGAACAAACCTTGCTGCTGGCGCCGAGTTCTTCGGGGCCAAGGCCGCTGGAAACACATTCGTGTTCGTTGTGGATTGCTCACCCAGTATGGCTCGAGACAAAGCCTTCGATTCAGCAAAAAAAGAGATTCTTCGATCCCTGTCGATGCTCAAGCCCAAGCAACGCTTCTACATCTTATTCTTCGGAGCGGAAATCGCACCCCTTCAATTCGGTGGCCAAGAGCCTGAGCCCTACATGGTGCGAGCCAACCCGCAGAACCTCGAAAAAACAATGCAATGGATCCAACGGATCAATATACAGAAAGAAGGGCGAAACCCGATCGACGCAATGCGACAAGCCATCGATATGGAACCGGATGCTATTTTCTTGCTCTTCGATGGCGAAACCAAAGTGACCAATTGGATCGGTCGTATTCGCGAGATGAACGAAACCGATGATTTGTTCTCACAAGGCGAAACCAAGATCCCGATCCACGTCGTCCATTTCTTTCGCGAAGAGTTCGTGGCAGACATGAAACGTATGGCCGACGAAAATCATGGATCCTACCGATTCGTTCCCCGTCCACAGAAGGGAACCAACCGATGAGCCATGGTCATGCTGAGCTATCACCCAGAAAGATGAACCTTGGGTCGACCATCTCCATGTTGGTGAGCTTGGTACTGCACCTGTCAGCGACTCTTGTGTTGTCATGGATTATTATCAGTCAAAATGGTTCGGGTACGCATGGAATCAGCATCGATGGCACCCAACTCGACGACTCGATGGATACCGAACTCCAAGAGTTCGAGATCGCAACCGCTTCAACCAAAGAGCAGCTCAATCCGCTTGATCAACGACCATCCGACTTGCCGAATGCTCCGGTTGAAGCCAGCAAACCCCTCGAGCCTGTCAGCGTCAGTCGCACCCAAACACCCACGTTAACGAGCACCTTTTTCCAGGAATCCAGCATAGCCGCCGCCCTCGCAGGGGCATCTGCAGAGATCAGCGGGGGAGGTGGAGGTGCCGCGAAAGGCTCGCGCAATGGCACAGGAGCGAATTTCTTCGGGGCTCGTGCGTACGGCAATCGATTCGTCTTCGTCATCGACAGCTCAAGCTCCATGATCGGCCCCCGTTGGGAAGCTTTGCGGGTCGAACTTCATCGCGCCGTGCGAAGTCTGTCCCCAGACCAAGAGTTTTTCGTCATCAGCTTCGACACAACCGCTCATCCGATGTTCAATAAACTTCCCCCCGAGGGTGAGTTTCTCAAGCCGACTCGCGAAAATATCGCCCAACTCAATTACTGGGTGGCTTCGATCGTTCACGGCAACGCCACGATGCCCGCTTCTGCAATCGGGATCGCACTCCGCCTCGAACCCGACGCGATTTTCCTTCTTTCGGACGGTGAGATTACCGATGCTACCCTTGCAGAGTTGCGATTCTATAATCGCTTCCAGGACTCGGATGGGGACATCAAAGTCTCGGTACCGATCCACACCCTACTGCTCTACAGCGACGTCGGGTACCTGACCCTGAAAACGATCGCAGACGAAAATGAAGGAGTCTTCACCCCCGTCACCAGCTTTCGTGGCGTCGGTCCCTAATCTCCCGATCGGACGCTACGAATATCACACGCTGGGAATCAAGCCCCCATGAAGACCAATTGCGGCAATCCTCGACCGTTTCATTTTTTTTTCTCCGCCACCGAAACATTTTGCCGATGTGAGTGTTAATCCACCCCTATCGGTTTTTTCTATTCAAACTCTAGCCAACTCTATTCAAACTCTAGCCGAAAAGGTGTTCGCGGAGATGCAATGTCCCCGATAGCCCAACTCCTGATCCGTTTTTCACTCGCCCCAGGGCTCCTGCCGCTCCTTTTATTAGGTCCGCTGATGGCTCAGCCCCCTTCGGCTCAAGGCTCATCAGAAACCAACGCCGAGGCGATCAAGAAACTTTCGAAAGGGGAAACTCAGTTTTTCGAGTCCAAGGTTCGTCCGTTGCTGATCGATAAATGCTACGGATGCCATTCGCTCGACTCGAACCTCGCTGAGGGGGGATTAAGGCTAGATACCCGCGAAGCTGTTTTGCGAGGGGGAACC
>Ga0169931_10009890_pt1 | contig 13670 bp, 15 predicted proteins | sample Kivu_15m_20L_FD_129675 | JGI IMG/M metagenome (GOLD analysis project Ga0169931, IMG submission 129675) | Freshwater microbial communities from Lake Kivu, Western Province, Rwanda to study Microbial Dark Matter (Phase II) - Kivu_15m_20L... | ecosystem: Environmental > Aquatic > Freshwater > Lake...
CCTACCGCGTCCACCGCCCCGACAAACCCGCCGCCAAATGACGGCCCGTCCGCTCCGCCCGGCAACTCCCGCTGGCTCACATCAACCCGCGAAGATGGCCCTGTTTGAATCTGCGATCGACATTGTATGCGCGCTGGATTTGGTTCACATAGCCCCAGATTGCTCCGTCTAGACACTCCTGGTTCTGCTCACCGACCTCGGTTCCAAACAGCGATCGAGGCGACATTTATTCGGCATTACGTCATATGCATCTTGTCGGCGTTTCAAGAAGTATTACAAAGGATTACCGTATTCTACATCAATGGTATCGCGTCTGACCGGGTTTGTCTACGTGGCAAACCTGTGGAGACTCGCCATGCACCCGCGACCACAAACGCCTTTCCGTCCCGCGTTGAGGAACGAGTAACTCCCGCCCCCCTGCAAGGTGTGTGCAATATGCGATACCGACGCATTCGCCTTCTGACCGTGCTCTGCCTGCCGCTGCTCTTGGGACTGACTGCGTGCAGCAGTCGCGACTCCTCCGTCGCCCGCAGTGGCAAGCCGATAGTCGTCGCGACGTTCAGCGTGCTGGGCGACCTCGTCAAGATCGTCGCAGGCGACAGCGTCGAGGTGGTGACGCTCGTGGGACCCGATGGCGACGCGCACACCTTCGAGCCGACCCCGAAGGACGGCGTCTCGCTCGCCGAGGCCGACGTGATCTTCGAGAACGGCGTCGGCTTCGAGGCGTGGCTCGACAAGCTGTACTCGTCCTCGAAGTCGAAGGCCAAGCGGGTCGTGGTGAGCGAGGGGTTGCGACTGCGGACGCTCGAAAACGAACACGACCCCCACCTCTGGCACGATGTCAAGAATGCGATCCACATGGTGGGAGTGATCCGCGACAAGCTGGCCGAAGCCGACCCGCCCAACGCGGACAAGTATCGGGCCAACGCCGCCGCCTACCTCGACCGGCTCAACACCCTCGACGCCTGGGTTGTGGAAAAGGTCGGCACTCTGCCCAAGGCGAAGCGGAAGCTGGTGACCAGCCACGACACGTTCGGATACTTCGCCGACCGGTACGGCTTCGAGGTCGTCGGCAGCGGCCTGGAGTCCGTCTCGACGGAGGCGTCGGATCCGTCGCCGGCGGCGTTCGCCAAACTGGTCGGTGAGATCAAGGCGGCGAAGGTGCCGGCCATCTTCGCCGAGAACGTCCACAACCCGAAGCTGATGGAGCGGTTGGCGAAGGAAGCGGGCGTCAAGGTGGCCCCGCCTCTATTCACCGACGCGCTGGGCAAGCCCGGCAGCGAGGGCGACACCTACGAGAAAATGATGCGTTACAACGTCTCCACCATCATGGACGCGCTAAAGCCATGAGCGATCCCTGGCTCCCTTACTCACGCGGCAGGCACGCCGACCCGGTGGCCTGCGCTCCCGCGCTGCTCACGGAGTCGTTGTGCGTGACCTACCCCGGCGCGAACGGTCCGGCCCTGCGCGGCGTGAGCGTGCGGGTTCCGTGCGGCACCACGACTGCCCTGGTCGGCCCGAACGGGTCGGGCAAAAGCACGCTGCTCAAGGCAGTGGCGGGGCTGCTGCCGGTCGGCTCGGGGTTCATCCGCGTCCACGGCAACCCGGTCGGGGCGTGCCACCACCGGGTCGCCTACCTGCCCCAGCGGGGTGAAATCGACTGGGGCTTCCCGATCTCCGTCGAGCGGATGGTGCTGACGGGCCGGTATGTCCACCTCGGTTGGCTGCGGTGGCCTGGACGCGCCGACCGGGACATCGCCCGCGCGGCCTTGGACCGACTGGGCCTGACGGAACTCGCAGGTCAGCAGATCGGCAAGTTGTCCGGCGGGCAGCAGCAGCGGGCGCTCCTGGCCCGCGCCCTCGCCCAAGAGGCGGACTTGCTGTTGCTGGACGAGCCATTCAACGCGGTGGACGCCCGGACCCAAGAGACGATCTACGAGGCCATGCGGTCCCTGCGGAGCCGGGGCAAGACACTGGTCGTCGCCACCCACGACCTGAGCCGGTCGGAGGGTTGCTTCGACGCGACTGTCCTCCTCCAGGGCGGCGAACGGGTTCCGTCCCCCGAGGCCGCTCCCTGCTGCGTCATTGCGGAGAAGGTGGGCGCATGGACTGGTTGACCGAGCCGTTCCGGTACGCCTTCATGCAGCACGCCCTGCTGGCGGCGGTGCTGGTCGGCATCACGTGCGCCGTGCTTGGCGTGCATGTCGTTCAGCGGCGGATGGCGTTCGTCGGGGACGCCCTGGCGCACACCACGCTACCGGGGTTGGTTGTCGCCCACTTGTTCGGCTGGAGCTTGTCGCTGGGCGGGCTGGGGGCGGCGCTGGTGACGGCCCTGTTCATCGGCTGGGCATCGAAGCGGCAGGCGGTCAAGGAGGATACCGCCATCGGGGTCGTGTTCACGGGCATGTTCGCCCTCGGCGTGCTGCTGATGAGCCGGACGCGCTCGTACCGCGACCTGACGCACATGCTGTTCGGCAACGTCCTGGGCGTGACGAATTCCGACCTGTGGTTCATCGCCGGCGTGGCCGTCGTCGTGCTGGTCACCCTGGCCCTGTTCCACAAGGAGTTGGAACTCACGGGCTTCGACCCGACGCACGCCGAAGTGATCGGGCTGCGGGGCGACTTGATGCGGTTCCTGCTGCTGGGGCTGCTGGCCCTCGCCGTCGTCACCGGAATCCAGACGGTCGGCGTGATCCTGACCAGCGCGCTGCTCATCACGCCGGCGGCGACCGCGGCGCTGCTGACCGACCGGATGCCGAGGCGAATGCTCCTCGGGGCGGTGCTGGCGACCGCAAGTTCGGTCGCGGGCCTGACGCTGTCATACCTCGCCGATACGTCGTCGGGCGCGGCCATCGTCCTGTCCTGCACCGCAGCGTTCGTGGTCGCGTTCGCGGCCCGTTCGACGTGGCAGCGGCTCCGACGGGGTGCCGTGGACCCGGAGAAGACCGACGAACCGAATGCCGTCGCCCAGGCGGAGGAGGCTTCCCGATGCAACTGACGACTAAGCGACAGGCTTTGGCTCAACTGATGTTCTGCCAGGGTTGCTGCTGCGGGCGGACGGATCGCGGCAGGCCGGAACTGCCGGTCGAACAACTCAAGGAGGTTTGGAAGGACGAGAAGCTCAACCGCACGGTGCAGTTGACGATCTCGGGTTGCCTCGGCCCGTGCGACCTGCCGAACGTTGCGCTGGTCATGCTGCCGGAAGGCAACTTGTGGCTGGGCGGCATGGACGGGGCCGAGGTGTACGAACAACTGGTGAACTGGGCGCGGGCCTGCCACGCCGCCGGCGAGGCGCTGCCGTTGCCCGAGGAACTCGGGCCGCTGAGGTTCGAGCGGTTTCAAACGGAAGGAGTCGCGTCGTGACGGCAAGCACACTCTCGAAGCCAGATGCGGTCGTGGCTTGGGACCGGGACGCGGTCGCCGCGTTCGACCGTGGCGGGGAAGACATTCTGATCGTGGACCGGCGACCGCTGCCGGGCATCGCCAAGGTCGTCGCGTCGGCTCGCGTCCTGGACTGGCGATCCGCTGTCACCTCGGAGGACGCCGAGTCCCGCGCCGCCGAGGCGCTCGACGCTCTACGGATCGACTGCCCCGTTCTGGCGGCCGACATCGCGGTCGTCGCCCGGAGTTTCCTCGCTCAGTTCGATGCGACTGAAGCGTCGCTTCGGGTCGAGGTGGTGAACACGAACACCTGCCCGAAGTTCCACTGCGACAACATCCGCGTCCGGGTCGTGACGACGTACCACGGGCCGGGGACGGAATACGTCTTCGTCGCGAGCCCGGACGACACCCGTCGAGGGCCGACCGGCGCACTGATGTTCCTGAAAGGGCACAAGCACGCGACCCACGCAGACGCGGTCCTTCACCGCTCTCCGATGGTGCCATCCGGCGAAAAGCGGCTGTGCGTGGTTCTCGATGTCTGAGTTCGCCGGGCGGAAGCCGAGCGGGCGATGGCCGGAGAAAACGTGATCGGGGTGCGCCGTGATGAACTTGTTCGGCCAGAAGCCGTCTCACGACCCGGCGGTGATCGCGCGGGTGAAGGACTGGGTCAGGGAATTGATGGGCCTCCCCGACGAGGTGGTGGTCATGGTGACCGAACTCCGCTGCGCCGAGGAGGACTGCCCGGACGTGGAGACGGTGATCGCCGTCCTCGGCGAACCGGGCAAGGCCCGGAAGCACAAGCTCCTCAAGCCGATGGCGGAGGTGACGCGGTTCGACGTGATGAGCCTCGCCGCTCGCGGCACCCACGGCTGACGCGGGCTCGCGGACCCGCTGGCTGCCCCGGGGATTTTCACACAGGAGGAACGGCCATGTGCCGCATCTTGGGATTGTTCGCCGTACAGATGATTGCCGCCGACGCCCCGAACCAGACCGCCGCCGAAGCCAGCCGCCCGACCCTCCCCAGCCATTTGGCCGATGTGGAGGTGATCTGCAACGGCACGTCCCATATCGGGCGGCTGATCGTGACCAGAGACGGCGAAGTCCACCTCGAACATCTCGAAGGGGAGGTTGGCCGCCGGGCCAAGGCGGCCATCCGCCGCGCAGCCGACCCCGTGCCGGGTTGGGACAACCGAACCGACCCGGTGCGTTGCGTTTGGTGTCGCCTGGGGCCGGATGCGGTACTGGCCGAAGTTCATGCACCCGCCGTCTCGCTCACGATCACCAGGCACCAGCTTCTTCCCAACCGTTAAGTCACCCCAACACTCTGGAGATGCCACGCCATGCCAGCGACCATCGACCGCGTCCCCGTCACCGTACTGACCGGCTTTCTGGGTTCGGGCAAGACCACGCTGCTCAACCACATCCTGACGGCCCAGCACGGCAAGCGGATCGCCGTGATCGAGAACGAATTCGGCGAGGTCGGGGTCGATCAAGACCTCGTCATCAACGCCGAAGAAGAAATCTTCGAGATGAACAACGGATGCATTTGCTGCACCGTCCGGGGCGACCTGATCCGCATCCTCGGCAACCTGATGAAGCGCCGCGACCGCTTCGACTACATCCTGGTCGAGACGACCGGCATGGCCGACCCCGGTCCCGTCGCGCAGACCTTCTTCGTCGATGACGAGATTAGGGCAAAGACGAAGCTCGACGGGCTGGTCACGCTGGTGGACGCCAAGCACGTCCACCAGCACTGGGACACCAACGAGGTGCAGGAGCAGATTGCCTTCGCCGATGTCATCATGCTGAACAAGACCGACCTCGTTACGCCCGAGGAACTCGACGCCCTGGAGGCCAGGATCAAGGCGATGAACGCGGCGGCGAAGGTGTACCGCACCCGCGACAGCGTCATCGAGATGGACCGCATCCTCAACGTCGGCGGCTTCGACCTCAACCGGGCGATGGTCACCGACCCGCAGTTCCTCGAACCCGAGTACCCGTTCGAGTGGGGCGGCGTCTTCGCCCTGGCGGTGGGCGACTACACCCTGGTGATGCAGGATGGCCCGGACCCGGCCATGAAACTGGCCCTCCTCCCCGCCCCTGGCGGACTGGCCGGTGCCGTCGCGGACGCGGTTTGGTGCTTCAGCGAGCGGGAGCCGGTCGCCATCGCCGGCGCGATCGAGCCGGGCAAGAGGTTGCTGGAGGCGGCGCTGCCCGGCGGCGAGGTCCGCGTCCCGGTACGGATCGCCCAGGCCGGCGACTACGCCCTGTTCACCGAACACCACCCTGACGAGTTCAAGGCCGAGCTGAGCGGCCCGTCCGGGGTGCTGACGGCGAAGGAGTTCCACGCCTACAAGCCTGACCACGAACACGACGACGCGGTGTCCTCGGTCGGCATCACCATCCCCGGCGATCTCGATCAAAAGAAGCTCAACAAGTGGATGGGGAACCTGCTCCAGACGCAGGGGCAGGACATCTTCCGCATGAAGGGCGTGCTGGCGATCAAGGGGGACGCCAACCGCTTCGTCTTCCAGGGCGTTCACATGCTCTTCGACGGGCAGCCCGATCGCCCGTGGGGCAAGTTGCCGCGCACCAACAAGCTCATCTTCATCGGTCGCAACCTCGACCGCGAGGCACTGACGGAGGGCTTCCGGTCATGCTTGGCGTAAGTCGCAAGCCCCGGCTGAACCGGGAGTGGCGGGCCATGCTCCCCGATCACGTCACCGATGTGGCGTGGTCGCCGGACGACAAACTCGTCGCCGCCGCCGTCGCCAAGGGACCGGTCGCCGTCCTCGACGCCGGCACGGGCGCGGTGCGGCACATGCTTGCCGGCCACGGCTTCGGGGCGACTTCAGTCGCCTGGGTGGACGCAGGCACGGTCGCCAGCGCCGGACAGGATGGCCGGGTCCGCCTTTGGAACGCCGCGACCGGGGCCGAACTTCGGTCCCTCGACGCGGGGGCCAAGTGGGTGGAGCGGCTGGCGGTCAGCCCATGCGGCGCCTATATCGCAACGGCGGCGGGCAAGAAGGTGCGGCTGTGGGACCGCGAAGGCCGGCTGGTCCGCGACTACCCGGATCATGCCAGCACCGTCACGGACATCGTCTGGCGACCGGGCGGGAAGGAGCTGACGTCGTCGGCCTACGGAGGCGTACGCCTGTGGTCGCCGTCCAGCGACGAACCCGCGCGCGAGTTTTCGTGGAAGGGGTCCGTGCTGCGGCTGGCGTGGTCGCCGAACGGCAAGTACCTCGCCACGGGGGATCAGGACTCGACGGTGCATTTTTGGATCAACGCCAGCGGTCAGGACTTGCACATGTTCGGCTATCCGATGAAGGTGCGCGAACTGGCCTGGGACAAGAGCAGCCGTTTCCTGGCGACCGGCGGCGGCTCCCAGGTGACCGTCTGGGACTGCTCGGGCAAGGGGCCGGAAGGGACAACGCCGCTGCAACTGAACGGCCACGACCAATCAACCTCGATTGCCGCGCTCGCGTTCCAGCAACGCGGACCGTTGCTCGTTTCCGGCGGGGGCGACGGGAAAGTCGTCCTGTGGCAGCCAGGGAAAGGGAAGCGACCGCTTGCCGACACCAAACTCGCAGGCGGGATAACCCAGGCGGCGTGGTCGGGTGATGACGTGCGGCTCGCGGTCGGCACCGAAACGGGAGAGGTTGTCGTTTACAAGACGTGAGAGTTCTTTTTCGAAAACGTCGCCGGCCGGCGTTCGCCCTGAGTCAGCGCTTCAATCCACGCGGGAGGAGCCGGGTCGAGTTCAAGATAAAGGCAAGCTCGGACGAAACGTGGATGAAGGCCGCGAGTAGCGGGTTCAAGAACCCGAAAGCGGCCAGTCCGACGCCAACCCCGTCCACAATCAGCGTTCCCGCGAAGTTCTGCCAGATGATGCGGCGGCAGCGTCTGGCGATCCGCAGGGTTTCCACGAACTTGAGCAGGTCGTTTCCGAGCAGCACCACATCGGCGCTCTCGCGGGCCACGTCAGTCCCCGACCCCATTGCCACGCCGACATTCGCCTGGGTCAAGGCCGGGGCATCGTTGATTCCGTCCCCGATCATGGCGACCTTCTTCCCCGCGCCCATCAACGCCTCGATGCGGGCGACCTTCTCGGTGGGAAGTAGCTCGGCCTCAACCTGATCGATGCCCAACTTTTTGCCGACTGCCAGACCGATGGCCGCTGCGTCTCCGGTCAGGAGGATCGTCCGAAGCCCCATCTTCCGCAGCTCGGCCATCGCTTGCACAGACTCGGGCCGCAATGCGTCGGCGATGTGAAGTGCCCCCAGGAGACGCCCGCTGCGCACCACCAGCACTTCGGAGGAGTGATCGGGGGCGGCTACCGATGCCGTGGTGTCGATGCGCTGCTGTTCGAGGAAGCCCCGGTTGCCGACGACGATCTGCTCTCCCCGCAACCAGCAAACGATGCCCTTGCCCGGGGGCCGCCGCCCGGCCCGCCGCCGCCGATCACTTCCGCGAATCCGTCGCCATCGAGATCGCCTGCGGTCACATACGCGCCGTTCCGCAACGTGCTCTCGAACAGGAAGAAGTCCGCGAACAGGGAATGCAACCGGCTTGCGGCGATGGACTGCCCATTGGTCACGGAGATGCGCGGGCCGCCGCCGAACCCGGCTGAGACGACCAGATCACCGAAGCCGTCGCCATTGACATCGCCGACGCCGGCACGGGCTCCGCCGCGGAACTCGGGGTCGTCGATACCGTAGAAGTCCGCAAGTTGCCGGAAGTCGCTACCGTTGAAGACACGGACACGCGGGCCTCCGGATTCGTCCGGTGTGATCACGAGTTCCGGAACCCCGTCCCCGGTGATGTCGCCGGCCGCCACGAACACGCCGCCGACGAACCGATCCTCGAAGGGCTGGATCGAGAACAACTGGTTCCCGCTTGCTCCATCGAACACGACCACGCGCGTGATAGACCCCGGTCCCGTTCCGGCCACCAAGTCCGCGATGCCGTCGCCATTGAAGTCCGCCGAGGTGACGCGCACCCCGCCGGAGAGTCCCGGGTGTTCGCTCTGAGCGGGAAGGATTTGCTGACCGGATCTGCCGACGCGGCACGCGTCGTCGCGAACTTCTACGGGGGCGACGTCTCCAACCGGGGCGGGATCCGACTGGTCGCTCGCGATCTCGATGGCGACCGCAAGGCGGACCTCGTGGTGGGTGACGGCACCGGGTCCGGTTCGCGTGTCACCGGATACTTCGGCAAGGACATTTCAGAGACGGGCACACCGTCGTACGCACTCTCGCTGGATGCCTATCCCGGATTCTTCGGAGGAGTCTATGTCGGTTGAGGCTCGATCCGGACTAAGCAGTCACACAGTCCGTCAAAGTGTCAGCACCTCAGGAGGCGTTCACAGAACCTTTCACAGTATTCTGTGAAACAAGCACAATTGCTGATCATTTTGTGCACGATTTCGCACTGTACGCTACGCGACCACGTGATATGATTTCGCTTGAATACACGGTCTATCGGCGTGTTTTCGGGGCTTTTCCGGGTTCGGCTCATAACCTGGAGGTCGTAGGTTCAAATCCTACCGCCGCAACTTGCATTTCGCAGCGTCCAATTGACGGAACGTCTTCCATACCAAGCTCTTCCGGCCAAGGCCGGAAGAGCTTGTTTCATTTCCGACCCCGACTTGGGTGCATTTTGGGTGCAGCATGGCGGCCGCATAGGGCTCGCGTCGCTGGACACCGCCCGAAGAATTCCGCTCTGGGGGTCGGCATGGCGTGGATCGAACATCGCGGGGCAGCGTACCGGATCAAGTTTCGCTTTTCAGGTCGGAACCTGAGCGTGGCGCTGAAGACCGATGACGAAATCGAGGCGCAGGGCCTGCTGGCCCGCTTCGAGGAGAATCTCCGGCTGCTGAACCGGGGCCGGCTCCAACTTCCCTCCGGCGCGGATGTGGGACTCTTCCTGCTGTCGGACGGGAAGCTCTCCGAAGCGGTCTCGCTCCCGCCGCCGGAACGGACAATCGGCGAAGTCTTCGAACTGTACCGGTCCACGCTCACGGCGGGCGCGAAGGAGGCGAACACACTGAAGTCCGAGGCGATCCACCTCGCCCATCTTCGACGCATTCTCAAGTCGTCCACGCCTGTCTCGCAAGTCACCACGCAGGCCATCCAGGCGTACGTCGACCGGCGGGCGAAGGAACGCTACCGCCGCAAGCCGATCCGCTCCGTCACGATCAAGAAGGAGGTCGCCACCCTCCAGACAGTGTGGAACTGGGCCGTCCGGCGCAACCACCTTGCCGCAGCGTCACCCGTCAAAGGGATCACCTTCCCCAAGGAGCATGAGCGACCGCCGTTCCGCACGTTCGAACAGATCCAGAAGATCATCGACCGCGGCGGACTCACGAAGGCGCAGACGCGGGAACTCTGGTCGGGGCTGTTCCTCAACCTGGACGAAGTCCGGGAAGTTCTGGCCCACGTCCGTCAACACGCTGTCTGCGATTGGCTCCATCCATTCCTGGTGACGGCGGCCCACACCGGAGCTCGACGAAGTGAACTGATGCGTGCGCGGATCGAGGACTTTGACCCCGTGTTCGTGGTCGAGGGTCCGACGTGTACGATTGCAGCGACTTCAGGCGGACTCTCCGTTGTCGGTCGGCACTCCAACACTGGCGGAGTCGAACTACTTGCCGACCTTTTCCGCGACCTCGATCCGGATAGGCCCATCATCATCCTTGGCGAGAACGACCAGAAGCCGGACGGCAGTTGGCCGGGCCGGGATGGAGCGGAGTCCGTCGCTCGGCGACTCGCCGCGCTCCTGGGCCGGTCAGTCTTGAAGGCGATGCCGCCCGCCGAAGCGAAGGACGTGAGAGATTGGTTGATCTCACAAGCGCGCGGCAAAGCGACGTGGCCGGATCGCGGTCGCGAACTTCGCGAGTACCTGACCGCGAACGCAGTCACCGTGGACCCGCCGGTGGACTCGCCACCGTCCACATCAACCGTGCCGCAGTATCAGCCTTTCCCGGTCGAGGCTCTGCCTCCGGCACTTCGGGAGTTCGTAAAAGGAGCCGCAGCCGCCGTCGGGTGCGACCCGGCGTTCGCCGCCCTTCCGGCCTTGACCCTTGCGGGAGCTGCGGCTGGCGCTGCCGTGGTCGTGTCGCCGAAGCGCAAGTTCCGCGAGCCTCCCGCACTTTGGTGCTGCGTTGTCGCTGACAGCGGTACCGGCAAGTCGCCCGCGTTGAAGCCATTCGCAGACTTGGCGTTTGCGATTGATCGCCGAATGCGAGCGACCTACGTCGCGGAGCTGAGTCGCTACGAAGGTGAGTTGAAGGCATGGAAAGACGCCAACGGCGATCCTGACGACAAGCCCGCCAAGCCGGTACGCGAACACTTCGCCGTGATCGACACCACAATTGAGCGCCTCGCTGAAATGCTCGGCGATTCCACCCGCGGGTTGTTCCTGCTCCGCGACGAACTCGGCGGTTGGTTCGGTTCATTCACACGCTACAAGGGGAAAGGCGGCGGGTCGGATGTTCCGAACTGGCTCTCCCTGTTCGACGCCGGTCCGATCCGCGTGCATCGGCGGACTGGTGAGCCGCGGGACATCGAAGTGGATCGCGGTTTCATTTCCGTGTGCGGCGGCATCCAGTCCGAGATTCTCCGAGTCCAGCTGAACGATCCCGAGTACGTCGCATCCGGGCTCGCCTCTCGCATCATGTTCGCCATGCCCCCGAAGGCATGCCCGAGGTGGACGGATGTGGAACTGAGCGATGCAGTCGAAAGGAAGTTCACCGCCGTGCTGGAACAGTTCCGCAGCATCCCGTTCATTCCGGCGCGAGGTCCACTGGTTCTGCATCTCGACCCGGCCGCCCTCGCTCGATTCAAGAAACTGAACAACGAGTTCGCCGAGCGAGCCGAAGGTGTGGACGGCGGGCCGATGTCGGCCGTGCTGCCGAAAGCCGTTCGGTTCGCGTTGCGTTTGGCTCTTGTCCATCACCTGCTCGTCAACGCCGCGAATGGTCGCGCCCCCGCGACAGGAGTCGTCAGTCTGGAGTCGATGCAGGCGGGTGAAGTGCTCGCCCGGTGGTTCGTCGGCGAAGCCGAGCGGGTCTACGCAATGCTCGCCGAACGGCCCGAGGATCGAGCCGCCCGCGGACTGGCGGACCTGGTGCGACGGAAGGGTGGAAGATTGCGAGCCCGAGACCTTCAACGGAGCAACGCCGGTAAGTATTCAACCGCGGCGGCGGCGGAACAAGCACTTGATGGGCTGGTATCGGCCGGGTTGGGGGAGTGGGTGGTCGAACCACCCGGCGCGAAGGGCGGAGCGCCCGGTAAGGTTTTCGTGCTTCACCCATCCGACACCCGACAAAACCCGACAACATCACCCCCGGACTGATGGGGCTGTGGGATAGGAATCCGACATAACCTCGGAATCAAAGGCGTTGACTGGGGTTTCCCGAGCGAATCGAAGTTCTGTCGGGTTCTGTCGGGTGTCGGGTGGCTGTCGAGAGGAATCCGCGAATTGCGGCGAAACGGCCGAGGTGGAGGTTGTGTCGGACGCACGACGCTGTGTTCGGTGCGCGAGTGTCCGTAATCCGATTGGCACCGCTAAAGGGACGATCATCCGGGAGTGAAAGATGGACGCCGACAAGGAACGCGAATACCGCGAAGAAGCTGAACGGCTGGCAACGATCCCCGTCGAGGATCAAATCGCCGTTCTCGACATCTACCGCAGTTGCGCCGAGAACACGAAGCTGCCACGTCGGGCACGGGAACTGAATCGAGAGCGGATCGAGGCCTTGGAACGCCATCTCCGGCGGCTGAATCGCGCGAAGAAAACCCCGAAAAGGTAATTACCTAGCATTGAACGACCGATGAACGCAGTGTAATATATCCTTGCAAGGTCAATTCAGAACCTTCCGAGGGCGGGACAATGGCGACAAAAGTGGTTGGCTACCTCCGGGTCAGCACGAAGGGTCAAGGCGCGAGCGGGCTGGGGCTGGAGGCGCAGCACGCGGCCATCGAAGGGTACGCGAAGCAGACCGGGGCGAATGTCGCGACCTATTACACCGAGGTCGAAAGCGGAAAACTGGCGAACCGCCCCGAACTGGCGAAGGCCTTGACGCACGTCCGGCGGAGCAAGGCCACGCTCGTTGTCGCCAAGCTGGACCGGCTGGCCCGCAATGTCGCCTTCCTGTCCCGCCTCTTGGAGGCCGGGGTCGAGTTCGTCGCGTGCGACAATCCGAGCGCGAATCGACTGACCATCCACATTCTCGCCGCCGTTGCCGAGGCCGAGGCGAAGGCGATCAGCGAACGCACCAAAGCGGCGCTGTCCGCGTACAAGGCCCGCGGCGGAATGCTGGGGGCACAGCTCCTGCAGTGCAGGAACCTTACTGCCGATGCGATCACAAAGGGGCAGCGGAACGGTGCAGAGGCGACCCGTCGGGCGGCAACGGAAGCCTACGCGGACATCGTGCCCATCGTGACCGAACGGCGGGCGTCCGGAATGACGTTGAAGCAGATTGCCGACCAGTTGAACGCGGACGGCCATACCACAAGAACGGGCCGACCGTGGAACCCCGTTCAGGTGCTCCGCGTGCTGACGCGGGCCGAATCGACGAAGTAGTGAACCACGCTCACTCGAAGGAATAATTCATGGCATCCATCTCTGACGATCCCGGCGGCCGACGGCGCATTCTGTTCGTGAACCCGGACGGGGAGCGGAAGGCCATTCGGCTCGGCAAGATCGACCGCAAGAGTGCGGAGTCGATCAATCGCCATGTCGAGGCCATCCTTGCGGCGAAAGTGAATGGCGAACCGCTCCAACCCACGACGGCCGCATGGCTCACCGGCATCGGCTCCAAGCTCCGCGACAAATTGGCAGTCGTAGGGCTGGTAGAGGTTCCGAAGCGAGCTGCGCTGGGTGAGTTTCTGCGATCCTACATTCTCTCCCGCCCCGACGTGAAACCCGCGACGTTGGAAGTCTGGCAGCAACCCTGTCGGAACCTGATTGAGTTCTTCGGCGAGGACAAGCCGCTCCGAAACATTACCGCTGGCGACTGCGATCAGTTCAAGGCATGGCTCCTCACGCAACCGCTGGCCCCTGCAACCATCGCGAAGCGCCTTGCGTTCGTCCGGACCTTCCTCCATGTCGCCCGCAAGCACAAGCTGATCGACGGCAATCCGTTCGCTGAAGTGAAGATACCAACCGCCAACGTGAGCGCTCGTCAGCGGTTCATCGACCGCGATCTGGTGAACCGGTTGCTCGCCGTGGCGAATCCGACATGGCGAACGATCATCGCCTTGGCACGGTTCGGTGGGTTGCGA
>Ga0169931_10009891_pt1 | contig 13670 bp, 11 predicted proteins | sample Kivu_15m_20L_FD_129675 | JGI IMG/M metagenome (GOLD analysis project Ga0169931, IMG submission 129675) | Freshwater microbial communities from Lake Kivu, Western Province, Rwanda to study Microbial Dark Matter (Phase II) - Kivu_15m_20L... | ecosystem: Environmental > Aquatic > Freshwater > Lake...
CAAAAAAATCTAGCACAACAGCTTCGAAGTTCAGTGCCACGGGCAAGGATACAAAAGTCACAGGGACCTCTGTTTCATCGACGGGGCAAAAGACTGCGCAAATCGGTACAAGTAAGACGACCACTGGTACCCTTGTATCAGATACCGGAAAGGCGATAAGCAATACAGGCCAAAGTTATGAGAGTACTGGGCAATCAAAGGTGACTACAAATACATCGGTGGAAAAGAAAAACGTTGCTCAAGAAAATACAAATGTGAAGGTGGAGAAAAATGGGCTTAATCACCGAAAAATAGGATCCGCGTTGGAGCATCGTTCGATAGAGATTGTTAATTAAGGTTGATATGAAAGTCATAAAGCCCCAACCGTTGATCGTTCAATATTCTCCTATTCAAATTGGAGAGGATGCAAGAATGGCGTTTTCTTTAGGTGTGGGGTTTCGCCTGTCTGACACACGCATACTTGTTCATGAGGCCAATGTATGGGCCGCAATAAATGCCGCAAAATCCAGTGTGCCATTAAGTGTGTCACCATTTCCAAAGAAGTATGCGGAATGGTTGCTGCTTGGCAATAGTGTATCGCCAGCGAAGGGGATGCATGCGCCCGGCGATCAATGGGAGTGGATGGCAAATGTAAAATGGGGTGATACAAGCAAGTCAGTGAACTGCAAGGCGTCAGTAGACGCCAGTGGTTTCGCTGCATTATCTATGGATCATGCTTCAGTCGGAACCGCAGTTGTAGATGGAGCTATTAACAGGAGCTTTCAAGCTGAAACACCATTAATGTTGATTGGAATGTTAGGGGCTGGTGCGCATAGTTCTGCTGCTATGAGTCCTATAGATATGAGGTGGCCAGAATGCCAAAAATGGCTTCCAAAGTCCGGCACATCACCAGAGCAGATGGAGAAAGATGGAACCCATCTTGGATGGCCAAAAAATATCGATTTGCGCTCATTTCAGCAATCTTACAGCAACCAATGGAGCAAGATTGATGAGTGGCCATTGGATCTAAAATTTGCACTTCATGGGTTTGGTAAGTTGGGGCAGGCATTGGAGGGTAAACTTCCTCAAATAAAACCACATATGATGCTTGTGAAAATGCATAATAACGAGAAATATTTTTTTGACCCAGGCTTGAAATTGCAGACGGCATGGTTATTGCCGGACTCTGATATTGCTGTTCTGTGGTGGCGTGGAGAAGCGTCCATTGAGTATTTGTTGGATGATTCAATTAAAATTATGGCTGGAATGATCGCCAATGCGAATGATGTGCATAAAGAGAGTCGTTTGAAGGAGATAATTGATATTAGAACTGGGGGGGGGGTGAGCAATATTGTGATGGATTCCGATTTTCCATTGATGCCAAATTTTGACTCGAATTTGGTTTGGGAGCAAATTTTTTCGGCAACGGATCATCCAAACGCCAAGGCTGTACCCAAATCTCATGGCAAGATTTTGGTTGAATTGGAGGAGTCTTGGTCGAATTTGTTGGCTTTGAATAATGAGTTTCAGGCATTGGAGATTGAAAAGAGAAAAGTGCCGCAAACTCCGGCGAATTACTCACCCTTGCCGGACCACTTTTTTCCTGAAAAAATCTCCGAATCTTTTCCAGATATATTTAAGGAGTTTCAGTCTCAGGCGCTTGATTCTGAATGGGCAGTGGTTTTAAGCTCCAAAATACCAGTCGGGCAAAGAAAAATAAATGAAAAGGTCATTACTAATCAAGATTTTTCTGGTTTGACGATCGCTGGCTGGCATATGGATGGAGTTCGCTTTGAGCGTTGCGATCTAAGGCGTGCTCAGATCGTCGACTGTACGCTCGATAACGTGGATTTTGTAGATTGTATGATGGATGATGCAATATTTCAAAATCTCAATTGGAGCAAGGGAGGGGTGAATAATTCGTCGTTGAATGATGTTAAATGGATTGCTGTGAAAGCATCGGATTTAATATTTGAAAATCTGGCATCTGAAGGGTGGATGTTGAGTGCGTGCTCCATCGTGAATTCTATTGTGGATGGTGGAGTATTCTTCAAGTGGATATTTAACACTTGCCAAGTGGAATCTTTGAGCTACATGAAGTGTCGCGTCACTGATGGGGCTTGGTATAACTCTAAATTTACGGATATAACAGTTGTTGATTGTTATTTAGTAGGATTGTTGATTGACGGCGTGTCGGTCGACAAATTTAGTGTGATAGATGGCGTGTTTGATGGGTTTTGCAGTAAGAAGGCAAAGCTAAATTGTTTCGTTTTATCCGGAAAATCGAGTATGTCTGACGCAAGCTTTTTTGAATGCGTGCTTGAGAAAGGTTGTTGGATTGGTGTTGTAGCTAAACGATTAAAAGTCGAAAATAGTTCTTTTGAGAAAATCAACTTGGAGGGGGCTGAAATTCAGTTGTCTAGTTGGCGCCATTCGATATTTACAGGATCTCATATTAAAGGAGCGGATGCGACGGGGTCGCATTGGCAGCAGGTGGCTCTTGGGGGGGCTAATTTGTGTGCAGTAAACCTCTCAAATGCAATTGTTGAGGATTGCAATTTGGTGAATTCAGTTTTTGCCTGGGCGAAATTGAATTCCATTGAGGATTTGCGCTCGAGAAATGTCACTCAGTATGCACAATTTTATCCGCGAGGTGTATGATATGAATAGTTTAAGTAAAAATTTGGCTAAACCGCAGGCGCACATAAGTGATATTGTTGATGGCTTGAGTTTCTCTGGCGATGGTGCATTTATTGATGATGGAAAATTGTATTTGAATTGTGTTTTTGAGGATGTTGATTGGGGCGATAGGTTGGTGTCTAATGTGCAATTTGTGAATTGTAAATTTGGGGTTGCAAAGTTTGTCGGTTGCGTGTTTGATGCTTGTCTTTTTGAAAATGTTTTTTTTGAAGATGCGGTTTTTGCTCGTTGTCGTCTGAGTGATTGTTCATTTGTAGATGTTGCGGGAAGGAATTTTAGGTTTGATTTGTCGGTGTTGGTTTCGAATGTCTGGAATGGTGTGAAGGCTAATGTAATTGAAATAAATCGCGCTCAATTATCGATGAATGTTTGGAATTATATTGAGTCAAGTGAATTGACATTTCAAAATTGTGAGCTGTGTGACCATGTTTTCTCTAGCATGGTGTGTAACTCGTTGCTGTTTAGTGAAAGTGATATCGAGCGGGTGTTCATTGGTGACTCCAGTATTTCTCAATGTTCTTTGCAGGGAGGGGGAGGTCAGATGCTTCGTTTTTTGAAATCAAATGTTCACGCGTTTGTTGTTGATCGGGTGAATCTGACGCAGTTTGCCTTGGTGGACTGCTTGATGAATGCACTTGTTGTGACTCACGCGCAGCTGCCGTTGATGCAGATGCAAGGCTGTCAATTGCAGCAATGGCAATTGAGGAACTGCATTGCTACTAGTATTTTAATTGATGATGTGTTCTTCGCTTCTTGGGAGATGATGTTGCTTGAATTACACGGCGGTCTTCTTAATAAAATTTCAATAGAGATGTTGGATGCTAATGATGTTGTCTGGGATAAAATAAATGTGAAGGATGTGGGTTTGAATGATGTAAGCTGCAGGAGTTTTGTTGTCAAAAATTCTGACTTCTCTGGGTTGTCTAAGCAAAAATGGAGAGGGGTTGATTTTCGAAAGGTTATTTTTTCGGAGAAACTCACAGACGATGAGAGGCAATGGTGGGATCGATTTGAGTGTGGCGCCTCTATCTTTTCAAGCTAAAGGAGAAAATTGATGAAAGCTATGTCGTTTCCCATTGATCTTTCTGTTCCATCCAGTGTTGATGCAACGCCCTCAGAGGCAAATGAAAAATCAGTGATAAATCAATCGCTGCGCGGCTACTGCCAAGATCATGTGTCTTTGAATATTAAATTGGGTGTTGTGGCTGAGGTTAAGGGAGGTGGGGTGTTTTCTATCATTTTTGATGATAGTCGTGTTGCGTATGAAGCTGTTGCTGCGGCATCCTGCTTGATCGCAATTGATGTGGGTGATGTGGTTTTCTGTATTCAGGCTGGGCAACAAGTTTGGATTCACAGTGTATTAACGAAGGTTTCCGGGTTTGTGGCGCCTCCATTTTCATTGAGCAAAGAGGGGTTAGAAATTCATTCCGATTCTGTTCATGTTCGTGCAAAGGCTGCAATATCGATTGATGCTGATCGTATTTTGCAAAACTCAAGGGTGCTAAAAGAGTCGGTTGACCAGAAGTTTTCTGATGTTAGTGGGAATAGGGTGGAGCACTCCAGAAATTTAATTGTTCGTGTTTCGCAGCATGTCAATGTTAAAGCTGATTCGATAGTCCAGTCTGCAGCTGGATTGGTGAAAATCGATGGTTCTCAAATTCACATGGGGTAAGTTATGTATGCAAATTGTCAGGTTGGCGGTATAGACTCTAATACTGCTGCAGATACATGTTGGGTAAGTTATGTTCCGCCGGTTGCTGTTCCTTTTCCGAATCATGCTTTTGGAAACGTAGGCAATCCAAATGTGAAAAATATAATTTATGTAGGCGGGCCTGTTCATAATTTGAATACCATTCTTTGGACGTCAACAAGTCATGGCGGACTTACTGGCGTGGCTTCTGGCCGTAAAATTGTGGGTAGTACTCGACCTTTGACAGGGGCTAATACCTTGATCGTTCAAGGTGCGCCCATTATTCGGGTTGCCAGCATGAATTTTACCAACAATCAGAACACATTCGCCACTCGCTCTGTTCCCAGTCAAACTAAGATTTCAGTTTTAATGGGGTGATTGATGTTTAAAAGAATGTATTGTTTGATGGTTGTGTGGTTAATGTTGGTATGGCTCTCGGGTTGCTCGATTCTGACCAACACGATCGCCCGTTCGGCCAGTGACGTCGCGACGCAGAACATGATGCGTGTGGTCAAGGAGGTGGAGGGTGACAAGACCATTCATGTGACGGTGGTGGGGCACGCCCAGCTCAATCCGTCTCGCGATGGGACCCCCCGACCGTTGGCGTATTGCACATACCTCGTGCGTGCAGTGGATTGGCGACCATCGGTGGTTGCGTCTGAAGCTGGCCAATGCATGAGCAAGGAGCAGGACGCTGCCATTGTGGATGCCAGTCGCTCGATCATTGCGCCCAATCAGATACAGCATCAGCAATTCAAATTGCAGGGCACATATGACCTGTGGCTGGTGATGACGGCCGATTACGGTGGGGGAGCGGTGGATCGCAATCTGTACCGGCAGATGTTGTCCGGCCGGGGTTGGATTCACAGCGCGGTCTGGGCCACCGGCACCGGGTTTTATGCAGGCTTGCAACCTTTGCCGCCCGAGGCGCTGCTGGTGCGGTCCGCTCCGGCTGCTGTCACCCGTGCGCTGGATGCCGATTCGCGAGGAGCGCCCAAGCCCAGCGCCAAAGACAAGGCCTCTGCGCCCAAGCCATTGAACAACCGCAGAACGGCTCAAAGCAATGCTGTGCCCCCCGTCCATCCACCGGTCTTGTCTGTGGATTCCGAGCCGCTCAGGCTGAACCTCACCACGCTGCCATGACGATGAACCAAGTTTTTTGTGGTCCAGTGGCCTGGTCCGACGGCATGTTGATCGAAGTGCAGCATTTTCAGCAGTTCGAGCGCCATGTGGGGCACCAGGTGGACGCCAAGCTGGCGGTGTTGACCAATCATGCCTGGGGCTTTTCACAACTGCGGCTGGATGTGGACGGCTTGTCGTTGCGGCGCCTGGGTTTGCGGTCCGCCAAAGGGGTGTTTCCCGACGGCACGCCATTTTTTATGCCGGGCAACGATCCTTTGCCAGCGCCCATGGACGCCAACCAAGGTCGGGCAGGCGATGTGGTGGTGCTGGCGATCAAAGGCGCCCGCACCACCGGGCCAGACATGAGTTTTTCCGACCGGCATCCGATCGCTCGCTACCGTGCAGTCTCTTCGGATGTCATCGACAGCGGGGTAGGGCAGGAGGACAGTGGCGCCCCACGGCAAATCACCATGCTCACAGGCGCGCTGATGTCTCGTCTGTGCTTCGCGTCAGAGGTTCGCTCCGATGAGGTGGCGCTGGAGGTGGCACGGGTGGCCGCGCGCAGCCCCTCCGGCGGTTTGATTTTGGACGAGCTGCACATTCCGCCTTTGCTGGATGCACGCTCCCACAGCACGCTGCAGATTTTGCTGGAGGAGCTGCAGGGTATTTTGCGAACCCGTCTGTCGGGCTCGTCGGGCATCCGTGCGCTGTCGGCGGGTGGCGGCGTGGCCGATCTGTTGGAGATGTTGCTGCGCCAAGCCTTGGCCGAGTACCGTCTTCGTCTGGAAAACCTGGATGCGTTCGATCCTTTGCATCCCTCGTTTCTGTTTCAGGAACTCATCGGATTGTTGGGTCGTTTGAGTGTGCTGCCCGGCGTGGAAGACGATGTGTTTGGTCGCAAGTACACGTACAACCACGCCGATCTGCAAGGCAGCTTTGAGCCGGTGGCCAGGGCGTTGCGCAGCGCCTTGGCTCGGGTCATTCAAACACCGGTGCTGCCGCTGAAGTTCGAAGACCGCGGCGACGGCGTGCACCTGTGTCTGTTGGACAAACAGTGGCAGCTGCAAAAGCTGATCTTTGCGGTGTCCTCGTCCATGCCGTCGGACACCTTGCGTGTGTTGCTGCCGCAGCAGGCCAAGTTGGGGTCGGTGGAGTTCATTCAGAAGCTCATTGACCTGCAGTTGCCAGGCGCACGCCTGACACCCTTGCCTCATCCGCCACGCCAAGTGCCGTACTACGCCGACAGCGTGTACTACGAAGTGGAGTCGCAGGATCCCTATTGGGGCCAGATGTTCGCAGGGTCGGCACTGGCCTTGCGCATCGTGGGCCAGTTTCCCGACCTCAAGTTCGAGGCCTGGGGTTTGCGTGAAGCCAAGTTCAACTGACAAGGGGCATCAGCGTGGGACTTCTTTCCAATTTGTCTTCCATGGCCAGCCGTGTACCTTTGGTGGGCGGCAATGCCACCGCCTTGACGCCAAACGCCTTGATGGCGGGGACGGGTATGAACACCGCCACCACAGCCATTGACCAGGTGATTGGGCCCTTGGGTGGCTATGGCCCGATGACAAAGTCGGACAGGCACGACGGCACAGACGCCATCACCGGCATGGCGTCGGAGCACAGCGTGGGTCATCCGATTCGCACCGGCATCGATGCCGCGGGCAGCAAGGCTGCGGGTGTTCCCACCATCGCCAGCGGGGTGGGTGGGCAACGCACCATCCTGCGCGCTGGTGTGTCGCACGCCAAGTGGTCCAACGTGTTCCTGGCCTGCGCCATGCCAGCCGTCTTGCAGCTCAACAAACTGGCGGAAGGCCGGCAGCTGCATCTCGCGCAGGCGCGCACCCAAATGGCGTTGGAGGTTCGTGTGTTTCGCGAGCGTCTCATGGCAGACAAAATCGATTGGAACCTGCTCACCGATGCGTCATACCTGTTGTGCACGTTCATTGATGAGCGCGCCAATGACGTGGCGCGTGAGCAGGGTGGCGTGGCCTGGGGGGGCGAGCGCAGCCTGTTGGTGGAGTACCACGGCGACGCCTGGGGCGGGGAGGACGCTTTTGCCGATTTGCAGAAATGGATGACGCAAGAACCATTGCCTCGCGATTTGCTGGTGCTCTATGAACTGTTGCTGTCCTTGGGGTGGCAGGGGCGATACCGGGTCATCGACAACGGTGAGGTGCAACTCCAAGACCTTCGCTCCCGTTTGCATGCCCTGATCTGGCAACACGCGCAGCCCGCTCCATTGGGCACCCCATTGGTGGTGCCAGGCATTCAGAAAAGTGCGTGGCTCACACCATCGCGTGCGCTGTTCCTGCTCGTGTTGGTGGTGGCCGCTGTGTGGGTGGCCGCCACGGCCTATCTGGACATGCGTGGGCGCCCGGTTCGCGAAGCGCTGGCCGCTTGGACGCCACCGGTGCGCACCATCGACATCGCCGAAACCTTGCCACCACCGCTGCCCGCCATCCTCAGTGAAGGGTGGTTGACCGCCTACAAACACCCGCAAGGCTGGTTGCTGGTGTTCAAAAGCGATGGCGCCTTTGGCGTTGGGCGGGCCGACGTGAGGCCTGAATTCATGCACAACATCGAACGCCTTGGCCTGGCGATGGCGCCCTGGCCCGGCGATCTCGAGGTCATCGGACACACCGATCGACAGCCGATTCGGGCCTCCCGATTCAGTTCCAACCAGCATCTGTCAGAGGCCCGGGCCCGCACCGTGGCCGAGGAGCTGATGAAGACCTCTTTGCCAGGAGGCGTCTTGGCGCCCTCCAAGGTGGTGCAACGCGCCATCACCTCGTCAGGCAAGGGCGACAGCGAGCCCATCGATCCGGCGGACGGCGCCGCCGCTTACTCCAAAAACCGTCGGGTGGATGTGTTGTGGAAAGTGGTGCCCCAAGGTCGGGCCAAAGCCTGGAACGAAAGCGGCAGCATCGCCACGGCAGCCCCCGGTGAGCGATCGCCGTCCAACGAAGCAGACCTCTCCAACCGCAACGCTGTGAACCGGGACAACCCATGATTCGCCTGACCCTTCGCATATTTATTGCGCTGCTGTTGGCGGCGGTGATTTGGTGGATCGGCCCACTGCTGGCCATCGGTGTCTACAGACCATTCAGTGCCGTGCTGGTGCGGCAGATCTTGGTCGCGCTGGTGTTGCTCTGGGGTTTTTGGCCCCTCCTGGTGCGTTTGTGGGCTTGGATGTCGCTGAGCTCGCGGCAGCTCAAGTCGATCGACCGCGGGCGCGGCTACGACCCGGTGACCGAGCAGCTGATGTACCTCAAGAAACAGCTGTACCTGCGCTGGGCCAAACGGCCCCGCAGTCTGTGGCGACGTTGGATGGGGCGCATCCGGCGGGAATACCTCAATCAGCAGCCTTGGTTCTTGGTGCTCGGGCAAAGTGGCAGTGGCAAGACCACATTGATGATGCAATTTGCCGAGCAAGTTGGCGCCGATCGGGTCGATACCCATCACCACAACTGGGAGCGCTCAGCACACCAGCCGCTCAATGGTTGGATCGGTGCCGATGCGGTGTGGCTTGACACCACCGGCCAGTTTGTGTCGGCCGATGGCTTGCCCGCAGACCAGCACAAAACATGGACGCAATTGCTCAAGGCGATCAAAAAAATCCGGGGCAAACCGTATATCAACGGCATCTTGTTGTGTGTCGATGTGGCCGACTTTGCCGCCACCTCGCTCGAAGATCGCAAGAAGTTGGCCGACATCCTGCGCGCCCGTGTGCTGGATGTGGGGGATGCGCTTCTGCAAAAGCCCCAGATTTACCTGGGATTCACGGGACTGGACAAGATGCCCGGCGCCCTGGCTCTGTTGGAACAGATGAGCGATCCCAGCTGTGAGAGGGGCTTTGGTTTCATCCTGCCCGATCTCGCCCACAGTGAAGAAGGTGAGGTGAGTTTGCGCACCTGGAACGACGCTTTTGCCGATCTCGAAATCCGACTGCAGCAGCAAATGTTGTACGGATCCCCTGAGGCGGGTGGGCCAGAGGTCAACCACGCACAGTTGGATTTTCTGGAAGCGTTTGGTCGTCAGCGCTCGGCGTTTATGGACCTGGTGCAGCAGATGTTTTCCCCATCCCAGATGGAGCGCATTGGTGTGCTGCGGGGGGTGTGGTGGGGCAGTGTCGCGGAGGTCGTGTCCTCTGGTCATTTGGCCATGGGCGAACACGCCGATCGATCTGGCATTCGTTCCATGAAGCCACTGTGGTCGCCGCTGATTTCGCAGATGCTGCTGGAGCGGTTTTCGGTCATCAAGGCCGCACCTCGCACCGTCCTGCACCGTGTGCTGGGCGTCATGAAATTGGCCACCGTCGGCGTGCTCGCCGCCGGCGTACTGGGGTGGTTGGCTTGGGGCTATCTGTTCGAGATCAACAACCTGGAACAGACCTGGGCGCGGTTCAGCGAAAGCCGCCGCCTGGCCGAGGAAGAGGCTCGCACGGCCAGCAGCGCATCAGCCCCCCTGCTGGAAATCGCTGGGCAGATGCAGTACGCGCGCCAAAACGCGGCCGAAGCCCAGTACTTCATGCCCACAGGCTACTTCGAGCACAAACGGGTGGCCGATGTGGCGCTGAGCACCTACCAGCGCCACTTGAGCAAAACCTTTATGCCCGAGCTCTTTAATCAGGTGCAGAGGATACTGGTCGCGCAGACCCAAGACGGTGTCGGTGATGTCTACCTGTCGCTCAAGGTGTATCTGCAGTTGGCGCGTCCTGAGCGTCGCCAGTCCGACGATCTGGTGCGTTGGATCGATCAGAACTGGGCCGCCCTGTCTGTGGGGCAGATCGCCGACGGTGAAAAAGAGGCCGTCATGGGGCATGCGCGCGCGCTCTTTTTGGTGCCCAATTTGCCCGCTACGCCTGAAGACCCATCCATCGTGCAGGCGGCTCGGGCCAAAGCGGCCCAAGTGCCTTCGGTGACCCGGGTGCTGCAGCACATCCGTGACCAGGGCTTGCCCCCGCAGATCGCTGAGATCTCGCTCTCCCGCGCCGCCGGTCTGTCGGCCGCCATGACTTTGCGCTTGCGCAGCGATTTGCCCCTGACCGACGCTGCGGTGCCGGGCTGGTACACCCGAGCCGGATTTCTCGATGTGTTCAAACCCCGCCTCAATCCCAGCAGCCGAGCCGTGCTGGAAGAAGAGAGCTGGGTGCTGCGCGACCAGAACCTCAGTGGCAACGCATTCGAAATTGAAAAAGCGGTTGAGAAGCTTGCAGACGCTACCCGGCGCCAGTTCCTGCAGGACTACATCAAGCGTTGGCAAACCTTTTTGTCGGACGTCACCGTGCGCTCTTTCACCGGTTTGGACGATGCGGCCCAGTTGGCCGGACAGTTTGTCGACCCCCAGTCTCCGCTGGCCCAACTCATCAGGTTTGTCGGTCGTGAGACCACCCTGACGGGCAACTACCAGGGTGACGTGGACAGCTGGATCGATCGGCAGAAACACAACCTCGAGAAAAGCCGGCGTGCGGTGGTCGGTGAGTTGGCGGGAGAGCATTACCGCGCCAAGCTGCTGCCCGAACACGTGGTGGAAGACCACTTTCAGAGCATCCGTGGCATTGCCACCCAGCTGGCCGACACCAACGCGGCGGCCAACAACAACCCCATGTCTCGCTTGTTCGACCCCTTGTACCGCCAGTTGGGTTTGGTCAACGGCGCTATGCAAGCTGGGCAGGTACTGCCGGAATACGACGCGTTTTCTCGCTTGCGTGGCGTGGCGGCCCGCCAGCCCGAGCCGCTGCGCGGCATCATGCTCGACCTCATCGACAACGGCAGCAGCCAAACCGTTGCCCGTTCGGCCAATCTGCTCAACAAAGGCGCTCGTGGTGCTGCGCGCGGTTTCTGCGACAGCGGTGTGGTCGGGCGTTACCCCTTTCAGCGGTCGGCCACATCCGAGGCGGGCGTCCACGACTTTGAGCGCCTGTTCAGCGAGCAGGGCCCCATGTTCACCCACTTCCGTGACAACCTGGCCCAGTACGTGGACACCAGCACCTCGCCCTGGCGCTCGCGCCGCACCGACGAGGGCAATGTGTCGCTCGTCAGTCCCTCGGTGTTGCGCTCCTACGAGTCGGCCGATCAGATTCGCCGTGTGGCCTTGGACGAGCAGGGCAAATTGCGTCTGTCGTCGATCCTGCGCATCGTCGATATGGACCCCCAGCTCGCCGAGGTGACGGTGGACATTGCCGGGCAAAGCCTGAAATACGCCCATGGCGTGTCAGCCCCCAAACGATTTGACTGGACTTCGTCTGCCGCCAACCTGATGGTTCGGGTGCAATACCGCTCCGTGGATGGCCGCACCGAAATGCTTTCGTTTAATGGGCCTTGGGCCTTGTTTAAATTCTTCGATAACGGATTTCAGTCGGCCAAAGATGCCGACCGTAGAGAAACTCAACACCGCACTTCACTGGGTACGGTGACCATTGAGTGGCAGTCCACCGTGTCACCCGGTCCGCTCTGGTCGGGTGTCTTCAGTGGGTTTCGTTGTCCCTAAAGCCTGATGGCTACAATCTGGAGTAATTTGATGTCATATATCGATCCGAAAGAGATATTGAAAGGTGTGCTTGGCGCTCAGCAGTTTAGTGCATCTTCTGCTGCTGAGCTTTCAAAATCGTTCAATAATTCAATATCTGATATGTCTACGGCTTCGTCACAAAATGCGAGTAAGATTATTGATGACATTCAAGCTGTGGGCGCGAAAATGTTAGAGTCTATGTCGCATGCAAAGAAATCAATTGACGATCAGGTTCTTGTGCATCAAGATAGACAGCGCCGGTCTCAACCTTATGATTTTGAACCGGATTTAAATGACCTGCGTCCAACCGCAGCACATGGTTATCCATCGGAATTCGCAGATGAGTTTTTCTCTCCTTTTTTGAAAAAGTGATTTTTCTAAATGAAGCTTTCGTTGATTTGATTTTTTACAAAACCCAAAACGGGGCGGCTTCCACCCGTTTTGGGTAGCTTGGGGTCCGTCATGAATGTTCAAACTGGGCAGTTTGTTGCCGTTGCCGATGCGCTGTTTCCGAAAGTCCGGCAGCGTGTGCTTTCTTTGCTGTATGGAGAGCCTCAACGCAGCTTTTACGCCAGTGAATTGATTTCTATTGCCCAATCTGGTTCCGGGGCAGTCCAAAGAGAGTTGCAAACCTTGTCGGAAGTGGGGTTGATCTCTGTCCGGCGTTTGGGGCGACAGAAGCATTATCAGGCCAATGCCACAGCCCCCATTTATCCAGAGTTGCGGGGATTGATTCTGAAAACGGTGGGTTTGGCTGATATATTAAAATCCGCCTTGCTGCCATTGGCCTCGAGTATCAGTCTAGCGTTTGTGTTCGGCTCCATGGCCAAGTCACAAGATGCCTTGGACAGCGACGTCGATCTGCTGGTGGTCAGCGATGTGATCGATTATTCGGATTTGTACGAGCACCTGGAGCAGGCCAGTGAGGCTCTGGGGCGCGTCATCAACCCCACCTTGTATTCCAACTTGGATTTTGAAGCCCGGCGCGAACGGGACAACTCGTTCATTGTTCGCGTCCTTCAACAACCTAAAATATGGCTGATTGGAGCGGATGAGACATTGAATGAGTGACCCTTTTGTCAATTTGCTGGGACCGGGCAAGGCGCTGAAGCGGGAAGAGCCCATGGCCAACGAGGTCCAGGGATTGATGGATGTGGGCGCAGCCAAGCTCGAAGACGCCCGCAACACGGTGGTGTCAGCGCAAGGGCGGTTTGACTTGGCTTATGGGGCAGCCCATGCCCTGAGTTTGGCCGCGCTTCGACGCCTGGGCTACCGCCCCAGCAACAGGTACATTGTTTTTCAATTGCTGCCCCACACCTTGGGCTTGCCCGCCAGTGTGTGGCGCTTTCTGATCATGTGCCACAACAAGCGCAACCTGTGCGATTATGAAGGTGTCATGGACATCAGCGATCGCATGTTGGCCGACTTGATCGCCGCCGCTGAGGCCATCCACGTCGCGCTGATCGCGGCCACGCAGGACGGCTGAAACTCTCTTCACTGATCGCGTGTGAGTCCGGCTTTCGCCTGCGCCAACCGCGCCTCCAGAGCCGCAATGCGCGCGCGGGCGTCGTCGCCTTCAGGGATGGGGCGACCGCTGTCGCGCCACTGCACCGCGGCCTTGAAACCTTCGGCTTGCGCGTAGCGGCGAAACCAGACGCCCTCGGGGTTG
>Ga0169931_10009892_pt1 | contig 13669 bp, 12 predicted proteins | sample Kivu_15m_20L_FD_129675 | JGI IMG/M metagenome (GOLD analysis project Ga0169931, IMG submission 129675) | Freshwater microbial communities from Lake Kivu, Western Province, Rwanda to study Microbial Dark Matter (Phase II) - Kivu_15m_20L... | ecosystem: Environmental > Aquatic > Freshwater > Lake...
GGCACGGGATCCAGCGAGGTTTCGGCCTTGAGCCGCATCACCAGATCGTTGGTGCGCTGCCGCGTGCCGCCGCCGGCGCCGTAGGTCACGCTCACAAAGCTGGGCGCGAGCGCCTCCAGTTCCGTGATCTCGCCGAAGAGCTGGTCCCACCCGTTCTCCTTGGGCGGGAAGAACTCGAAGCTGGCGGTGCGAGTGTCCCTCGCCAGGATGTCGAGCATGTGCATGGGTACAGTCTAGGGAACAGGGACCACCATGCCGCCGCGAACGACCATCTCCAAGCCGGCGGCCCGGCGCATGAGCCTGTACCTGCGCGCGCTGGAATCCCGACTGGCACACGACGACCCGGGCGAGGGCCACATCAGCAGCCGTGAGCTGGGTCTTGCCGTGGGCGTGGCCGATGCGCAGGTGCGCAAGGATCTGGCCGTGGTGGGTGCCGCAGGCCAGCCGGGCGTGGGCTATCGGCTGAAGGAACTGCATGACGGCGTGCGACGCGCCATGGGGCTGCAGCGGCCGTGGCGCGCGGTGCTGGTGGGGGTGGGCAACATCGGACGGGCCCTGCTGGCCTATCCGCGCTTTGGCGAGGAGGGCTTTGAGCTGGTGGCGGTGTTCGACCGCGACGCCGGCCTGGTGGGTCGAAAGGTGGCGGGCCACGCGGTGCAGTCGATGGCGGCACTGGTGGAGGGCGTGCGGCGCAGCGGGGCGCAACTGGGCATCGTGGCGGTGCCGCCCGACCAGGCGCAGGACGTGGCGGATCGCCTGGTGGAGGCCGGTGTCCGTGGCGTGCTCAACTTTGCCCCGCGGCCACTGCGGCTGCCCCCGGGCGTGGCGGTGGTGGCGGTGGACTTCACGGAAGCGCTGGAACGACTGGCGTTCGAGACCTCGTTGCGCCGACAAGGGTCGCAGCGTCAGAAGGGAGCATGACCATGCGAATCGGAGCCTGCCTGCTGGTGATGACGGTGGCCTTGGCCGGATGCAAGGCCAAGGTGCTTGGGCCCAGCCCCAACGACGCCCTTCGGCAGCAGGTCCAGGACCTGGAGGGCGAGCGCGACGGGCTTCGCCTTCGGAACGAGCAGCTTCAGGCCCAGCTGGCCGCGCGGGCGCCATCGGGCAAGGTCACCCCGGAGCTGGAACAGGCGACGCCTCGACCGGCCCGGATCCAGGTGGAGAGCCTCTCCCGTGTGCTGGTCCAGCCTCCGAGCGGTCCGATCGAGCTGGCCGTGTACCTGAAGGCGATCGATGGCCGCGGACACGCGGTGCAGCTGACCGGCGAACTGTCCCTGACCGCGACCCTGCAGATGCCCGACGGGGTGGTGAGCCGCCTGGTGCATCGCATCTGGGGACCCGGGCAGCTGGTCGAGATGCATCGCAGCGGCCTGTCGGGAACCCACTACACGCTCAAGCTGCCGGTGGACGGACCGCTGGGCCAGCCGGGTGGCCTGGTGAGCGTGGCCGTGACCTACACGGACGGATGGACCGGGCGGCAACTCCAGGCTTGGTCAAGCCTTCCATGGCCGGCGGGGCCCGGACATGACTGAGCGGCTCGGATCGCGGCCTTCCTTATGATGGCCGCATGGTCAGGGGCTTGAGGCAGCCAGTGCAGGGCCGGCACCACAAGGCATGGTGGCTGCCGACGCTGCTGGCACCGTTCGTTGCGATGGGATGCCAGAAGGTGCTCTTTCCCAAGGAGGAGCCCCGCACCCAGTACCAGCGCACCGATCAGCTTCGCGACCGCTTCACGCCGCTGCAGGAGCCGGACGTGTTCGGGAATCCTCGGCCGGCGCTGCGGGCTCGACTCACGCCGCCGAGTTGAACAATCTCGCGCAAAGGTCGAAGACCTTCGCGATCCCGATCCGATAGTTTCCGCGTCGCCCATGCGTCCCCCCGCCTCCAACATCCGTTCGGTCCGCTCGCGGGTGGCGGTTTCCCGGCGGACCCGCGTGGTGTGGGGAGCGTTCGCGGCGGCCATGACCTTGGCGTGCGGACTGCTGGTGCTTGGCGACGCCGAGGGACCGCGACCCGTGCTGGCCGCGGCACCGGTGGTGGTGGGTTCCACCGATGCGGGCATCCATCCGCGCGAGGCGGCCCTGGACCGGGATCGCTGGACCGCCATCGTGATCCATCATTCCGGCACGCCCGCGGGTGACGCGGCGAGCATTGCGCGCATGCACGGGGAGTCCGGACTGCAGGGCCTTGGCTACCACTTTGTGATCGGCAACGGTCAGGGCCTGCCCGACGGGCATGTGGAGGTCGGACCGCGTTGGAATCGCCAGGTGCCGGGAGCCCATGTGGCGGCCCGGGCCCGTACCGAGGGACCCACGCCGGTGCGTCTGCAGCCCGCGGAGATGGCGGACCAGCTGAACCGGCACGGCATCGCCATCTGCCTGGTGGGCAACGGCGATCGGCGACCGTTCACGGACCGGCAGATCCATGAGGCGGCGTCGCTGGTGCGAAGGCTGCAGCGGGAACTTGGGATCCCTGCGGACCGCGTCTTTCTTCACAGCGACGTGGCGAGCGTGAGCAGCCCTGGGCGGTGCTTCCAGGCCGGCGAGTTCGAGTCCCAGATCCTGCGATCTTTCCGCTGACGCGACCGTTGCGGGGGGCGGCCGGTTCCCACTAGACTGCGGTGCTTGGCGGAACGGCCTGGATCGTGGGTGAAGCGGGCGGCGGAACCGGTGTCGGGTCCGTCTGCAGGAATGGTTCCAAGACCGCAATCACGCTCCCAAGGCCGCGTTGACGACCCATGAGTGCGCTTCCCAACGAGATCTTCGGCTACCGGGTCATCGCCCGCTTGGGCGAGGGCGCCGCCAGCCAGTTGTACGCGGTGCAGGACGCCAAGACCAAGCAGGTCTGGGCGCTCAAGCACGTGGTGCGACGAGTTCCCAAGGACGATCGCTTTGTGGAGCAGGTGGAGATCGAGCACGCGGTGGGCTCCAAGCTGGACCACCACAATGTGCGCGGCATTGGCAAGTTGCATCGCAACAAGAAGATCTTTGGCGCCACCACCGAGATCGGCCTGTGCCTGGAACTGGTGGATGCCGACACCATGGACCGCCGAATCCCGCGGTCGATGGCGGACGCGGTGCGGCAGTTTGCGGAGATCGGCCGCGGGCTGGCCCACATGCACGAGCGCGGCTACGCCCACGCCGACATGAAGCCCATCAACGCCATGGTGTGCGACGGCGGCGCGATCAAGATCATCGACCTGGGGCAGGCCTGCAAGCTGGGCACGCAGAAGAAGCGGATCCAGGGAACGCCCGGCTACATCGCCCCCGAGCAGGCCTCGCGCGATCCCATCACGGCGGCCACGGACATCTACAACCTTGGCGCGACCATGTACTGGGTCCTGATGCGCGAGGTGATGCCCACCGTGCTGCCGCCGCAGGGCGAGGCCGAGTTGTCCACCATGAGCAGCCGTGCGGTGCGGCCGCCGGAGCCGCCGCATCGCGGCAATCCCGCCATTCCCGCGGCGCTGGGTGAACTGGTGATCGACTGCGTGCAGGTGACGCCTGAGGACCGGGTGCCGAGCATGTCGGAGGTGGTCCGCCGGCTCGAGGAGATCGGCGAGACGCTTGACGGGGGCCGGGTCGCCTCGGCCGGCCCGCGCGTCGCCGAGCGGTTCGGCAAGTGACCCAGGCGACACCGACCAGCCAGAAGTGGGACCGGCGCTTCCTGGCCCTGGCGGACCAGATCGCCGGCTGGAGCAAGGATCCCAGCCGTGGCGTGGGGGCGGTGATCGTGTCCGCGACCCGGCAGATCGTGGCCACCGGCTTCAACGGCCTGCCGCGCGGATTCGCCGACCTGCCGGAGCGGCTGCAGCGGCCGGTGAAGTACGACCTGGTGGTGCACGCGGAGCTGAACGCCATCGTGCAGTGTGCCCGCAACGGCGTGAGCCCGGTCGGGTGCACCATGTACACCAGTTTCGCCCCGTGCGTGCAGTGCTCGCTGGCGATGGTGCAGGCGGGCATCGGGCGGGTGATCACCTGGGAGCCCGACCTGGTGGGCGGTGACGCCCATTGGAACGAGAGCATCGAGAAGTCGCGCCTGGTGCTGGGCGAGGTGGGTGTGGCGATTGATCACCTGAGGCGGTGAGGTCCACCGCCGGGGCGGCCCCCGGGGCGCCGCTCACATCCGCGCCGGCGCCGCGATGCCCAGCAGGGCAAGGCCCTCGGCCAGGACCCGCTGCGTGATGCTTGAGAGCCGCAGTCGCGAGAGCCGCGTGTGGTCATCGGCCGCCTTGAGCACCGGACACTCCTGGTAGAAGCCCGCGTAGGCGTTGGCCAGACCGTGCAGCGCCGCGCAGAGTCGCTGCGGGGCCATGGACTCCGTGGCGTCGAGCACCACGGCGGGGAACCGCAGCAACGCAAGGGCCAAGGCTCGCTCGGACGGCTCGGCGGGCGTGCATGGCGCGGCGGCGATGGCGGACTCGGCCACGCCGCTTCGCGCGATCAGGCTGGCGATCCGGGCGTGGGCGTACTGGATGTACGGGCCCGTGTCGCCCTCGAAGGCGATCATGCGGTCCAGGTCGAACACGTAGTCCTTGACCGGATCACCCGAGAGGTCCGCGTACTTCACGGCACCAACGCCCACGGCCGCGCCAATGCGCCGCAGCTCGTCCTGCGCGAGGCCGTGGGTGGGGGCCTCGGGATCCGCGGCACGCTGCAGCACCTGCTGCACGCCGCGGTCCACGGCCTGATCCAGCAGCGCCTTCAGCGTGAAGTTCTCGCCGCTGCGGGTCTTGAGCGGCTTCTTGTCGCGGCCGAGCACGCTGCCGAAGGCCAGGTGCGACAGCTCCGCTCTGGTGCCGTCCTGGAGGCGGTCCCAGCCGATCAGCCGGATGGCGTCGAACACGTCCTTGAAGTGGTCGCGTTGTCGCGCGTCCACCACGTAGATCACGCGTCCCCCGTCCAGTTCCTGCACGCGGAAACGAACCGCCGCCAGGTCGGTGGTGGCGTAGAGGAAGCCACCGTCGCCCTTGCGGATGAGCATGGGGCGCTCGCGGTCGGCATAGGGCACCACGATGGCGCCCGCGTCCTCCTTGGCAAGGCCGGCCCTGAGGAAGTCCTCCACCACGGGTCCCAGGCGATCACGGTAGAAGCTCTCGCCCCGCGAGTGATCCGCACTCAGGTGCACGCCCAGAGTGCGGGCCGTCTCCAGCACCTCGGCCATGGTCACGTCGATGAGTCGCCGCCAGTCGGCCACGGTGGCGGCGTCGCCGGACTGCAGCCGCAGGAGCGTGGCCTTGGCGTCGCGTTCGGCAGCCCCGGCGCTCTCCTGCTGGACCGACAGCTCGGCCAGGCGATGCGGGCCCGCGTGCGTGGCGATGGCCGCGGCCAGCCCGGGATCGTCCGTGCGCGCCTCCAGTTGCGCCGCCCGGTAGGCCGTGTTCAGGTCCTCCAGCGTGAGCCGGTCGAAGTCGCGTCCCTGCCTTTGCAGCGAAGCCAGCGTCATGGCGATGGGCAGACCCCAGTCGCCCAGGTGGTTCTCCCGCCACACCGTGCGCCCGAGCCTCTCGTGCAGCCGCGCCATCACGTCGCCGATGATGGTGGCCCGAAGGTGTCCCACGTGCATCTGCTTGGCCACGTTCACGCCGCAGAGATCGATCACCACGGCATGCGTCAGGGGCCGCGGCGGAATCCCAAGGTCGGGCTGGTCCAGACGCTCCAGGAAGGTGCGGAGGGCGGCCGGACGAAGCCGCACGTTGATGAAGCCCGGACCGGCGATTTCGAGCGGTTCGGCCACGTCGCCCAGGTCCACGGCGGCCACGATCCGCTTGGCGATGTCATGCGGCCTGGCCTGCATGGACCTGGCCAGGCCCAGCGAGGCATTGCACTGGTAGTCGCCGTGCCGCGGGTCGGCGGCTGCCTTCACCTGCGGGTCGATGGCCGCGGGATCGCCGCCCGACACGGCGGCGATGGCCGAGCGGAAGGCTTGCTCCAGATGCAGCAGCGGATCGCACGAATCCATGGGGTCGCGAGGATAGGGCCGCTCAGCGGCCCGCGCGGCGGGGCGCAAGCAGACGACGGTGCGCCGCGTGCAGGCGGTTCATGAGCTTCATGGATCCCGCACGCCAGTCGGCCCCGGGCGAGAGGCCCGTGGCCGCGATCTCGATCATGCGCACCAGACTCTCGAAGTCCGCCATGGCCACGAACTCGCTCCCCACCCGGCCGCGCCGGCGACCGGCCACGGTGGCGTCGATGTTCTGCATGTTGTGGTAGTTGCCCAGCGGCAGGCACAGGCAGGTGCTCTGCAGCCCGTGGGTGGCGAAGGCCGTGGCCTCGCAGGCCCCGCCGGGCATGAGCTTGCGCTGATACCGGAACGAGGGGTCCTTGGCGCGGGCGTCCGTGAACAGTTGCCCGAGCGCATTGGTGAGCTCGGGCGAGAACACGCTGAGACGGTCGCCCACCCGCAGGATGGCACCGGCACCGATGGGGCTGTCGTGCGGAAAGCTGCGGGAGTTCTCAAGGCAGATCAGCCGCGACTTCCGCGGCACGAATCCGTTCCGTGCGGCATGGATGGCGCCCACGAACCCGACTTCCTCCGCTCGCGTGAAGAGCAGGCCCATGTGCCGGGCCCGGGGCTGCGACCGAAGCCGGTCCATCGCCACCAGCGCCGCCGCCACGGCCGCCAGGTCATCGCAGGCATGCGTGTGCAGCATGCCCGTGCGGATGGCCGGACGCGGCAGGTCCCAGCGGCCGATGTCGCCGGGGCGCAGCGAGGGCGCGGCCGTGGCCAGGCGAGCGGTGACGCGCATGAAGGGCCTGGCCTTGGCGTCCAGCGACGTGATCCGTGCCGCATGCGTCCGATCGGCGGCGTCGATCACCTGCAGCCGGGCACCGGGGAAGTAGGCGTGGTGCACCCCGCCGCGGAACTCCAGGTCCAGTTCGCGCTGGCGGACACGGCGAACCACGAACGCGGGATGATCCAGGTGCGCGGTGACCAGCAGCGGCGCCACGCCGCGCGGCGATCGCCGGTGCGTGATCAGCATGTTGCCGCCGTCGTCACGGCGGAGCACCAGATGGGCGCTGCGGACGAAGACCCAGCCCTCGATGAAGGCGATCACCCGGTCCTCGAGGCCGGCGGCGGTGGGGATGCCGGTGAGGGTCAGGGCCAGCTTGCGTTCGTGGGCGGCAAGACTCATGGGAGGCGGAGGGTACTTGGCCGTGATCCGGTTCTACACTTGCCCGATGCCGCTTTCGCCCATCCCCCAGATCCTGCAGGACCTGCGTCACGGCAAGGCCGTGGTGCTGGTGGACGACGAGCAACGCGAGAACGAGGGCGACTTTGTGGTGGCCGCGGAGCACTGCACGCCGGAGATGGTGAACTTTCTCACCCGCGTGGGTGGCGGCTACCTGTGCGTGGCCCTGGCCGGCGGGATCTGCGACCGGCTCGACCTGGCTCCGGCGGTGGCCCGCAACACCAGCCTTCGGGGCACGGCCTTCACCGTGAGCGTGGAGGCGCATCCGCGTCATGGCGTGGGCACGGGCGTGAGCGCCAAGGACCGCGCCACCACCATTCGCCTGCTGGCGGATCCCGGCGCGACCGCGGACGACTTCACCCGGCCAGGACACGTGAATCCGCTCCGGGCGCGCGATGGCGGAGTGCTGGTGCGCACCGGGCAGACCGAGGGAAGCGTGGACCTGTGCCGCATGGCTGGGCTCCAGCCCGCGGCGGCGATCATCGAGATCGTGAAGCCGGACGGTGAGATGGCGCGCATGCCGGACCTGGAGGCGATCTGCCGCGAGCACGGTCTTCGCATGGCCAGCGTGGAGCAGGTGATCGAGCACCGGCTTCGGGACGAGGCCATGGTGGAGCGGCTGGAGCCGTGCGGCGGCGAGGACATCCGCACGCCGGAGGGTGCGTTCCGCCTGTTCGCCTGGCGCACGGCAGTGGACGCGCTGCCGCACCTGGCCCTGACCATGGGGGGACTGGGTGAACCGGGATCCGACGGCCATGTCCGGACGGAGGAGCGGCCCACGCTGGTGCGCATGCATCGACGCGACATCTTCCGAGACGTGTTCGGCGTTGGGCGTGAGGGACACGAGGGCGACGGTCAGCGCGAGGTGCGAGCCGCCATGCGGGCGATCGCCGCGGAGGGTCGTGGCGCGCTGGTCTACCTGCGGAGCGAGGGCAGCGGCTTCGATCTGCCGGGACGGCTGCAGCGGATCCGGCGCAGCGCGGATGACGTGAACGCCCCGGACCTGACGCGGCCCGAGGGCATCGGCGGCCGGGCCCAGCCGATGGACCTGCGCGAGTTCGGCGTGGGCGGGCAGATCCTTCGTGACCTGGGACTGACGCGACTGAAGCTGCTCACCGACCATCCCAAGGCCTCCATGCCTGGCCTGCACGGCTTTGGCCTGGAGATTGTGGAGCAGGTGCCGTTGACATGAGCGGACACGCGGCCTGGTTCGTGGCGTGCCTGGTGGCGTGCGCAGCGCCGCCACAGGAAGCCCCGGTGACGACGCCCGCGGCGGCGGGGACCGCGAAGGTGGAGGGCGATCGGCCAGCGCCCCACGCGAGCGCGGACGCCTTGCTGGACGCCTTGGAGCACGCCACGCGGAATCTCCGTGACTTTCGGGCCGCCGTGGTGTACGACCGCCTGGACGCCATCACCGAGGATCGGGAGCGCAGGCTCGGCCGCATCGTGCTGGAGCAGGACGGCTCGGATCCGCCCAGGCGGAGGTTCTCGATCGCCTTCGACCAGTTCATCGACTCGGCGGGGCATGCCTCACCGCAGCCGCAGCGGTTCGCCTTTGCGGACGGCTGGCTGGTGGAGTTTGACGACGCACGCAGGCAGAGCATCGAGCGGCAACTGTCGGAACCGGGGGCGCGCAGCGATCCCCTGAAGCTGGGCGAGGGCCCCATGCCGCTGCCGGTGGGCCAGCGTGCCGAGGAGGTGCGTTGCCGCTACGCAGTTTCGCTGGCGCCGGCGCCCGACGCCGCGTTGCTCAGGCGGCTCGAAGGCGTGCAGGGCCTGGTGCTGGTGCCCAAGCCGGGCACGGGACAGGACGAGGACTTCGAGGAGGTCCGCATCTGGTACGACCTGCGCACGCTGGCACCGGTGGGCGTGGTGGCGCGGCTCAAGGGCGGCGACGTGAAGACCGTGCTGCTGCGCGACGTGGTGGTGAACGGTGGGCTGGATGAGGCGGCGCGAGCGTCGCTGTCGATCGTGGTGCCTGCGGACTGGCGGCGCGACGTGCGTCCGCTGCGGACCGTGGCCCCATGAAGACGCTCGCGGTCACCCTGTCGCTGGGCATCATGACGATGGCGAGGGCCCAGTTCGTTCCCGCCGACCTGGGTGTGTCGCCTGCCGTGCAACGGGCGATGGACATGCCGGGGCTGACCGAGGGCGAGCGACAGGACCTGCGGATCCGGCACGGCCAGTGGAGCGACGGCGATCTGGACACGCCGACCAAGCGAGCCGAGGCCGCGATTCGGACCTGGTCGCTGGATCATGCGGCGCTGGTGGATCCGGCTGTGCCGGTCGAGCTTCGGGCCGAGGCCCTGCTGCGAGCCGGGCGCGCGGCGGAGGCGTTCTCCTTGCTGGCGGGTTGCGAGTCGGCGGATGGAGCGATGCTCCGGGCGCAGGCCTTGGCCTGGCTGGGCCGCGTGGAGGAGGCCCGCGCGGCAGCCGCGCCCCTGGAGGACGCGGCCGGTGAAGGGGCGGACGCGGCCACGCTGGTGCTGGCGGCCCGAGCCGTGATGCTGCTGGGCACACTGGAGGAGGTGGATGCGTCGCGATGGCGGCGGGCCGCGGACTGGCTGGGACAGGCTCGCCAGCTGGATCGGCTGGACGGGCGGATACCGGCCCTGGAGGGTGAACTTCTGGTGGCCCGGCACAATCGCAAGGAGGGCGTGCCGGCGCTGCAGCAGGCGCTGCAGCTGGATCCCAGGTCCAGCGTGGCGTGGTACCAGCTTGGCCGGGCCGCGCTCGACGCCTTTGACTTTGAATCGGCCGATCGCGCAGCGGACGCCATGCGGCGGCTGAACCCGGCGCATCCGCTCGCCGACCTGCTCGATGCGGAGCGACTGCTGCTTCTGGAGGACGTGGACGGGGCGGAGCAGGTCACGCGCGGGCTCCTGGAGCGGCATCCCTCCATGCCCGAGGCCATGGCCATGTGGGTGGCGGTGGCGGCCAGGCAATGGAACGAGCCCGAAGTGGAACGACGCCTGCAGTCGATGAACGCGGCGTTCCCGGGCCAGGCGCTGGGCATGCTCACGGCGGGTCGTCTGCTGGCGCTGCACCGTCAGTACGAGTGGTCCGACCGGCTGCTGCAGCGGGCGATCCAGCGGCGGCCGGCGTGGGGCGCGCCACGCAGCGAGCTGGCACAGATGCTCACGCAGACCGGTGACGACGAGCGCACGCGAGGGGCACTGGCCGAGGCAATGCGCCTGGACCCGTTCGACACGCGGAGCGCCTTCAGCAGCTGGCTGATGGAGGAGATGGCGGGCTACCGCACCATCGAGACGCCGCACTTCCGCATCCGCGTGAAGCCCGGCGTGGACGAGGTGGTGGCCGAGGCCATGCCCGAGGCGCTCGAGGCCATGCACCGCGAGGTCACCGGGCGTTTCGGTCATGAACCGTCGCATCGCACCACGATCGAGGTGCTCCCGGATCACGCGTTCTTTGGCGTGCGCATCACGGGCATGCCGGGCATCCACACCATGGCGGCGGCCACCGGGCCCGTGATCGCCATGGAGGTGCCTCGTCGCGGCAATCCACGCAAGCACCTGGGCACCTTTGACTGGCTCGAGGTGCTGCGTCACGAGTACACGCACACGGTCACGCTGAGCCAGACCGGCAACCGGATCCCGCATTGGCTCACCGAGGCGCTGGCGGTGCGCATGGAGACCAGGCCTCGCAGCATGGAGACATGCGAACTGCTGGCCCGCTCGCTGGCCACCGGTCGGCTCTTCACGCTGGACCGCATCAAGTGGGCCTTTGTGCGCCCGCTCACGCCACAGGACCGCCCGCTGGGCTACGCGCAGGGGGCATGGATGGTGGAGTTCATCGAGGACCGATGGGGAGCGGATCGCATCCCTGCGTTGCTGGAGCGCTATCGGCAGGGTGACGGCGAGGACGCGGCGCTTCGGGCGGTGCTGGGCACGGGCGCGGACGCGTTCTATCGGGCGTTCCTTGTGTGGGCTGGAGCGCAGATGCGGGCCTGGGGCATGGATCCCAGTCCGTCGATGGAGGAACTGGTGGACGGGCTTCGCCAGTCCGATCCGTCACTGCGCGAGCAGGCGGGCGAGGCCAGGCTGGATCGTCTGGACACGGTGGCCCGGACGCTGGCGGAGAGTGCGGGCGCCGCGTCACGTGTGGGGGAGCCGCCGCTGGAGGGATCCCGGTGGCCGGCGGCCAGGCTTCCCGCGGTGCCGATATCCGACGAGCAGCTGGACGCATGGCTGGCCGAGCACCCGGATCATCCGGATCTGCTGGAACTGAAGGTGCGCCGCAGGCTTGCCGAGCAGCCGCAGATCAACCAGACCACGCAGGCGTGGCTGGCGGCGTACGCCAGGGCTCGTCCCGTGGATCCCATGCCTGATCGCGAACTGGCCGCCTGGTTGGTCTCTCAGGGACGAGCCGACGAGGCCCTGCCGAACCTGCAGCGGCTGGACGCCATGGAGGAACGGGATCCCGCCTACGCCATCGAGGTGGCCCGCATCCTGCGGTCGCGGGGTGAAGCGGTGGGGGCCATGCGTTCGGCGGAGAAGGCCTCGCGGATCGATGGCTACGACCCCACCACCCGCGAACTGGCCGCCGCGATCGCCATCGAGGCGGGCGAGCTGTCCACGGCCATGCGGCACCTGGAGGCGCTGCAGCGGCTGGAGCCCGGGCAGGCGCGACATGCGCAGCGCATCGAACGGCTGAGGAGCTTGATGGATCAGGCCGCCGCACCAGCCTCCCGTGACTGATCGCTCACCTCCAAGGCAGGCGATCCAGGTCCACATTGCCGCCGCACAGCACCAGGGCCACGCGTCGCCACCCGTGGCTTGTCGCCAGGTCACGGAATTCAGGTCCGGCCACCGCCGCCACACCCACCGCGGCGCTGGGCTCGATCACCAGCTTGAGGCGGTCGAACGCGAACCGCATCCAGTGGGCGATGTCCGGCTCGCTCACGGTCAGCACCTGCTGCACATGCGCCTGCACCAGCGGCAGCGTGAGCGAGCCGATGCCGGCGCGCAGTCCGTCGGCGAGCGTGGGGGCGTTCGTGGGCGGTTGCCGCACCCCACTCCGTACGCTTCGGGCCGTGTCGTCCGCCGCGGCCGGTTCCGCGGCCACCACCGCCACGCGCGGCTGGATCGAGCGAGCGGCCAGCGCCGTGCCGCCCACCAGGCCTCCGCCACCCACAGGTGCCACGATCACGTCCACCTGCGGCCACTGCTCCAGGATCTCCAGGCCGATCGTGCCCTGGCCCGCGATCACGTGGGGATGGTCGAACGGCGGAATCACGGTGGCACCGCTGCGGCCCACCACCTCCGCAAGCGTGGCTTCGCGCGAGGCCATGGTGGGCTCACACGGAACCACGACTGCCCCCGCCTCCTGCACGGCCCGCCGCTTGCCCTGCGAGGCGTCGTGCGGCATGACCACGGTGCAGGGGAAGCCGTGGGCCCGGGCGGCCGTGGCCAGGGCCAGGGCGTGGTTGCCGCTGGAGTGCGTGGCCACGCCGCGCGAGCCATCCGCGGGATCCAGCTGCAGGATCGCGTTGGCGGCACCTCGGAACTTGAAGCTGCCGGTGCGCTGCAGCGTCTCCATCTTCAGGCGGACCTCGAGCCCGGCGTGACGCGAAAGATCCGATCCGTCCAGCAGCGGGGTCACGTGCGTGTGGCCTCGCAGCCGCTCCGCGGCGGATCGGACATCGGCGATGGACACGGCGGCCATGGCCGCAGCGTAGGGCACGCCTCAGGCGGAGGCAGGCTCGTCCTCGAAGCCCCAGGTCATGTCGTCCTTCACCTTGGTGCGGTGCAACGCCAGGCTCACGCCGGTCACGCCAGGCGTGGCCAGGAGGCGTGCCCGGGTCTCGTTCATGGCGTGCTCGTTGGGACAGGCAAAGTCCACGATCACGCTGTAGACGCCGGCGGTGGCCACCGTCCAGAGCGAGCCCGGAAGATCGGCCGCCGCCTGCATCACGCTGCGGATGGAGCCGCGGACCCGGATGCACGCCGTGGCATGCACCACATTGCCGATGCGACCCGGGAGCGGCAGGGTCAGGATGTGCACGATGCCCTCGGACTGGAGTCTGCGGAAGCGATCCGCCGCGCTGGTGGCGGAGATGCCGCCAGCCTCGGCCAGTTCGGCGAAGCTGGCGCGACCATTCCGCTGCAGCACGCGGATCAGGGCCCGGTCCACTTCGTCCAGACTGGTTGGCGGGCGTGCCTCCACGGTCCGTTGCATCATGGGGCGAGGTGCACCGCCAAGTGGCGAGTTGGGGCTGATGGTCTCGAGCACCGGACAGACCGAGATCTCGTCCAGGTTCCCGTCCGACGCGAAGATGTCGTCCACCAGACTGACCAGGTGCGTCTCGTCGCGGACCGTCACGTAGAGGATCACGTCATGGTCACCGAACGAGGATCCACACCAGTGCACGTGCGGGAACTGGGCAAGCCGTTGCGCGGTGGCCGCGGGATCGCCCTTGCAGCGGATGAGCAGGATCGCCCGCGATCGCAGGCC
>Ga0169931_10009893_pt1 | contig 13669 bp, 16 predicted proteins | sample Kivu_15m_20L_FD_129675 | JGI IMG/M metagenome (GOLD analysis project Ga0169931, IMG submission 129675) | Freshwater microbial communities from Lake Kivu, Western Province, Rwanda to study Microbial Dark Matter (Phase II) - Kivu_15m_20L... | ecosystem: Environmental > Aquatic > Freshwater > Lake...
AATTGTTAAATATTTTTAGATGATATTTACGAAGCAAATTGAATTGATGTTTTTCAATTAATTAATAATTTTTTTATAAAGGTTTTTCTTTTAATTTATTCAAACGATTAATGACCAAAATTAATTAAACAATTGATAAGGGTTATTTATCAAATAATTAATTGTCTGAATCGAATTAGAATATTTTTTTATTTTTTATAAATTTTCAGCAAGGTAAGAAGATGTTAATAATAAAACTGAATTAGCAGGAATAGCTCTCAACATACAAGGAGATAATCCCTTAAAGAATCTCTTACTTCCTCCTTCGGCATAGAGCTTGTTAATCGCATCAAGGAGTCCGTGGTATTTTCTCTTTTCTTTAAATGGACTATCACCTTGAATAGTAGATTTCAAGACGTCGAAAGGATAGAAAAGAAGCCAGAATAAAATTCCTCCAACAGATCCAGCAAACATTGTGATACTAAAAGGTAATTGGCTGACAGGAACATTATACTTGTCTGCGTAAATTAATCTCAACCATTCAAAGGTTCCCAAATGAACTGCTCCAGCAGGAATATTTCTCAATAAGTGTGGCACTATTCCTTGATAAGCTCCTTTGATTCCATTAGTTTTTATAACTTTTTTAAAGCAATCGATTATTCCGCTAAATTCTGGAACAAAATTAGGAATAGATTTGGATCTAATAATCTGAATTTGCATTTGTGTTTTAAATAAGTCTATCGGACATTCAACTATTACTCCCGATCCCCAAGCAATGGATCCGCAGTAATAATATTCGATTATATTCATCTTTCTTTTGCCATTTTGAGAGAAAAATCTCTTTGCCTCCCCAAAAGAGAGAAACATGGTGACTCTGAAGAATATTGCTCCTATTAATGGAGATTGAACTCCCTTATATAATCCTGATAATCCTTCCCATTTTATTGTCTTTTTGAAACAATCAACTAATCCGGAATATACAGGTTTATCAATTGGTTGTGTTTGGAGTCGAACTTTTAATGTGTCAAACGGATGACCCACGATAGTTACGTTGATTCCGGCGCATGTACCGGCAATTATATCAACTAAAATTTTTCCTGTATGACTTCTTTGCTTTTGAGTTTGGTGCGTAGATGAGGACATTTTTCCTATCTTAATTAAATAAATTCATAAATTATTTCATTTAAATTAAAATACATTGATTTAATATAATCATCGTTGATAACACATATGTATTAAAAACATTTTGGTTTAACAGAATATAATCTACTAACATCTTATATTCATTAATTTATAGTTATTTCTAATAAAGTAATTTCAATTATTTTATAGAATAAATTATTTATATTCATTGTAATTTTAAGATTTTTTACAATAAAAATAATTAATAAGTGTTACCATTTGTATTCAGCAACTTCTGTTCAATCTCACATTTTTCTTGATCCTTTAAAGAATTTATGATATCGGCCAACTTTTCAGGACAGCATTCTAAATAGTGAGTATATAATCTGGTATATATATTTTTAAATAGACTGGGAAGTTCATCATAGGAAATAAGGGCTAAAGAAAGTTCACAAAAATATGGAAGAAGTTTATTCTTCTCAAGCATAAAAGCTTCAACAATTCCCTTAAGAGACAAAAATTTATCTTCTGAATCGCAGACTTTCAATATTCTAAAGCATGTAAAATAGCATTTTAAAAAATCTTTGAAGTAGTGAATCACTATATCAGGAAAGATAAGAGATAATTTTCCCAAAGTATATATAAGATTCTCACCAATTTCTTGAGTAGTATTATTTTTAAAATATACAAGAATTAGTTCAATTATATAAGCGCAATACGATCTAAAACGATAATCATTATAGTTCAATCCAATATTTCCTAGGGCGTAAATGGCATTCGATATGATAAAATTTGTCTCTAAATTAATGAAAATCTCATCAGGGTCTTTGAATGATTTAAAAAATTCAACTAAGTAAATCAAAATTTCTTCAAGATGTGAATCAATTAATGGCATTCTTGGGATCCTTGCAAGTTCCGCTATATACTGGAAGAATTTATTCATTAAAACTTGAGTTCTCTGTCCGTAAAATAAGAGTGATTCATACACCCTATCATCATTTATCATACAAAAGAATTTCTCATTATTATATCTGTTTTTTAAAGAGAATTTTATGATCGAATTTAGTAGATCGGTAATGTTTGGAATTAAATCATGAATGCAAGAATTCTCTATTCCGTTTAGAAGATCTTTGTAAGTTTTGATCATTAAATTTTGTATGTGGTTAAGTAGATTCAAGAGATAATTATTGTTCCCATTTGTATCATTCACACATAAATGGAACAAATTTTCAAGTAAATACGGAATCAATTGAATTAAGTAAACATAAATCATTTTGTTTTCTAAATCTTCTACTTTTATTTTTAATGATTGCTTCTGGAGGAAAACTATAAATTGCTTGAAATTCAGAGAATTGGCTAAGACATTTGAATAATTTATCAAAATATATTCAAAAAAATCAATAGCTTTTTGCTTGACTTTTATCTTGTTATTATCATTCATGTTAGATTCCAGGAATAATAAAAGGATTCTAACTAACTCGTCTATGAGTGGAAGCATCATTTCTTTTATTTGGTAAAAGGAACTATCAGATGTAAATTTTTCAATAAAAAATAAAATAAAATTTATAGAGATTAATTGGAATTTCTCATCATCCGTTTGAATAAATAGAAGAATATTATTTAAAAAATCTTCAAACACAGACATAAATGGAGTTTTCTTGTTTAGTAACTCTTTAAGTATATATGAATTTAAGCAAATAAGAGAATAAATAGATTGAAGCCTTACAATCCTGGATTCAGTTTTGTCATTAACAGTTTCCAATAAAATTTTAATAAGAGCCTCAGAATGCTCAGGAAAATTATTGAACCATTTATTCCCTGTCGTAGTGATTATATGAATTCCTTTTTCTCTACAATAATATTAAAAATTTATAATTTACTTTTCTATCGGATCAGAAGAATTTAGGCCCTTCGATATTGAATGTTTTGAATTTTCAAATACTGATTCAGGAAAATAGTACGCTAATACCTCTAACAAAATAGCTGCTGACTGTCTAACACTAGTATTTACTACATCGTCGAATTCCACAATTAGATCTTCATCCATCGTATTTGTATATTCTCTTTTTGCATGTATCAAACTAATTTTATCTACCAGTGAATTGATAAGGCGAGGGAGATTATTTATAAAAATTTCATAAACATGTGCATAGCCTATAATTAGTTTTTCATAATTGTCATTTTCTAACAATAAAAAATCAAAAAAATCGAGTGAGCATATGTTTATATCGTAGTAGACATTATGATTCCTGTTATAAGGATCAGATAAACTTGAAATGTTTCCTTCTTCCAGCATTTCTATAAATAATCTAAAGAAATAATTGAATTGCTGGATCAAAACCTCTCTTTCATGATTTTTAAAAATTTTAATCCATATTTTCCCAATTTTTTCTTTTATCAAATAATTACTGGGGAACAAATTATTCAAACTGACTAAATCCTAAATAAAATAAATGAATTTTTTTACTTGGTAAATACTGTCATAAGCATTGAAGAAAACTTTATTGATACTAGAATTTATATTAGAATCACTGGGTTTTCTTTTTTTTATTAAATTATTGATGATAATTAATAATTGTAAAATTATCTGTTGACATATGTCTGATGCATTTTCATAAAATCTTGGATTCAGACAGATATTAATATTTTCTTTGATTTTAGTAATTAGATCCACTATAAACTATTAAATAAATTATATTTTGATATACCAGCTGCTCTTTTTCATTCCCAGACTGATGAAAAATGTCAACTAAATCTTCTACAATAAAATTCACAATTTCCAGAGCATTACCAAAATGTCCCCTAATATCATTCAAATCTAAATATTCTATTAAAATGATCGGCAGTTCTTTCCAAATCTTAAACCCGCCTATTTTAATGAATGTGGAAATTATATTTCCCAGTGTATTTCGGATTGTTATATTTTCATCCTTAAGCGAAGTCAGTCCACTCCTATTGAAATGCTTTGAGAAAGTTGAATTTATCCTTGAGATGTCTGAAAATTTTTCCAAATAGTTTTTTATGCATATCCCTGCAAGTTGTCTAATTATTATTTCATTAGATTTTTCATTAAAAATATTTAAAAGATAGCAGGGGTATTCTATTTGATTACATGAATCACTTAGAGCCTAAATTATAAATTTTTAATATAATAAATACTACGTACCTTAGATAGTTCCTTATGAGTAGAATTATCTTTAGATTTGTATTGATTTAATAGTGATTTGATATTTTCCAAATAACCTTGTTTGGGAATAAATTCGTGAGACATTCAATTATTTTTTATTATTTTTTAAATTTAAATTTTCTCAAATATTAAATTATTAATTGCTAATTATATGAGCACTCTTAAAAGAAAAATTATTACTATAATATGATTTATCATAAATACAAATATTTGAATTAGATTTTTAGTATTTATTGGGAAGATTTTGCAATTATAAATAGAATTAATATCAGCATTACATTCTTAGTATAATTAATCATACAATTATATATAAATATAAAAAATTATTAAAACGATCTGTTGAATTTATTAAATATATAATATTTTAGCAACATGAAACCTAAAACTTTGTTACCGAATAATAAATTATCATCTGCGTCATCACAGTCAAATAAAACCAGTAAGGCCGATTCATCTGAAGAACAAAACCTAATGGCCAGCCTTCCCCCCGAAAAAAGAGAAACATCAGTCAGCACATTTAACACATCAGCAATTAGATCGAGCAGCGCAGATAACCAAAACCAATTTAACAGAAATCTTGGAGAAAGCAGTGCGATACTATCTAAAATCAACAATCAATCAGGGAATATAAACGTTGTATGCCGTTTTCGCCCATTAAACGAAAAAGAAAAAATAAATTCAAAAGATATCTGTGTAGAGTTTATAGATGAAAAGCAAATAATTATAAACCCCAATTCTGAAAATAACAAACATAAATTTTCCTTTGACAGAATATTTGAAATGTCATCAACTCAAAGAACTATATTCGAAGAAGCTGCAAAACCTATTATTGAGTCAGTTCTTGAAGGCTTTAATGGAACGATCTTCGCATACGGACAAACATCCTCAGGAAAAACCCATACCATGCAGGGGGATATGGAAAGCCCTGAAAATGCTGGTATTACTCCAAGAATGATCCGTCATGTATTTAATCATTTTGCCTCAGCTAATAGTGATACAGAGTTTACTGTAAAAGTTTCTATGTTGGAAATTTACATGGAAAAAATTAACGACTTAATTGATGTTAGTCGTACACATCTACATGTAAGAGAGGATAAGGCTAAAGGCATATATGTAGAGGATTTAACTGAACATTATGTTTCTTCTGAAGAGGAGGTTTTCGAGTTAATAAAAGTAGGATCCTCGAATAGAGCAGTAGGTAAAACTAACATGAACGAACATTCGTCAAGATCACATTTAATTTTCTTGATGACTATACACCAGACCAATCTGAAAACTTTAGTTTCAAAAACAGGAAAACTTTATTTGGTCGATTTAGCTGGTAGCGAAAAAATCTCGAAGACAGGTGCAACTGGAATGACCTTAGAAGAGGCGAAAACGATCAATAAATCTCTGACCACTTTGGGAATGGTCATTAATAATCTAACAGATGGAAAGTCTCAGCATGTTCCATATAGAGAGTCTAAATTAACAAGGATATTACAAGAATCTCTAGGAGGTAATTCTAAAACGAGATTAATCATTACCTGCTCTCCTAGTTCATATAACGAGCAAGAAACTTTATCTACCCTTAGATTTGGTTTACGTGCAAAGAAGATAAAAAATAAACCAAAAGTAAATAAGGAAGAAACAGTTGCTGAATTGAAGATTGAAATTGAAAAATTAGAAAAACTTCTGCTCCTTTGTAACGACCGTGTTCAGCAGTTGGAAGGATACATCCGCTTTCACAACCTTCCTTTGCCAGCAGAGGGTGATTTTTCATTTATAAAACAATCTGCAAAAAATATTGCTGAGGAAAATAAAAATAATAATGAAGAGATAAATGAGGAATATTCTAAGGAAGATATAATCCAGGATGAAAACCAAAGCTTTGATAAAAAAGAAAATATTGATCTAGCTGAAAGCAAAGAAAATCCTGAAACTATTCAAGATGAAAACCAAAGCTTTGATAAAAAAGAAAATATTGATCTAGCTGAAAGCAAAGAAAATCCTGAAACTATTCAAGATGAAAACATCACAGAATCTTATAATCAAGACGAAGAATTTAAGAAGTGCTTCGGAACGGTATTCCAGCATAATCTTAGGGAAAACGAAATAAAATTAAAGGAAATTACAGATAAATATTCCAACGTGATTCAACAATATCATATCCTTCAATCAGATAAAAATGTTCTAAACGATAAATATGAAGAAGCAGTAAACAAAGTACAAGAATTTTCAGCGACGGTTGAGCAAAAAGAAAAACTTGTTGAAGAATTATTTGAAATGAAGTCAAAGCATATTGAATTATATGAAACTATATATGAGCTGCAGAACAGAATTGCTGATTTAGAAAAAAAGAAGGAAAAGGACGTATCTGTCTCAGCCGATGTGAGTCAAAATTATGAAATCCAGGAGAGAAGCGAAATAGAATGTCTAGAAGAAACAAACTTGAATACAACATACAATATGAATGAAATTGTCAATGACAGCGATACAAAAAATACTAATAATGAAAAAAGCTATAAAGAGTTCATTAATTCTTTGATTCCTGAAGATGTATCTTCTAAGTTGCAAAATCTTTTCTTATTAGACAAAAACTACTCGTATGAAAATTTAGAGGCTAAAATAAATGAATTAAACAGTTTAATCAGAACCAAATTGAATTTAGAAGAATTGTTAGAAGAATCTTTTCAAAATAAGATAAAGAAATACGAAATTACTAATGAATCTTTCATCACAATGGAAGGACAAACAACCAATACTATCAGACGCAAACATGAAGAAGAAATTAATCATTTGAAAAATAAATTTAAAGATGAGAAAAAGGCAATCATGAAAGCTCTAGATGGAAAATCGGAAAAGGTATTTTTTATAATATAATATTACTTTAGATTAATATACTAGAATCAGAGAACAAAGAAGTCAAAAACAAACTGAAAACAATTGAATTGAGAATGAACCCCGACGATAAAAATTATGTAAAGAAAATTATTTCTCTAGAGAAGAGCTTAGAGCAAATCAATCATATGTACCATGATGTTGTCACACAGAAGTCTGTAATGAAAATAGAAAATCAAGTACTTGAGAAAAAAATAAAAAAGAGAAATGAAAAAATTAAACAATTAGAATCAGAAGCAATTGACACAAAGGAGCAAGTAAGCAATTTAAATTTATATCATTAAATAGTTGAAAGTAAGAGAAGAACAATTAGCTAAAAAATTGAACTTGAAAAATAACTCAGCCAACGTAGTCAAAGTAATACGAGGTGGAACTAATAGTAGTAAGAAGAAAATATTAAAATATAATTCATCATTAGTAAAACAATCTTTTGCATTTTCACCTTATGATTTAAGTAATTATCCTAGCAATTAATTACTTAATGAGGACACAATTACAAAAAGTAGAATTGGAATACTTTTTAAATAGAATATTCTATCTAAATTTATTTTTTTTTAATTTACGATACAAATAATAAAATGTATTTATTAAAAAAATAATATTTTTAAAATAATTTTTATGATTAAAAACAATTTGGTTTGAAAATAATTTAAATAAAATATTCTTATATGTAATTATTAAAATACCAATTTCATTTCTCAGTTTTGTTTAAAGGTGACAAATAATATTTTGAATTTTCATAAGTTAAAAATAATACCGCATTTGCCAAAAGCGCCCTTAAAGTACATGGAAGATATCCTCGCCAGAATCCTAAGAGACCTTCTGTATTATATATATATTTCGCACATTCATAAAAACCTCCGTCATAAAATCTATGTCGAAATTTCGTTACACTATTCTGATGACCATTGTTATATGTGTCCTGATTTGTGACTTGATTTTCTATATTTTTTGACTGAGTCTGAACCAGTGTTTTAATAACATCTTGTGGATAGGAAAATTGCCAGCAGAAGTAACCCCCTACTGCACCGCATGCCATTAACTCTAAACTATTTAATGAGTCAACAGTTTTATTTCTAAATTTTGCTGTTAATTTTTTTGAATAATTGTATCCTGCAAATTGCGCTGCATAAGCCGGTATTTCTCTCATAATCATCGCTATATTTCCTTGATACAAAGCTCTGGCTCCTCCTTGAAAATGAATTTTTTTAATACAGTCGATTACTCCTTTATAATACGCATTTGTCTTACTTTCTAACTGTATCTGTAGTTTACATTTTACTAATTCAGTGGGAGTGGCAACCACACAATTTGCTAAGCCTGCGATTGCTCCACAGATCATACCTTCGTAAATGTCCATGTCTTTTTCTTCGTGAAAGCCTAGTACTCGCTTAGACAAATCATGGACTGAAAATACAACTGCATTTACTATAGGTACAGATATTATAGGAAAGCTCATTCCTTTAAAGAATCCTTTGTACCCCTCGTATTTGTAACATTCTCTAACGGATTTCAGAAAACTTTTTCTACTAAGTATATCTCTTTGCATTCTTACTTTAATAGTACTAAAAAAAGATATAAATAAGATATGATTACTCTAATGGGTGACCTGACATCGTAAGAGCGACGCCAGCTATACTCCCAGCTATGAAATCGGCCACGAATGATTTGGATTCGTGGACAAAGTATACCATCCATTCTTCAGAATATTCCATTAAAAATGTTCAACTTGAAATTATACAAATTAAATCCAAATTTTAAATTCATAGTTTATTTTACAATTTATAAGAATTTCTTAAAATTTTGATTTGAAAAACACAATTACATGAATTGAAAATTTATTTATTTTTGTAAAGTAATATTTTTTATTTTATAAATAATAAAAATGAACATCAGCTCTAGAATAATTAATAATCAAATTTCTCTATCAAATACAAATACAAATAATTTACCAAAATTTGTTAACAATTTAATTAAAATATCACCAACTATTCAATTAAATAATCCAAATATAATAAGTAAAATCCATAATAATAATAATTTTAAAAATCGACCGAAACCACTTTCAATGAATGAAGCGATGATAAATCAAATAATTCGAGAACCAAATAAAAAGAAAAATTTAGCGAGTTCAAAACCTAATTCAAAAACAAATTTTAGCCAGAGCAAACTTCCAAAAAAAAATTCAAAGGAATCAATTAATAACTCGACGTTAGATTATAACTGTTCAGAGATTAGTCTTAACACAGTGGGGACTTCAATGAAAGCAGTAAAGAGTCAACCAGCAAATATGACACCTGAACATGTGAAAATGAAGGAAGTGGTTCCAGTAGCAAAGATAAAATCTAAAGCTTTATTCGGGAATAAAAAATTAAATGTAATTTCTTTAAATAATGAGATACCTTTACCCAATAATCGACATTTGCATAAAAACCCATCGAATGGTTCAAATTTAGAAATACCTTCAAACTCAATTCATCAAATGTCCCATTCAAATTCTATAAATATTAACAATTTAACAAATCAGAAAGAATTTTATATTACTGGTAACAGCGATGTTAATACCAGATCTTCTAATACACTCGATAGTATCAAATTAAGTGAAGAATTGTTAGAATACAAACTAAACAATTCTAAACTTAAAAATGAGGTTAGTATTTTAAATGAAAAAATAAAAACTCTTAAGCAAGTGATAATAATGAAAACAGATGAAAATGAGATGATAAAATCAAATTATAGTGAAATAATAGAGGAGTGTAAAAAGGAATCAGAAAAAGTTCGAAAAATTCATTCAGAATATATTTCGATGAAAGACATTATCAACAAGCAATCTTATCATCTTAATTCTATTATTTCAATTATGATAGAATTAATTGAAATTTTCGTTTCTTCAAAATCCCCGTATGCATTTGGAAATTCTAATATAATGACGAGACAGTCGATTACAATAAACAATGAAAATGTATCTGCCACCGACATCGATGTTTACTATAGCTATAACAACGACGAGGATAAACGAAACACCTTGATTGAGCAGATTCAAGGATTTTTAGTAGCTAAGCTTAGCATGATCAAAAAAAGCTTGCATAATGTTGACATAGATAAGGAAATAGAGAAAATAAAGATGTGGAATTTTACTAAAAATGCGAATGAATCTGAAATAAACATATCAAATTTGAGAATTTCTAAAAATATAATCGAGGAAAGTTGCTCAGAGAGCTTTAGAAAAAACTGCTCCAATGATTTTTTCGATTTAAGCATTAGCAATCAAATCATCCCACAGAGTCCGAAATTCAATTCTGCTGCTAATAGTGATTACTCTGTTTCTGTGACTAGCTATAATAAAGACAAAGAGAGAAGTGAAAGTATTAAAAATGAAAAGAATAGAGACAATTTTTTGTTGAATGATTCGTTTTTAAATGATTTAAAGCAAAGTAAGAATATATTGAGTAATTTTAGATGAGTCTTTTTCCGAAGATAAAACTCAAAGCATGAACAACGTTTCTATCATTGATAATCAGCTAAATACTAATGAGATAAAAGATAAAGAAAATGCTGATATAAATATAACTGACTGCTCAGTTATAGATATAAATGCAGAAAATAAAAGTAAAGAAGCAAAGATGTTATTCAATGATGATCCTACAGAGTTTAATATAGAATTTAATGTTATACCTAATATTATTGCAGTAGAGGAACAAATAAATTCGAATTTTTATAGCACGTTTCATAATCAAGTCGAAAATGAAAATTTCAAAAATAAATTAGAAGAAGCAGATAGCGATCCTCTCACTCCAGTAATTTTGAATCCAATTGTAAATACAAATACAAATCTAAGTTTTAAAAATGATTATAATTAAATTATTTCTGAAGAACCTTTATTATTTATTCAATAAAATTTGATTTTAATTTAATAGAATTAGAAATGATAATATTTAAAACGAATTATCTTTTTATCCAATAAAATGATATACTATTTAATGATTAAGAAATATTCTGTTATTTAAAGTGGTCCATAATCATAGTAGTATTTAGCAATTCTAGAACCATTTTGAGGTGCAATTACTAAATCTTCAGGTCTTAAATCCAGATCATCTTTGGTAGACTCTTTTTGTAAATAGCTGTAACTCCAAGGGGTGAAGTGGTTGTAGTATACTTGAGATAATTCATATATTTGTAAAGTAAAAGCATAATTTGCAAATATTTCAGATTCTTTTGCATCTCTGATATATTGCACTGGATTTCCTCCCCATACTTGACCAGCAGGGATCAACCTACCAGGAGGGACTACAGAGTTAGGCAATATTATTGCTCCCTTTTCTACTCTTGATCCTTCCATAATTACTGAATTAGCGCCAATGAAACAATCGTCTTCAATTATGCATGAGTAAAGACTACATCCTGCTTGTATTGTAACATGACTGCCTATATGAACTATTGCTGGAATTCCAGTAGGTAAAGAATTTCCTGTGTGGATAACTGTTCTATCACCGATTGATGTCATTGTGAGCACTCTTACTATGTTTAGATCGCCTCTTATTACAACATTATGCCAAACTGATACGAAATCTGCTAAGCTAACTTCTCCAACTATATTACAACATCCCTTAAAAATATTTCAATTTACCTAATGTTGCGTTAGGAGCGATCCATACATGAGCCACCATAGGGGTTAAATCATAGATGGGTAATAAAAATTTATGTTTAGAATATTTTTCGAAGTAATCCACACCTTTAGCAATCTCAGGGTTAACTTTATAAGCTATAATTTTTAGAGTTTTCAAAATATATTCTTACGCATGTTTGTTGGGTTTTTTGCGACTTCATTATTTGCTTTATTTACTGTTGTATTAGTAGTTTGTGATCTAGCGTAATTTATTTTGAAATTTTTTAATCCATTGACGAAGAATTTTCTCATGTTATAAAGTGAATTCATTTAATTTAAATATTAATTAAAATTAAATTTATTTTTAAAAATTTTAATTAAGGCGTTTGTTAGGTTATCGTTTAAAATAGTTTATATAAAAGGGCTTTTCCTTCATCATTCCCAATACACAAATATTTATCATTAACACTAAAATCAAAACAAATAGGATATTTTATTCTAGAGGTATATGAAGGAAAGTTTGAATAAACATTCATGTTATTCAAATTTAACTAAAGAATAAATTATCATTATTATTTTACCATTTTAAAAGCATGTTTTTTCCATCTCGAGCAAAATCCAAGTTTATTACTTAAATTACTAAACTTCAAAAATTCACAGGCAGTTGTTAAATTCTCTATCGTTTTAATAGGTTCCAAATTTTCTTTGAAATTAAGATTGTGTATATCTTCAACTGAATATAAATTTACAATACCACTATGTGATGCTAAAAGTGAGAGATTATAATATACCTGTAGCCAAATAGGAATTATCTCCGCTTATGTCCATATATGTGGTATTGAAATTTCCTGAATCATTAAATTTCCCTACACAATTTCTATATTTTCTCAAATCGAAAACATATATTTCACTCTGATCACCTACTGCATACAGATTAATACCATTTCCATCAAAACAAACAGAATTGACACTTCCGTTTATCTTTAGGTCATAGCGATAAGTTTTATTGTGTTTATCATACATAAGGATATATCCATCCTCTGTTCCAAAGCAGTAGTGGCCACCCCCCACAAAGAGCTTTTCTAGAGAGCGAATTTCCTTATTTTGCGAGAAATTTCCAATCCCATTGCATCTTTCTAATTTATTAGCTTCCATGTTGTAAACAAAGTAATTCCTTCTTCTTCCAGATATTAAAATCTCGTTTTCATTCAAGAATTTTGATGAATATATAGGCATATCAATAGTATTAACTGTTTGAACATTCGTAGATTTGTTATCATCATTTGAAGAAATCGAATATAGTTTTAATTTCTTGTCAAGACCTGAGGTAATTACTACATTTTCTTTTGTTGGATGAAAAGAAATCGCAGAAATTATTGAAGAATGGGAACTTTCTCTGTTAAGATTTGGAATTTGTTTAAGATTCAAAATTGTGGAATCTTTTCCTATTTTTTCTGAGTTGTTTATGTCTATTACATTTTTATTAGTTTTTAGAAGATTATTTAAGGAAGTTGTTGAATCTTCAGTTTCATCATCCGCTTTTTCTGTTTCTTCGACATCAAACGCCCATTTATATATATCAGCTTTGTTATTCATTTTAGCAAATTGTTCACGAAGCCTTTCTTGGAATTCAACTCCTGACACATATTGCTCATTATTTGACTTTTTTAATTTTTTTAAATTGTTTTTATTGTTAATAGAAATTTTGATTTCTTGGTCGTCCTCGTCAATCCATTTAGGCTCGTTGGAAATTTTTTCCATTAGAATAAAATTAAATATTAATTTAAAATATTACATTACGATAAGATTGTTAAATAAAGTCATAATTTAATTAAGAAATCATATTTATAAAACAAATACAATATTATAGTGTAATCATTATTTTAAATGAAATT
>Ga0169931_10009895_pt1 | contig 13668 bp, 8 predicted proteins | sample Kivu_15m_20L_FD_129675 | JGI IMG/M metagenome (GOLD analysis project Ga0169931, IMG submission 129675) | Freshwater microbial communities from Lake Kivu, Western Province, Rwanda to study Microbial Dark Matter (Phase II) - Kivu_15m_20L... | ecosystem: Environmental > Aquatic > Freshwater > Lake ...
AAAAGGAGGATCTATCTTGGAGCTTTCCAATTGCATCCTTACTTGCAGTAATTGGGTTATTTCTCGCCTCAAAAAGCTCTGCCACCCACCAGCGGGCAAGCTTTAAGGTATTTGGCTTAACATCCGCTGCTGCCTTTTGTTTCACCGGCTTTTCTCTCCTTATGACCGAGATTGATCAATCACAGATCATTGCTGCCCTCTTTGGCGCACGTATTGGGGTAGTTCTAGTATCAATAGTTTTCTCACCCAAAAGTGAAGATAAAAAGACAGGAAGTGGTTGGCAGCGGTATGCCCTCCTTTCTGGCACATTTGAGGTTGTAGCTAATCTGCTCTTTTTAATTGCCATCACCAATTTAGAGTTAAGTAAGGTGGGGGTCTTTATGGCATCAGCTCCTGCCCTATCTGCCTTAATAGCGATTAAATTACTAAAGCAGCGCCCATCCATTGCCAACTGGTTAGGGATTGCTGCCACCTCATCGGCGCTTGCGTTGATTGCGGTGAATTAGGATGGTGTCAGACAGCGAATTCGAATCAAATACGTTTCTACACTTTAATCCATCTCTATAGTTGTTATCAACAATCGAAGCTTTATGGAAGCTACATACGACCAGGATGAATTCCCAAGTAAGTTCAAAGATTTATTGATTGCTACCACCTTAAATACACCGCCCATGATGGTCAGATGGTTGTGGCATGCTCTGCCTGAATTCAAGAGGGATGGATAGAGATCCCTAATGGGAGTGTGATGGTGGTGGATAGGGTGGGGCAAGAAAGTCAGCTTTTAAAATTCAATTAATCTAACCAATAGCTCTGGAGTCTTCTATCAGTTTCTCCATTTAGCTGGAGTAGCAGATCACCAAATCCTAATAATTTTTCCGCTCCTCCGTGATTTAAAACTGTTAACGAATCAGCAGGTGATGGTAATCTGAATGCAAATCTAGCTGGAAGATTAGCTTTTATAACACCGGGCACCACATTTCTGTCTGGTCTTTGAGTCGCCAGGATTAAGTGAACCAAAACGGATCTTGATGCTTGTGCAATTGATGTGATTGCATCAACAAAGCGAGTCTTATCCTGGCCGCCACGAATCATTAGTTCGTTAAATTCATCAATTATTATTATAAGCGGCTTCATCACAGGGACTTTCTGACTACTTAATGCCTCAATAAAAAGAGATTTTGCATCTGCTCGAACTCCAGATTCTTTGGCAATATTTCTTACTAATTCCTTCCTTCTTGGAACTTCTTCGTCCTTCAACCACTCAAGTACCGTTAGCGCTTCTGAAATATTCAGTAGTGGCTCCGGAAAATTCGATACATACATTGAATCAGTTAGTGATCCTATGTAATCAGTTTCACCCTTGCCGTCAACTAAGGCTATTTCGGAATATTTGCTCCCCCAATTATTTAGTTGACCCAAAATTGATCTAATAAATGAAGTTTTACCCGATCCAGTTGTACCGGCGACTAATGCATGTGGCCAAGTTGATATTGGCGCCTTAAAATCAGTTCCACTCAAGTCTTGTCCAATACTTAGATTTAAATAATGACCACCGGTATTAATCTCGTCATTAGAATAAATTAACTGAGGAAACTGCCGATCTAATCTAGGAATTAAGACTTGAATTCTTCCAGCTTGTACGTCGTTCTCTATATTTACAAATTTTACTCCTAAATCTCTAGCAATATCACTTTCGGCCCTTTGTAGCGGAGCTAGTACAGCGCCACGATCAAAAGGAAACTTTACAGATATGAATGTTGGGCCAATTAACGCTTGGGCCTCTGCAACTGAACCAACAAATTCTGAACGGTATGCAAGAAACTTTGATAGTTCGCCAACAACTTTAGATACATCTAGATTTGAAGGTTGAGAACTACTATCTTGAGACTGCTTCACGATACTTACTTTATCAATTAAATCGGAAGTACCCAGGATAATTGGATCACTGGGCTTTCTTTCCAAAACTTCAGAGATATCATCTATAACATTTGTATTTGCTGCCTTGAGGATATATTCAGAATCTTCAATTTTTTCATCTTTGAGTACTTGTTCGAGCAAGCGAGATGATGCAGATATTATTGTTAAGTCATTTTCTGCCCGCAATTCTTTAGTTCTTTGTACTCCTTCTAAAAACGTTGCGATTGCCATTCCCTCAATTGGCGGATTAAATTGAGACTTGCGATTACCCAAAGTTGATATATGTGAGAAATAAACATTATATAACTTGTCTTTTTCTGAATCGTTACTACTTACATACTTAGCAGCCGCTTTCGCTGCAATCTGTTCAACCAATGTTCTCACTTGTAAAGTTTCAATTATTCCATTTCCCCTAGATAGAAACAGGGAATTAAGTAAGTCTCGCGTTGTTTCTACTTGTTCAACGGCCTCCCGAAGAGGTTCAACTGTTAAACTTGGGTCAACAAAAGATTTTGTTGTTCCTTTTGCTTCGACGACTACGATTTTAACTCCGACTTCAGATTTTGGATCTGACGAAATAATTGCAAGAATTAGATCTGCCCTCATGGATGCTCTATCAAACCATTGTTGCGTCCATGAAACATTATCTAAACTTATTTCTACCACAAGATCGCCTTGCTTTATTCGTTGGTGCGCTAGCGCACGGGCATTGATCAAACCTAATGCTTCCTCTGGGCCAAATCTATTAAGCGCAATGTCAAAAACTTTTTGCGGGAGTGTGTGAGTTAACCCATTTATTAGTCTTTCTAATTCAGTTTTTCTAGAGGCAGCGATGGGCAATTCTTTAATTTTGCCACGAACAGTTTCTGACAAAGTTTCAATACTTCTAGCAAAAACAAAAAACCTGTAAACGCCCTCGTCAAATTCCGCAATTTGGAAGAATTTATTTCCGTGAGCATCAGATACACTAAAATTTGAAATTGCGCTTGGTGCAGCTACAATGAACCAAGCAGAATTATTTGCTGCTAGTGGAATTATTTTTTGAACATTATCTGGCAAAGTTAAATCATAAGTTTCTGCACGTACTTCCTTGCATCCTCCAACTTTTCGTAATAGAGTCACGGTTTCATTCTCTTCATCTGGTGCTAACCGTATTTGCGGTATGTTCTTGGGTTTTCCAGAAGCATCGAAACCCGAATTAGTTAGAATAATATCAACTGAACCATGCGCGCCTATTCCTAATTCAGTGGACTGCCCATTCATTCCAGCTATAAAAAACAAAGTAATATCTTTTGAAATTTCAGTTGATTTCAACCATGCTGAAATATTTTCCACATCCTGCGTAATTACTATTCCCGGTAAATCAATATCTCGTTCTGTTCCTTTAGTGCCTCTATCTTTAACTAGTAATAGCGCTGGTTCATGCCCGAAACTTGCTTTCAACTCACTTGATAATTTCTTAGTAAATCCACCAGCCGGTGCATTAATGATTGAAATAGTTGTACCAGCTAGCGACCATGGATGAGTTTCTCGATATGCATTAAAAGTTCTTTTGAGTAGACTGCTAAAAACTGAGATTGGTGGCAATGCATTAGATAACTGAGCATCGAACTGCAATTGACCATCAATTAGAGTTGAATAATTAAGGTTCCCCCCTGCAATTTGTAAAACTCTGAAAGAGGGAATTGATCGTTCTAAAGCCCATAGTGCAGTATCAATTACATTTGGGTCTAGTTCATATCTTTCAATTACATCGATAGCAAGTTGCACCAAAGGTTCCAGTCTCCAAGGATGGAATGGTAAAAACGCAACAGTTTCAAATATATTTTTCATGCCAATTTTTGGCTCTGTTATTTTCTCAAATGCATCACATTTTCTTGTCCAATAACCGTCAATCACTCCTAAAATTACACCTAAATTATCTTTACCTTCAAATTCTTCCGAATTCAAAAAACTCTTAAGAAGAGATTTCCAAGATTCTATATACCTGATGCTAATTTGCAGAGATTTAGGGCTCGCAACTAAAAATGACAACGCATGGGTACTATCCAAAGCAAAATGCTGTGAGATTCGAAAAATATGCTTTCTGGCTATAAAAAACTCTTCTACCACTGCGGATGGAATTGCATGGCCAATCGCATTGCGATAAAAACTTTCTCCATATGGATTAGCAAATGATTTTTGCTCTTCATTTTTTAGTTCTACAATGCTAATCGGTGTACTAGATTCTACCTTTTCTCCGGAACTCGCGAGTTCAGCCTCCAAGGATCTCCACGACTGCATAGGTTGAAATGAACTTTGAATCAAAAGTTTTGTGGGTATTGGTTCATTCAACTCAATCGTGATTTCGTCCAAAGTTTCAATTTCTAGACCGTCAATTTCTTGGTTAATCAGCGAGAGAATTTCTGGTCTTTCTTCAAAACTTTTGTTGCCCAAAACCTTTAAAAAGTCATCAAACTTTGAAATTGGTGGTGGAGTAGTTTCACTTTCTTTTAGCGCTTTTAGCACTTCTGACAGATCCGAATTTTTTAAGTCTAAGTCATCGTGATTTGCTAACCAAGAAACAAACGAAACTACTTTAGGGTTTGTTGAAACACTTAACTTGCGAAATTTTGATCCTTGATTGTGAAAATCTAACTCTAACTCTTCTATTTTCTCAGCATTAAATTCCAAACGGCTACTTACGTTTGAACTACTTAACAGATTTTCATCCGGCATCAAACCCAACAACCAGAGGTTTTCGTCAAGAAATTTAGATTCTGTTTGTCTTTCGTCAAATATGTTTGAAAAGTATGAATCAACAGAAGACCCGGTAAGTTTCTTCTCATTTACGAATTTGAGGAGAGTTTCACAAATATTTTTTCGTATTTGTAACTCTTTTTCCTGAAATCTATTCTCTAATACTGTTTTAATATTTGAATTCCATTTTTTTGTGACATGTAGCTGTGTTACCACTGTACGAAGTTGCTTTAATCCCGCTTGACTCTTTCCAGAAGCAGAACCCACAAGTACAAGTGGATCTGTTGAAGAATTACGTGATAGGTTTCTTAATTGAGTCAATTCATGTGGATTGTCATTATATTTGACTCCGGACTCGTTTAAGTCTCGTGCTCGAGATAAATCTAGTAAACCGACAATACAGTTTGGAAATGTTTTTATGACTTCTGTAAGTGCGGCCGCTACTGGCCAGTTTGATTTAATATCAACGCGAACTATTTTGTCAGCAGATAAATCAATAGCCTCATTTAAAGTATCTACTATTGCAGATTTTAAATCAAAATTCATCGCGCACCATTATTGTGTACCCATCTGAGAATTCTTTTGCTAATCCGCTTTTAACTAATCTTAACCTCATGTTTTCATGGGCTAAATCCAGGCATTCATCGACATCTGCAATCCGACCAGCAAGGGCTTGTAATCTCTCTATGTCATCTGAATCAATTGTGGATGGTCTGCCCACTATGATTCCAAGGTTTTCAAAACATTTATCAACAAAACCGCCAAATGAATCTCCGTGTTTGCTCAAAAAGAATACTAGTGAGTCAAGAAAATTTGTTTCGAAAAAAATACGTGCCTCTCCTGTACCTTTTATTGGACCAGCTAAACCTACTTTTCCGGAAAGAGTTCTAAATGCTGAACTGAACGACGATAAGGGATATAGTTTATTGAATGCTTCTGCTGGATTATCCTGCACACCACTCTCTGAGAGAGCTTTAACTAAATTACGAGCATCCTCGCCTCTAACCCTGCTTAGCACTAAGTTTTCAATAGATTCGTTGCCTTTATTAGATTTAGAATTTGCCTCGTCAATAAGTTTAACAAACGCCGAACGAACTCCAGAATGCGAATTTGTTACCGCTTGCTTTAGCGATAATTGACTCAGGCGCACCAAAGCGCTTCTAGGGTTACCTGGTGGATTGCCGGTGTAGCAAACGATTCCTAAAACTTTTGAAGGTTTATTTTTTACTTGAACTAAATCTTTTTGGTTCATATCTTCTTTATTTGTTAAATTTATATTACTTGAATCAAATAATAATCCAAATGCAACAACACCAGTCAAAAATGTTGAAAGCTTTTGGATAGACTCAATACGGTGAGAACTATTTGCAGCTAGTGACATGTCCTCCATTGCTGAAACTAAAACATTGAAAATATATTCTGAATATACTGATTTATTTGAAGTTTGAACACTATTTTGATTATTGCTGACATCATTTACTCCCGTTAAAGAGTAAGTACCTTGAATTTTCTTTATTGTTAAAGAAATGATGTCACCAGAAGAATTTGGGTTAAGAATTTTTCTCAATAAGTCTTCTATTTTTGAACGCTGTTCTGAAGTAAAAATAGATGACAATGCCTTTCCATAGTCATCGTCCGACGGATCAGCTCCAGCTAATTCGTAAGTTAGTAATAAAAACGAAGAGAATGATGGAGACCCGAATGAACGTTTATCTGAATTTATCAAAACATTCAATGACTTTAGAAATTCTTCCCTAGTCTGCCTGTCACTGTTTTCACCAATGATTGGATCTAATTCTTTCGTATCCTTGAATAATTTTGATACTGGACCAAGTAATGCCCCTTTACCAATTATTCCAAAAACAAATTTATTAAATATATGAGCAGGAGCCGGTCTACTGAAGCTATCGCCTGGAAGTATGGGAATTTCCTGCTTCATTAATGCACGAATCAGCGACATAGACTTTTTTTTCATATTAATTGCTCAACTTTGAGATTGAATTGCCAATTTTCCAACTATATTCCCTAGCATTTTCTTCGTGAGGCGTGTTTAAGATATTCAGCACATCACGGCGCTCTAATGTGGCAGTATTAGAAATATTGAAGTAGAATTTTTTTATTGCAAGATCAATGTCATCGTTATCTCTATCCGCAAGCGATGTAGCCCGCCCACGTGAAATTGCCTTGAATAAACCAGAATTAACTTCGAGCCCACTTGCAAAAATTCTATTTTCTAGAACTGGTTGCAAGAAAAGTCGACTTCCTTTTAAGTTAAAACCTTTTAAATTAGCAATTGATTGACTTGAATTGAGTTCGAGAAGCCCTGCAGAAACACTCCCAAGTGACGCAAGCCCAAAGCCTCGATCCTGACGGCGTTCAACCATAAAATGTATCCAAAGTTCAAGTATTGAAGAGTCATTTTCAGCTGCTTCTTTTCGCCTAAAATAACCATTAAGCGCTTGTATTAAGGCAACTTTGTCGTATTGCTTAACTACCTTGTCATTAAGTTCGGTAGAAAATGATCCGACAAAAATTGATTTGGACTTAGTCGATGCTAGTTGCTCAATCAGGACATATTGAATCCGTAGCCAGGTAATCAAATCATTTCTTATATCTACATTTCGTACATCCATAGGTATCACTCCTGGATGCAACCATAATTCTTTGGTCATCTTGCTTAAGTTTAGGCCCTCAATATCTCCCGTAAACAATGCAAATGATTCGTTTGGAAGAGCCAGGAATTGAGGTTTAAGAGTTTTTGCAATTAACTCAGAAATTGAAGTTTCACCATTGAACAAACGCCAAAACCATACTGATGTTGGTGGAGAAACATCGTTTTGGCCACCCAGAAGCAAATCGGCAATAAAATTCCACAATTCTCGAAAAGTCACTTCTCCGGGACCCAAGGTTGAAGTAATCAATTGCGAAATAGCCAAACTAACATCAGAGTTGTGCAGTTGTTTCAGTGCTAAAATTCTTGGAGAATTTTTAGTTCCGCTTTGTAACTCAAATAGTTCGGCTGCCTGATGCAGGATTTTGTTACTAAGTAGTGTTTGAATTGCGTTTGAAAGTGGATCGACTGACGCCATATCAATTACAATTGGCTGGTCCTCGTTACTCGGTAATTTACCAGTTTGCAAAGAATGTAAATCTCTTATGACCCTGTCAAAGTAGCCGTCGAAAACATTATCCATTAATGCGCCTTCATTAGCTGCAATAATAAAACTACCAGACTTCTTTCTAATAATTTTCGTTGCAGTTTCAGAATTAACTGCAGTTAAATCTCTAACTACAGTCACAGAATTTTCTACAATTTGGAAATTCTCTATATCTAACTCATCTAAAATATTTAATCTGACTTGATATTTTTCTAATTCTGAAATTATCTGATTAACTAACATAGTTTTGCCACCACCAGCGGAACCAGCCACAATCACGTTTCTACCATTTTTAACTGCTTGAGCAATTACAGTCTCGAGTTTCTCTTTATTTTCTAAAATAAATGGGACGTATAAAGCAGATGCAAGTTCTGCTGAAAGTGATTCTGTGGTTTTACTACTCCTTAAAAATTTAAGAGCCTCTGAAACTAAAGAATCATTCATATGCGTGATTCACAATACTCTTTGTTTAGACTTAGAGAGCCATTTATCTCTCCAGATCTTAAGGGCGTTCGCACAATATTCATTTTGTCCTTCTTTAATGTCATAGGGAGTTGTGCGCCATAGTGGTTCCTCATTAAACAAGATAACCCTGTCTAAATTAGAAACTAAACTAAAGGCATAGATAGGCCTACTGATATATGCAAAAGCCAACTCATTGGGCAACCCTAGCGCTCGTATTGCATTTGAGATAGTTCTTTGGCGTTTTCCACCACCTGATCCGTAAACACGTGAGACAGCCGGAGAGCCGACAAATTCACTTGATAAGGCCGCATATTTCATAGTCTTTGCGGCTAAGTGACTAGTTGTTTGTCCAACTGTATCGCCAATCTTCAGCAATTTTGCTTTTTTACCAGTTGTCACAGGAAAATTTACTCCGTTGTATTGAGAACTATGTCCAGGATATAAACCCTTTGTTGTAACTAATAATGTTCCTGACTTTGGCAGATATCTAGAAAGTTTATTTGTATCAAAAATTTCTTTAGCAATAATCCCAAAATCTCGATCCACAAAATCTCGAATTCTTGGATGGCAGCCCATGCTCGCCACAAGTTTCCCAGCCAACAAGGAACCGAAGGGAGGTAGCGCGCCACAAATCACAAGCTCTACATTAACTCTCGGCACTGACAAATCTCTCAAAACACGAAGTCCTTCTTGGAATCCATCATTATTGTCATTTTTAAAGCCTCTGCAAGCGGCTTCTGCATTTACTAATCGAGCTAGATAAGTTAATCGTTTTTTTGCACCAACTTCCTTGAAGGTTCCACTTCTTCCTTTGCCCTTAATCATTATTTCACCTGCTTCTGAAATGAGGTTTTTCACATCCCCATCCCAACCGGTTGGTAGACCATCTGGCAGTAGACATTTTCTTATATTTTCAAACCTGTTTGCTAGTACTGATAGGTCCTCACCTGTAAGTTCCTCATATTCAATATTTAACCCCATTACGGCATCTCTGGGAGGATTTACCGGTGCTTCGTCTCCGATTTCAAGTAAACCAATTGGTACCTTAAGCTCTTCTAATAAGCCAAACAAAACAAATCTCCTAGAACGCCCCTCTCGAGTTCGGTAAGGCATTGACCATGTAGTTATTCCAGAACGAAAAATATCTGCTTCGAGTGAATTGACGTCATTAACTTCGATCAAATCAATTTGCCCGCTAGACAAAACATGTATAGCTTTTTCATCAGTGATTGGAGCCTCATAAGAAGTATCATTTCCTCTTAATCGGACCAAAGAACTTCGAATTCTATCTTTAACTGAACTATCAAAAGTGCCTGACGTTAAATTTGGTAATGATACATACAACTGGGAGCGATAAAATTCAAATATTGCCCCCCATGCATTAAGGTCTGCTAATAAACTAATTAGAAAAATGAATGAATAACTCCTCGATGTATCTATATCATTTTCTTCATTAATTTGGTGAATAATTCCTATAAATTTATCGATTGAATAATTAGCTTCTTGATAAACTTGCACTAGTTCCCGCTGCAGTTCAACAACTGATGGAGAAATCCTGATTTGAAACGCATCGGACATCACTTGAACTCTACGAACCTCTCCATTGAGAATCTGCTTAACTTCCACTTTATATCTTACATGCTCAAGTCTAGATCCAAACTTAATTACGGCTAATCTTTGATTTTTTGAACGCATATTGCGGTATTTAACAAATGCCTTTGAACTCCGATTTATGATCAACATGGGCGCATAGTTTAGCTATAAAATATGTTTCTATCAACGAAAAGGATTAAAACATGTATTGTCACTAGTTATCGAAATAATTTAAACTCAGATAAATGCACTACGCCACCTAAGTTCACTGATTGTATGCATAGGTGTGAACTAAGGAGCGTAGTTGATAAATAATCGTCTGTTGTTTGGGTGCTTTTAAAATGAAGCAAAAAAGATTACGGTACGGGGATGGAAGAAAACGAGAGACGCATAATTTGCCTTGCGAACTCAAAGAAGTTCAAAGGGCGCTGCCTTGCTGGAAAACTTTACACACACGGCAAAATAGGTGGCTGGATTAGACCTGTTAGTAATCGCGCTGATGATTCATTGAATAAATTGGAAAGGCAGGTTGGCAAAGATACTGAACCTCAGTTACTAGATATTTTAGAATTTGGTATTAAGAAATCAATTTCAACGGGACACCAAGTAGAAAATTGGTTGATAAACCCTAATAGGCTAATGGTTAGAACTGGGAGAATAAGTCCAATAGAACTACTGCCTGCCATTGATAAGCCTATAAATCTTTGGCACACAGGTAAGTCAAGTAAAACTCATGGAAAGAATGATCTTGTTCCAGAGAACAGAATTGGTGATTCAAACTGTTCTTTGTACTTGATAAAAATTGAAAAATTGAAGATTCAAGTTGTTACACATAATTACGGATATGAATCTAGGCAGGTTCGAGGGGAGTTTTCCTATGTAGGAGCAGAATATAATTTAGTTATCACTGATCCGATTATTGATAGTGAATACAAAAAAAAGTCTGATGGATTTTATGAGATTGAAAATTTGCTGTTAACAATAAGTCTCGCTGAAACTAAATTTGAAGTTAATAAGAGTGAATCTACCGGATACTATAAGCTAATTGCGGGCGTCATTAAACTTCCAGAAATAAAAAACTCATGAATCATTTGATATTTACAATAGGTCATTCAAATCATGATATTGATGCTTTCATTAGTTTGCTCCTAGCCAATAAAGTAGAATTATTGATTGATGTTCGGTCCGCCCCATATAGTAAAATTTACCCACATTTCAATATGATCCCCTTAGAAGTTACATTAAAAAACAATTTTATTAAGTATATTTTTTTTGGAAAATCTTTAGGTGGACGATCAAATAACATTAGTGATTACTCAGAAGGACGCGTGGTGTATGACCGATTAGCTCAAAAAGCAGAATACATCTCTTCAATTAATGAATTAATATCAATTTCTGCGAAGTATAAAACCGTATTGATGTGCTCAGAAAAGGAACCACTGGAATGTCATCGTGCGCTCTTGATTTCAAAATCAATCGAAATGCATAATGTGAAAATTTTCCATATTCACAGAGACGGCCATATTGAGAGTCATACTGACGCCGTCCGAAGGCTTTTAAAGATATGGAATTTAGACACTCCTGACCTCTTCGGCGAAGATTTCCAAAGAATTGATGAAGCTTTGGCAAAGCAAGAGGGCAAGTTCGCGTATTTTGATGAAAATAAGATAATTTGATGGAATACTAACTTATGAAAATTTATACAATTGGGTTTACTAAACATACGTCGGAACAATTCTTCGAAAAACTCAAATCAGCCAGAGTAAAAAAAATAATTGATATAAGAATTAATAAAACTTCACAATTAGCAGCATTTGCTAAAGGATCAGATCTTCCTTATCTATTAAATGCAACTGGTGGAATTGGTTATCTATCTCATAGTGAACTGGCGCCAACAAAAGAGCTTCTGAAAAGCTACAGGTCTAGAGAAATTAGTTGGGAAGAATTCGAAAAAACATACCTTAAGCAAATTGAAAACTCAAGGGCTATTTCAGAATTGAATAAAAGTGATTTTGAAAATGCATGCCTACTGTGCAGTGAACATACCCCGGATAAATGCCATCGCAGGCTATTGGCTGAGAAACTTGCAAAAATCTGGGGAGTAGAAATAATTCACCTTTAAGAAACTCTTAAGCAAGCATAATCCAGCACGATTCAAGTTAATCATAGTAAAAAACCTTACCTTTATTAGCCTCCTGAAGTTCTAATACAAAGGGGAAAATTTTTTGGCTATTGGGGGTAAGAAAGCCATAAGTCCTTTTTTCGCCTATAGTTTTACAATATTCACATTTACAGTTTTTTGTTCCCATTTTTCCCATGCGAATCTCATCTACCGATGTATATTGTTCCATGAGTTCGGAGATATCATTTTGTAATTCTTCTCCATTATTAAATCTATCAACAACACTTTTGATATCTTTATCACTTGAGCTATTTAACGAATAATTCATTACTAAAAAAACATTAATGTAGATTATTTGCAAAAAAATATAGTTTGCCAACATGTCAACTGAAAAATGGTAAACCGGAGTTATATCAACAGACGAAATACCATTTCCGTTTTTTTTCAAAGCTTCTAAGTAAGATACTCTATCTCTCAATTGCATAATTTCTGACTCTAAAAATGACTTTGAATCTGAATTAGAAAAAATTTCATTTATAGAATCTATATGTTTTTTAAACAAATTTGAATTCATTAATATTTTAGGAATTAAATTGTCATCTTTCAAATTTGCTTTTATAATAAAATCACAGCGATCCGTTAAATCAGTTTTATTATCTCCCAGGAACTGCAAAATATTACTAGCTAAATTTCTCAACTGCTCAGCGTTTAGATTAACCTCATCTGGATGTGCCCAAAAATTCCTTTGAATTTGGATATCAGACAAAAGATCAAGTTGAACTTTAGTCATTTTATAACTCTGAAACATACCTTTAGCTAAGGCTAACCTAAAGTTTCCGTTATTATGAAAAAGTATTTGACGCAATAGACCCTGCAAATCTTTCTGCGACTTAGACTGAGTTGGACTTTCGCCTATGCACTGCTCAAACCAATTGTCTCCCCACAATGGTTTGAGATTTGCCTCCAATACATTATAAATATAATCTTGAAAGTTTTTGAGAATTTCATTTCCAACGACAAAAATTTCATTAGTGAAATTATCTCTTTTCATAATTGATAAGTATCTAAAAATCAGACACTAATCCTCCATCTTCCAAAATACATCCCCTTCACACTCCATGATCTTCACGCATAGTGCATTTAGAGACATTGCCCCGTTGTACTGCTCATCTATTTGGCCAAAGGTGTTTGTGCCAACCACATTTCCTTCATTATCAACAAGTGGTCCACCGCTGTTACCGTGAGATAAAGGTGCTGTCATAAGGATCTCTAGCTTTGTGCCATTTAAAACATTACCAAAGGCAACAGAGCCTTCATAACCATCGGCACTGCCAATTGCTGCAACCCAGTAACCTGCATATGGTTCATACTCAGATAGTTTTAATGGAGTTACCTCAAGGGCTGAGGCAATGGATGCTAAATCATTCTCCTCATCCCAGTTATCAATAACCGCCTGATACTCCTTGCCATAAAGAGCTGCCACTGTGAGTTTTCCTTTGCCATCTAAGCACTCATCAATTACATGGTAATTTGTAATTAAGGTTGTTGGATATCTCTTACCTTGATTATTTTCTAGATCAATTGCCCAACCAGAGCCAAAGCCAGCCTTGTTTTTAGGATCATTTGGGCGACAAAAAATTGTGACTGTGGAGTCTTGGACTTGAGTGATTAATT
>Ga0169931_10009896_pt1 | contig 13667 bp, 13 predicted proteins | sample Kivu_15m_20L_FD_129675 | JGI IMG/M metagenome (GOLD analysis project Ga0169931, IMG submission 129675) | Freshwater microbial communities from Lake Kivu, Western Province, Rwanda to study Microbial Dark Matter (Phase II) - Kivu_15m_20L... | ecosystem: Environmental > Aquatic > Freshwater > Lake...
GGCCGGAAAGGCCGCCCCGTGGCTGCGCCCCGACGCCAAGTCGCAGGTCTCCGTGGTGTACGAGAACGACCGCCCGGTGGCCATCTCCAACGTGGTGATCTCCACCCAGCACGCCGCCGACGTCGATCACGCCACCATCGAGGAGTTCTGCATCGAGGAGGTCATCAAGAAGGTGCTGCCCAAGAACCTGCTCACCAAGGACACCCTCTTCCTGATCAACCCCACCGGCCGCTTCGTGGTGGGCGGGCCCCAGGGCGACACCGGCCTGACCGGCCGCAAGATCATCGTCGACAGCTACGGCGGGTTCGGCCGCCACGGCGGCGGCGCCTTCTCGGGCAAGGATCCCTCCAAGGTCGACCGCTCGGCCGCCTACATGGGCCGCTACGTGGCCAAGAACATCGTGGCCGCCGGCCTGGCCGACCGCGCCGAGATCCAGTTCGCCTACGCCATCGGCTATCCCGACCCCGTCAGCGTGTACGTCAACACCTTCGGCACCGCCAAGGAAGGCCTCACCGACGCCGCGATCACCGCCGCCGTCGAGGAGGTGTTCAGCTTCAAGCCGGCCGACATCGTCAGCCAGCTCAAGCTCCTCCGCCCGATCTACTCCAAGACCACCAACTACGGCCACTTCGGCAAGGACGACAAGGACCTCACCTGGGAGGCCGTCGACAAGGTCAAGGCGCTGCAGAAGGCCGTGAAGTAACCCGCCCCGTCCCCGACATCCCCCAAGAATCCACTCCATGGCCAAAGCCAAGAAATCCGCCGCCGCCACCGCCCTCGCCGACGTGGCCGCCGCGCTGCCCAACCTCGGCGCCTTCGCCGCGAACACCCCCTCCGGCAAGGACTACATCGTCCGCGACATCGCCCTGGCGGCCTGGGGCCGCAAGGAGATCGACGTCGCCGAGCACGAGATGCCCGGCCTGATGGCCGTTCGGAAGAAGTACGCCAAGCAGAAGCCCCTCAAGGGCGTGCGCGTCACCGGGTCGCTGCACATGACCATCCAGACGGCGGTGCTCATCGAGACGCTGGTGGACCTCGGCGCCAAGGTGCGCTGGGCCTCGTGCAACATCTTCTCGACCCAGGACCACGCCGCCGCGGCCATCGCCGCCACCGGCACTCCGGTGTTCGCCTGGAAGGGCGAGACGCTCGAGGAGTACTGGGAATTGACCCTCAAGGCCGTGCTGCACCCCGGCGACCAGGGCCCCGAGCTGGTGGTCGACGACGGCGGCGACGTGACCCTGCTCATCCACAAGGGCTACGAGCTCGAGCAGGGCGACAAGTGGGTCCACAGCAAGAGCGGCTCGCATGAGGAGCAGGTCATCAAGGACCTCCTCAAGCGCGTGGCCCAGGAGAAGCCCGGCATCTGGACCAAGATCGTCCAGGCCTGGCGCGGCGTCTCCGAGGAGACCACCACCGGCGTGCACCGCCTCTACAAGTTCGCCGAGCAGGGCAAGCTGCTGGTCCCGGCGATCAACGTGAACGACTCGGTCACCAAGTCGAAGTTCGACAACCTGTACGGCTGCCGCGAGTCGCTGGCCGACGGCCTGAAGCGCGCCACCGACGTCATGATCGCCGGCAAGGTCGCGGTGGTCTGCGGCTACGGCGACGTCGGCAAGGGCTCGGCCCACAGCCTCCGCGCCTACGGTGCCCGCGTGGTGGTCACCGAGATCGACCCCATCAACGCCCTCCAGGCCGCGATGGAAGGCTTCGAGGTCAACACCATCGAGAGCACCCTGGGCGTGGGCGACATCTACGTCACCACCACGGGCAACTGCGACATCATCACGACCGACCACATCCTCAAGATGAAGGACCAGGCGATCGTGTGTAACATCGGCCACTTCGACAACGAGATCCAGGTGGACAAGCTCAAGGCCACCAAGGGCGTGCGCATCGAGAACATCAAGCCGCAGTACGACCGCTACCACCTGCCGGGCAACAAGAGCATCTACCTGCTGGCCGAGGGTCGCCTCGTCAACCTCGGGTGCGCCACCGGCCATCCGTCGTTCGTGATGTCCAACTCGTTCACCAACCAGACGCTGGCTCAGATCGACCTCTGGCAGAACAAGGACAAGTACGAGAAGACCGTGTACCGCCTGCCCAAGAAGCTCGACGAGGAGGTCGCCCGCCTGCACCTCGAGAAGATCGGCGTGAAGCTCACCAAGCTGACCAAGGCCCAGGCCGACTACCTCGGCGTGGCTCCGGAAGGCCCGTACAAGCCGGAGCATTACCGGTACTGAGCGGGTCCGGCCTCATCGCATTCACTTCACACGGCGGCGGGACGTTCAACGCCCCGCCGCCGTTTGCATGTCGTGGCCTGGCCGCGGGTCAGTCCTCGCCCTGGGCCTTGGTGAATCCGGGGCGATCGTCGAAGGCCTGGAGCTTCTCGAGGTGCATCCAGCGCAGTCCCTGCCGTTCCAGGCCCGTCAACAGCGCCCCCACCTCGCCGTTGCCGACATCAAGCGCCGGGTTCTTGAAGAGGAAGCGGCACCGGTGCTGGTCCACCACGTCGGTCTTGGTCCCGGTGAGCGGGAAGACCACCGTGCCCCGGTTGGAGATCATCTTCAGCCGGAAGGCCGTGCCCTCGGCCGCCGCCTGCACCTTCGGCCCGAGCAGCTCGGGTTGCAGCGGCGACTCCACGAACACGTCGAGGCCCACCACCTCGCGCTTGGCGGGGCGCACCAGATCCACCGCGGTCGAGGTGACCGGCAGGACCAGCTTGGACCGTGTCTTGGCCGGGGTGCGCTCGGGCGTCTTGCCGAGGTTGGCCAGGATGGCGTCGGTGAAGGCCCGCGTGCCGCAGGAACCGGCGTCGCCGGCGAAGTCCCGGGTCCGGTGGCGTCCCTCCTCGAAGGTGAACAGCACGGCGTTCTCCAGCCGGTCGGCCTCGGCGTGGGCGCCGATGTGCCGCAGCATGAGCACCGCCGACAGGATCATCGCCGTGGGGTTGATGACATCCTTGCCGGCGTACTTGGGCGCCGAGCCGTGCACCGCCTCGAAGATGGCCACCTCGGAACCGATGTTGGCCGAGGGGGCGAAGCCCAGCCCGCCGACCAGGGCCGAGGTGAGGTCGGAGAGGATGTCGCCGTTCATGTTGGTGGTGACGATCACCGAGAACTGCTCGGGCCGGCGCACCAACTGGTGGGCGCAGTTGTCCACGATGATGTGCTGGGCGTTGAGGTCGGGGTACTCCGGGGCGATCTCCTCGAAGGTCCGCTTCAGCAGGCCCTCGGTCATCTTCATGATGTTGGCCTTGGTCGCGCAGTGGACCGTCTTGCGGCCCTCGGCCCGCGTCACCTCGAAGGCCAGCCGGACGATCTTCTCGCAGCCCTTGCGGGAGATGAGCTTGAGGCACTGGGCCACGCCTGCGGTCTGCATGTGCTCGATGCCGGCATAGAGGTCCTCGACGTTCTCACGCACGACGACGAGGTCGATGCCCCGGCCCGCATAGGGCGTGGGTACCCCGGGCAGCTCGCGCACCGGCCGGATGTTCCCGTAGGTCTCGAAGAGCTTGCGCAAGGTGACGTTGGCGCTCTTCTCGCCGAAGCCGACCGGGGTCTCGAGCGGACCCTTGAGCACCAGCCGGGTGCGGCTGATCGAGTCGAGCGTCTCCTGCGGGACGCCGGAGGCGATGCCCTTGCGGAAGACCGAGGCGCCGGCGTGGGCCTCCTCCCAGGCGATGCGGACGCCGGTGGCGTCGACCAGTCGGCGAGCGGCGTCGACGACCTCGGGACCGATGCCGTCGCCCGGGATCAGGGTGACGGGGAGGGGGGTGGTGTTCGTTGCGTTCATGGGAATGGGTTGGATGGATTCAGTGGGATTTCGGTTGGGAAATTGAGGTGGAACCGGCCCCGGCGATGCGGAATCCGGCGAGTTCCACGCGGGCGCCCGGGACCTGCCGGGCCAGTTCCCCGGTCAGCCAGGCTCGGGCGGTGCCCGGGTCGGCCCCGTGGGGCACCTCGACCGGGCCGAGGGTCGCGCCCCCGATCCGGAACCACGCCGAGCCCCCCTCGAGCCAGGCTCCCTCGAACTCCTCGGGCACGAGGAGGGCGCCGGCAAGGGCCTGCGGCGCACCAAGGCAGATCCAGAGGATCCGCTCGTCGTCGCCGCCGTCCGGGATCGTCCCGGGGTGGTCGAGGTTCCGGATGACGATCCTCCCGGACGGGGATCGTTCACCGTCGGCGGCACCGGAGGGGGCGGCGGGGACGGGTCTTGTCGATTCCTTCATCGAACGGAGATCCTACCCGGCACGAATCATTGAAAAATATTGACTCCAAGAAGAAACCGTTCGATAAAAACGAATCGTGCATCCCAGGGAGACCTCTCCGACCCCGCAGCCGCAATGGCTCAACTACCACCATGTGCTCCGGTTCCGGGCCATCGCCCGCGAGGGCGGCGTGACGCAGGCGGCCCATGCCCTGAGGGTCTCGGCCTCGACCCTCAGCAGCCAGCTCGCCGAGCTGGAGGAATGGCTGGGTTCGGCCCTGTTCGAGCGGCGGGGGCGATCCCTGGTCCTGACCGACGCGGGCCGGTCGGTGCTGGACCACGCCGAGGTCATCCACCAGTCGGGCACGGAGCTGCTCGACCTCTTCCGTCGACCCGGGGCCTCGGGCAAGCGGCGCGTGTTGCGCATTGGCGCGGTGGGGCCGCTGTCCAAGAACCTCCAGTTCGATTTCATCGAGCCGCTGCTGTCCCGGGCGGACGCCGCCGTGAGCGTGTCCGCGGGATCGTTCGGCGACCTGCTGGCGAGGCTGCGGGCCCACCGGCTCGACGTGGTGCTCTCGGATGCGCCGGCTCCGGTCGGCGGCACACCGGAGATCTTCAACCACGTGCTGGGCGAGGTGCCCGCCTACCTCGTGGGCCGGATGCGGAAGTTCGACCGGTCGCTCAGGCTCCCGGAGTGCCTGCGTGGCGTGCCGCTCTTCCTGCCCGCCCGTCAGGAACCCCTGCGCGAGCAGTTCGAGCTGCTGATGGCCGGGGCCGGCATCGTGCCGGAGGTCCGGGCGGAGGTGGACGACATGGCGCTGTTGCGCCTGCTGGCCCTGTCGGGCAAGGGCCTCGCGCTCACCTCGGCGATCGTCGTCGAGCGAGAACTCGACGCGGCGCGGCTGGCGCAGGTCCTCCCGCTGCCCGGCCTGTCGGTGCGCTTCCATGCGGTCACCGTGCGCCGGCGCCTCGGCAATCCGTGGATCGAGGAGGGGGTGGCGGGGATCCGCAGCCGCATCGAGCGCTTCATCGGCATAGTCCAGCCATCGCGCGCCGCCCGGGCCGGCTCGTCGCTCAGCGCCGCATCGACGCGGCGGCCCCGTCGGCCAGCGCCTCGACCTCGGCGAGGCTGAATTGCGAGGTGTCTCCCCGGGTGGTGTGCACCAGGGCCGCGTGCGCCAGGGCCAGCGCGAGGGTCCGGCGCGCCGGTGCGCCCGAGAGCACCCCGTGGAGGATGCCCGCCGAGAACGCATCGCCGGTGCCCACCCGGTCGACGATCTCCAGGTTCCGGTGGCCCTCGTCATGGACGAGAAATCCGCCCGACCAGAGGAAGCCGCCAAGGTCGTGACGGTGTCCCTGGCGGATGGTGCGCACGGTGCCGGCGATGATTCCCAGGCGCGGGAAGGCCTGGGCCACGGCGCCCATGAGGTCCGCCAGGTCGGCCGCCGGGTTTGGGGTCGCTGGGTTTGGGGTCCCCGGGCCGAGCAGCGCCCGGAAGCCCTCGGGGCTGCCGACCAGGATGTCGCTCTGCGCCACGAATTCCCGGTTGATCTCCGCCGCGCGCTCCGGCGTGGCCAGCGAGGCCCGGAAGTTGAGGTCGTAGCTCACCAGGGTGCCGGCCGCCCGGGCCGCGGTCACGGCAGCCTGCAGGGTGGCCCGGGTGGACTCCGACAACACGACGAAGATCCCGCCACTGTGGAGCACTCCCGCACCCTCCTGACGGAACAGCCGGTCCCAGTCGACGTCGGCCGGCCGCATCTGGCTGGCGCTGGAGTGGCCGCGGTCGAAGAGCGCCTGGCCGCCGCGAACGCCCACGCCGATCTCCGCGAAGTACAGGCCCACCCGGTTGGCCCGGCCCAGGCCGTCGTGCGGCTCGAGGGCGACATGGCGGACATCCATGCCGGCCGCCCGGGCGTGGTTGAGCACGATGGCCGCCAGCGGGTTGTCCGGCAGCCGGCTGGCGAAGGCCGTCCGCCAGCCGAGCCGGGCCGCCGCGTAGGCCGCGTTGTACTCGCCCCCGCCCACGTCCACCTCGAGCGACCGGGCGAACTCGAGGCGGCCCGGGCCCGGGGGCGACAGTCGCACCATGCACTCGCCCAGCGCGACGAGGTCGTGCCGGCTGGACGCGGCGGGCCGCAGCGGCAGCCGCAGCGGGGATTCGGCGGGGGTGGAAGGATCGGGATCCGGGTTCATCGATTGCGGGGACGGCCGTCCGGGCGGCGTCGCTCCTCAGAGTCTGGCCGCCCAGTGGAAGGCGGCCAGCGAGAAGAGCATGCCGGCGATGCCCACGATGGTCTCGCAGACCGTCCAGGTTTTCAGGGTCTGGCCGACGCTCAGCCCCAGGCTGTCCTTGACGATCCAGAAGCCCGCATCGTTGAGGTGGCTCAGGAAGAGCGACCCGCAGCCCACCGCGCAGATGATGAGCGCCACCTGGTGCGGGTTCATCTCCGGATGGGCCGCCAGCACGGGCACCAGCAGGCCCGAGGCCGTGGTGATGGCCACCGTCGCCGAGCCGGTGGCCACCCGGATGAAGGCCGACACCAGCCACCCGTAGAGCAACGGGCTCAGGTGCGCGGCATCCCCGGCGCGTCCGATGGCCTCGGCCACCCCGGAATCGCGCAGGACCCGGGCGAAGCCGCCGCCGCCGCCGATCACCAGCAACGTCAGGCCCACCGGGCCGATGCACTGCTCGGTGAACTTGAGCACCTCGGCCCGCGTGTAGCCGCACCGGGTGCCCAGCGTGACCGAGGCCAGCAGCACCGCCAGGAGCAGCGCGAGGGTCGGGTGACCGACGAACTGCGCGGCCTCGCGGACGGCATGTCCCTTGGGCAGGAACAGCTCGGCCACCGTGGCCAGGAGCATGAGCAGCACCGGCGAGAGGATGCTCAGCAGGGTGAGGCCGAAGCCCGGCAGTCGGAATCGCGGGTCGGTCGACGCGGACTTGTTGGGGATGGGCGGCGGGTTGGCCTGCACGCGGCCGACCACGAACCGGGCGTAGATCGGGCCGGCCACGGCGGCCGTCGGGATGCCGATCACGAAGCCCCAGAAGAGCACCAGGCCCATGCTCGCCTTGAGCGCCTCGACGGCCACCACCGGCCCCGGGTGCGGCGGCATGACCCCGTGCATCACCGACAGGCACGACAAGAGCGGCAGCGCCAGGCGCAGGAACGGCTGCCGCGTCTCGTGGGTGAGCGTCAGCAGGATGGGCAGCAGGAGGACCAGGCCGACGGCGAACCACGTGGTCAGGCCCACGGCCAGGGCCAGCGCCATGATGCACCACTGGATGCGCCCGGGCCCGAAGAGGCGGGCCATGCGGGCCGCCAGCACCTCGGCGCCGCCCGACTCGGCCAGGAGCTTGCCCAGCATCGTGCCCAGCGCGATGACCCCGGCCGTGCCCGCGAGCGTGGCCCCCAGCCCGTCGCTGAACGACTTCATCACCCCGAGGACCGTGTAGGCGGCGACCTTGCCGTCGGCTCCGGCCGCCAGGATCTTGCCGGCGGCGTCCCGGGCCGGCACCCCGAGCAGCATCACCGCGCCCAGCCCGACGGCCAGCGAGGCCATCAGCAGCGACAGGAAGGCGTTCACCTTGGCCTTGGTGATGAGCACGATCAGGGAGGTGATCGCGATCAAGGCGAGGAGGATCAGGTTCCAGTCCTGGGGATTCATGGGCTTGGCCGTGAGGCTGGCAGGGAACGGGGATGGCCGGCAAGGGGACGATCGGTGGCGGACACGGCGAGGATGGGTGGCCCTGGCGGTCCCCGGACCCCGGGGGTTCTGCCCCTTGTCATCCGGGAGTCTGCCGGTAGTCTCTGCCCCGACGTGCGGGACCGTTTCCAACCATTCTACCCCTGGTGCTTCGCCCTGGTGGTGGCCCTCAGCCGATGGCCCGGCCTGTTCCCGCCCAACTTCAGCGTGGTGTATGCGTTGTGCCTCTGCGGCGGGATGTTCTTCCCGGGCCGGCTGGCCGTCGGGCTGCCCTTGGGCACGCTGCTGGTCAGCGACGTTTGCCTCAACCTCTGGTACCAGTTCGGCAAGGGTTACGAGGTCTGGGATCCGGCCTCGCTGGTCTACCTCGCCGGCAACTATGCCGGCTACGCGGCCTTGTTCCTGCTCGGGCGTGGGCTGCGTCCGCTGGTGCCCGGCGGACGCTGGCGCCGGCTTCCCCCGGTGATCCTGGGCAGTCTCCTGGGCGTCCTGCTCTTCTACGGGGTCACCAACACGCTGGCCTGGCTGTGGGATCCGGCCTATTCCAAGACGCTGGCGGGCTGGTGGACGGCCCTGACGACCGGCTCGGCCGGTTGGCCCGAGACCTGGAAGTTCCTGCGCAACAGCCTCTCGAGCGGAGCCCTCTTCAGCGCGCTCTTTGCCCTCACCTGGCAGCCGGCGGCCTCGTCGGAGTCCCCACAGGAAAAGGGCGAGGTCGCCTCGCCGGCCCCGGCCCGGCCCGAGTCCGAGTCCGAGCCCGAGGAACAGCCGGCCTGAAGGACGGCCGCCGGCCGCCACGGGTCTCACCAACTGCCGACAGCCTTCCGTTCCCGCCATGACCGTGGGCCTGATCTCCGACACGCACGGCTTCTGGGATCCCCGGATTCCCGGCCTCTTCGCCGGGGTCGACCACATCCTCCATGCCGGCGACATCGGCTCGGGCAGCGTCCTCCTGGAGCTCGAGCGCATCGCCCCGCTGACGGCCGTGATGGGCAACTGCGACGGCCCGCCGCTGGACGCCCGCGAGACCGAGGTCGTGGATCTCGGCGCTCACCGCTTCGTGGTCCACCACATCGTCGACCCGGTGCGACCCGGCGACCTGGTGGCTCGGGCCATCGCCCACCACCGGCCCGCCTTCGTGGTCTTCGGCCACACCCACCGGCCGCACGACTCGACGGTGGGGACTGTGCGGTTCCTCAACCCGGGCTACGCCGGCCGGGGGCGCTTCGCCCAGCCGCGCAGCGTGGCCCTGCTGGACCTCGGCGACCCCGCCCTGCCGATGCGCCTCATCGACCTCGGGGCCGGTTGATCCTGGCCATCCCTCGGGCGTGCGTTGAATGACTTTGACGACCCTGCCGTCCGCTTGCACGTTGACCGCAACACGATTGCCCGAACCATGAGCCTCAACAGAATCCTCTTCCTTTCGAGCCTTTCCGCCGCCGCCCTGGGCCTGTGCGCCGCCGACTTCGACGCCGCCAAGCTGCCGCCCGCCTCCACGCAGGCCGGCGTCACCTACGAGAAGGACATCAAGCCCCTCTTCGAGCGCTCCTGCTTCAAGTGCCATGGGGCCGAGAAGCAGAAGGGCAAGCTGAGGCTCGATTCGCTCGAGGCCACCCTCAAGGGCGGGTCCAACGGCCCGGGCTTCGAGAAGGGTGCCAGCGCCAAGAGCACCTTCGTGGCCAGCGTCGCCCACCTGATGTCCGAGGACGAGAACATGCCGCCCGAGGGCAAGGGAAAGCCCTTCAGCAAGGAGGAGGTCGGGCTCTTGCGGGCCTGGATCGACCAGGGCACGAAGTAGGTCGGGCAAGCGTCCGGGTGGCCGATCGTGGGCGATCGTGGGCGAGACCGGGGGGAATCCCCCGGACGCCCGTGGATGTCCCGTCCGGGGCCGGCCGCCCCCAAATCCCCCAGAGTGCCGGCGTGGTCGCCGCCGCTCACCGGACCCATCGCATGCTCGTCCTCCACCAATTCCACGCCGAACAGGGCGCCCGTTTCACCGAACTCCAATCGATGGAGGCCGTGGCCCACTACGGCGATGTCGAGGCCGAGTATTCGGCCCTCCGGGATTCGGTCGGTCTGGCCGACCTGAGTTTCCGGGGCCGCCTGTGCCTGCTCGGGGCCGACCGGGTGCGCCTCCTGCATGGGCAGGTGACCAACGACATCCAGGCCCTCAAGACGGGGCAGGGCTGCTATGCGGCCTTCACCTCGCCCAAGGGCCGGATGCAGGCCGACGTGCATGTCTACGTCTTGGCCGAGGAGTTGTTGCTCGATGTCGAGCCCGGCCTGACCGAGGCGCTCGTCCGGCGGCTGGACCATTACATCGTGGCCGACGATGTGCAGGCGGTGGAGGTGGCCGGGCACTACGGGCTGTTCTCGATCCAGGGTCCCAGGGCGCTCGAGGTTCCCTCCCTGCTGGACCCGGGGCTGGTCCTGGCGCCGCAGAGCCATGGCATCGTTCATCGACCGGATCCGGAGCTGGGTGATCGGTACTGGGTGACCCATGCGCGCACGGGCAGTCAGGGAGTCGACCTGTTCGTCCCCGCCGCGGCCATGGGGATGGTCTGGGACAAGCTTTGTCTGGCCGTACGCTCGCAGGGTGGGCGGCCCGTGGGCTGGTCGGCCCTCGACCTGGCCCGCATCGAGGCGGGCATCCCGCGCTTCGGCGTGGACATCGACGAGAGCCACCTGCCCCCCGAGGCCGGACTCGACCGGAACGGCATCAGCTACACCAAGGGGTGCTACATCGGCCAGGAGACCATCGCCCGCATCCGCACCTACGGCCAGGTGACCAAGGCGCTCCGGGGGTTGCGCTTCGAGCCCGATGCACCGCTGCCGGCCCGCGGCGACAAGATCCTCCACAACGGCCGGGAGGTGGGCTCGCTGACGAGCGTCATCCGCTCGCCGCGACTGGGTTGCCCGGTCGCCCTCGGATACGTGCGCAAGGAGTGCAACGCCCCGGGCACGGCCCTGTTGGTGCGTTCGGCCTCCGGCACCGAGATCCCGGCCCGGATCGTTCCGCTGCCCTTCTCGGACTAGGGATCCTGTCCGCGGGCGGGCTCCCGTCGGCCGGTCCGGCGGCGGCCCCGGGGCCCCGGGATCCACGCCTCCCCCCGACCCGCCGCCCCGCAAAAACTTCGGGCCGCGCCCGCCCGTTCGCTTGACCGGGCGCCCGGTTCTGGCGCAATTCCCGGGTCATGCCTATCCGCTCCCTCCTCCGCGCCAGTGTCGTCGCCGTGTCGGTGGCCGCCCTGGCCTTCACCGGCTGCAAGGCCACCTTCAAGGATCCGAACGCCGAGGGCTACGCCCCGATCTTCGACGGCAAGAGCCTCGCCGGTTGGGCGGGGCGGTCGGACCTCTGGTCCGTGCAGGACGGCGCCATCACCGGCACCACCCATCGCGATCACCCCATCGCCGGGAACACCTTCCTGGTGTGGACCAACGGCACCCTGGCCAACTTCGAGCTGCGCCTGCAGTACCGCATCTTCAACGGCAACTCCGGCATCCAGTACCGCAGCAAGCTGGTGGATGCCGACAAGTTCGTCGTGGGCGGCTACCAGGCCGACTTCGAGGCCGGAAAGACCTACAGCGGCATCCTGTACGAGGAGCGCGGGCGCGGCATCCTGGCTGAGCGCGGCCAGCGCACCGTCATCACCGACGAGGGCGGCAAGACCAAGGTCAACGTCGTGGGCAAGCTGGCCGACTCCAAGGAACTCCAGGCCAACATCCGGGACGAGCAGTGGAACGACTACCTGGTCATCGCCGACGGCAACCACCTCATGCACTTCATCAACGGCCGCATGACGGTCGATGTGGTGGACCAGCAGTCCGCCAAGGCCGCCAAGGAGGGCATCCTGGCCCTGCAGATCCACGCCGGTCCGCCGATGGTGGTGCAGTTCCGCGACGTGAAGCTCAAGAAGCTGCCCTGAGGCGACCCCTCGGGCGGGCATACGATCCGGAGGCGCCGGGCCGGGGTGACGCCCGTCCCGGCGTCTTGTCTTTCCGGGGAGGCCGGCGAAGCCGGGTCCGGCCGGGGGGCACCGCTGGTGGGCCCAACAGGATTCGAACCTGTAACCAAGGGATTATGAGTCCCCTGCTCTGACCGTTGAGCTATGGGCCCGCGCCGGGAGGCACCTTGGGAATCTGCGGCAACCGCGGCGAGCCGCCGAGTCAAAATCGGGCCAGGGTCCGTGGTCTGGCGACCTCGGCCACGGCTGAGGTCCATCGGACCGGGTCTCCGTGTCCTCGGTGCCTCCGTGGCCGTTCAGAGGGTTTTTCCGTTTTCAGCGGGGAACAAACGAATCGACGGCGATCGTCCGTGGCCTGGCGGCCTCGGCTACCGCGGAATGGATCACGAATCGGGAATCGCGGGTCGCGAATGCTTTCAGGGCTTCCGGGCGATCGCGTAAAGGGCTTCGTCGGTGCGCAGGTATATCCGGCCGCCGGCGATCGCCGGGGTGGCCTGCGTGGATTCCTTCAGCGCGTTGCGCGCCAGCACCTCGAACTTCCGGTCGGCCTTCACCACGACGCACTGCGATTGCCCGCTCTGGAAGTACACGCGTCCGTCCGCCACGACTGGGGAGACCTTCACGTTGTCGCTGAAGAGCCGCTCCTGCCATTGCGGTTCGCCGGTCTTCAGGTCGAGGCAGGACGCCATGCCGTCGTCGCGCACGGAGAAGAGCAGGCCCTCGTGGATCACCGGGGTCGGGCAGTCGGCGGAGAACTTGGCCTGGTTCCACAGGCGGTGGGTGGCGGTGACGTCGCCCTTGCCGCCGGCCCGGATCGCGGTGGTGGAGCCGCGGTTCTGGAAGCCCGAGGAGACCACGACCACCACGCCTTCGCCACGAGGTCGAAGGCCCGGATGTCGAGAACCTGGTCTAACGGCAGTTCCGCCTTCCGGGTGCGGTGCAGCCTTGCGGCGAGATTCATCGACCGGAGCCGGCCTTTCAGCGCCTGCAGCCCGTCGGTCGCGACGAGGTCCGTCTTGTTCACCAGGATCACGTCGGCGAAGGCCACCTGCTTGCGGCAGTCGTCGCTCGTCTCCAGGTGCCGTCCGATGTGGAAGGCGTCCACCAGGGTGACGATGCCATCGAGGCGGAAGGACTCCTTGATCTCGTCGTCGACGATGAAGGTCTGGGCCACCGGACCCGGATCGGCGAGGCCCGTGGTCTCCACGAGGATGTAGTCGAAGCGGTCGCGGCGACGGAGAAGCTGTCCGAGGATCCGGATGAGGTCGCCGCGGACGGTGCAGCAGATGCACCCGTTGTTCATCTCGAAGATCTCCTCCTCGGCGTTGACGACGAGTTCGTTGTCCACGCCGACCTCGCCGAATTCGTTCTCGATGACGGCGATCCTTTTGCCGTGCTGTTCGGAGAGGATGCGGTTGAGGAGGGTGGTCTTCCCGGATCCGAGGAATCCGGTGAGGACGGTGACGGGGATGCGTGTGTCCATGGTCGGGTATGGGGTTCTGGTTGAATCGATTTTAGATGAGGCCGGGTCCATGGGATTCAGCGTGAGGGTATCGAAACGGCCTGCTGGAGGCGGATGAGATCGCGGCTTCCGGGATGGGCCTCCCCTTGGCGCGCGATCCTCGACGTGCGGGGATCCAGCCACCTCCAGGCTTCCGCATGTCCGTCGGCGAAGCTGATGTTCGCTCCCACGCTGTGCCACGAGGCGGGCCAGTTGTTCACCCAGGCGTTGCCCTCCGCGTTCAGTCCGAAATGGCCGTCGTCGATGGACCTCTCGTTCTCATCCAGGAA
>Ga0169931_10009897_pt1 | contig 13666 bp, 13 predicted proteins | sample Kivu_15m_20L_FD_129675 | JGI IMG/M metagenome (GOLD analysis project Ga0169931, IMG submission 129675) | Freshwater microbial communities from Lake Kivu, Western Province, Rwanda to study Microbial Dark Matter (Phase II) - Kivu_15m_20L... | ecosystem: Environmental > Aquatic > Freshwater > Lake...
CCCTGTGGAAACTGCGTGATTTCTGAATGAACCGAAGCCAAATGAGCGGAGTTCTCAACCGTAAGCATCGGTTTATCCACAGGCTGAATCAAACCATAGGCGATGTTTTCCCAAACGGATTCACTGAACAAGAATAAATCCTGACTCACAAATCCAATCTGTGATCTTAACTCCTCCAACGGCCAGTCCCAAACATCCACACCGTTGACTCGTACGGTCCCCAACGGCACTGGGCGCAAGCGGGGAAAAAACTGAAGCAAAGAAGTCTTTCCCGAAGCGATAGGACCAAGAAGCGCTACCCTCTCACCGGGAGCCACTCGGAATGAAACATCTTGAAGTACCCAGGGTAATCCTGAGTCATAGCGATAGGACAGACCACGGACCTCTAACTCAAGAGGACGTCGATGAGTCGACTGAGATAAGATTGAGGGTCGAGGGCCTGGATCCGCTACATCACTCGATTCAGAGAGGATCTCTTTCAAACGGTTGGAACTCGCCACCGCTCGTTGATAATAAGTCACGGCAAGTCCCAACGCGGTCATGGGCCAGATGAGCTTTTGAATGTACCGATGAAAAGCAACAAAAACACCTAAGCTGATGGTCTGCCCCAATACACGCTGACCACCAAAGTACAATAGGAGTACAATGCCGAGACTCATCAAAAAGTCTAAAGCAGGTCCGAATGTCGCTTGAACTTGAGAAAGTCTGAAGGAAGCTTCAGCCATCTTCTCTGAGAGCACTTTGAATTTTTGGACGTCTTTCTCTTCGTGTGCAAAAGCCTTGAGAACGCGGACCCCACCTAACGCCTCCTGAGCATGCGAAGATAAAGCACTGAGCTGTTCTTGAACATCTTTGAATCGCTCGTGGATTTTACGCTCGTTCCAAATCACGTAGAGCGGAATTAAGGGAAGAGGGATGAACGCCAGCAAAGTCAGCTCTGGACTCAGAAAGAACATGGCTACTGGCAACGTCAAAATAAAGAACAAGGCATCAGCAATGGTCAAAAGACCCGCGCCAATCACCATCCTCACGGCCTCCACATCGGTGGTTGCCAGCGACATCAATTCACCCACTTTGTGACGATCATAAAATCGAGACGGAAGCCGAAAAAGTTGGGAAGCGAATCGATTCCGGAGGTCTCGACCCGACAACATACTGGAGCGAATCAGAAACACTCGCCATGCGTAACGCCCCAAAGACTGGAGCAATGTCACGCCCACCAACACCAGAGCGATCAGGAGGATCTCTCTCTCCAAAACAGCTTGTGGGAGACTGGACTCTGCTAACTCGATCCCTCGCTTGATGAGAAGCGGAGGAACAATCTCGACTGCATCCACGACGACGAGTGCAAGGATCCCTGCAGTGACAGGCCCCTTGTACTTCTTTAAGTACTCGCGAATCAGGGAGTGGTTTTCTTTCCAGCTCGCATAGGCTTTTTTCACTTTTGCCTCGATGTTCCCTTTGAAGAGGGTTGAAGCGGGCGCAGCTGATTCAGGTAGCTACGAAAGTCCTGAGGGAGCTCGGCCTCAATCAACAAGGGTTGACCTGTGATCGGGTGGTTCAGTTCCAACCGAAGCGCGTGCAAGAGGAGACGTGGGGCTGGTTTTTGCGACCCGGACTTTCTTGGGCCCACTACCCCATAGAGGTCATCTCCGGCGATCGGCATTCCTGACTCCGAAAGATGCACTCGAATCTGATGGGTTCGACCCGTCTTCGGTTGACAGGACCACAAAGCCCCCTCTTCGTATCTTTGCTTCAACACAAAATCGGTCTGCGCAAAATCACCTCCTGAACGAACTTCACCATAACGTGAAGGAGCGGACTTGGACTCACCTGGTCGCTTCGGGAGCTTACCTAAGTGATTTTTCACGCCCCATTGATTCTGCACCTTCTGTCCTGTCCGTAGAGGGGTGAAGGCAAGATACGTTTTTTGCGCTAAATGCCTCGAAAAAGACTCGGCGATGCCTGCATTCGCTACCGTCTGCTTCGTAAACACAACCACTCCAGAGGTGTCTCGATCTAGCCGGTGATGAAGTCCTACATAGGCGTCTGGATTACCTGTTTCGGCGACGAGTTTCTTTTTGAGAAGCTGGAACAAATTATCTCGCGTGGGATCAACCGTCGGTTGAGTCGGAAGCCCGGGCGGCTTCAATACTGCAATCAGGTACTCATCTTCAAAGAGCACCTGAAGATCCGAGGGAGAAAACACTCCGGATGCGGGGGCCGAGGCAAAAATTTTTTTCCAGTCCACAAACACTTCGATCCGTGCCCCTGCAGTCAAAGTTCGAGCCGGAACCAGGGTACGCACTCCATTGATGTAAACACTTCCAGCCAGAATCAAACTGCGCAGTTTTGCGCGCGAAAAACCTGGCTGGGGACTCAGAGGCAATAACCATTCAAAAAGTGCGTGATCGAGCCTCTGAGATACTGCATCGCCGCTCGCGATGAATCGGTGTTTTGAGAGTGGCATGACAGAAATTTGTCGGAAAAAACTGCCGAGTGCAAACCCTTTCCCGGGTACCTAGAGTAGAACGGAGAGTGAACTATGGCACTTCCTCAGGACGACGATAAAACAGATCCTCATCTCCAGATTCCGGCTTCGTTCCAGAAAAAAGACCCGCCCCCCCGTCTTCAACCTGTTCCTCCTCTAGCCCCAACAGGAACCCCTCTCGCACCAGCAACAACCGACCTTCCTCCACCTAAGATGCCTCAGTTGGGAATCTTGGAACCCTACATGGTGGATCCCAGCATCACCGAGGTCATGGTCAATGACACTCGGAACATCATGATTGAGCGAGAAGGACGACTGACCGCTTCAAACACTCGATTTGAATCCATCGATGAACTCAATCGGATCACCCGAAACATCCTCGACATCACGGGACGCATCCTGAGTCCAGATCAACCCTATGTTGATGTCATGATGCCAGATGGATCACGCGTCAATATCGTGGGTCCACCTCTCACTCTTCGAGGCCCCTGCATCACGATTCGAAAATTCCCGACTCGCTCGCTCTCCCTCGAAGACCTCATGAGAGCAGGTACGTTGGACCGAAAAATGGCATTCTTTCTTAGCCTAGTTGTGATGGGAAGACTGAATCTTTTGATTTGTGGTGGAACCGGAGCCGGAAAAAGCACCCTCCTCAACGCCCTTTTGAAATTTGTTCCCAAGCAAGAGAGACTCATCATCATCGAAGACACACCGGAACTTCAACTCGAGCACATCAACTCTGTTCGATTACAAACTAAGCCACAAACACCCGGGTCACCGTCGATCCCAGCACGTGAGCTCGTGGCTAACGCCCTTCGAATGAGACCCGATCGAATCGTGGTCGGCGAGTGTCGACGAGGTGAAGCTTTTGACATGATTCAAGCAATGAACACGGGACACGAAGGCTCGATGACGACAATCCACTCAAACAGCCCCCGAGATAGCCTCGCACGTTTGGAGACTTTAGCGTTGATGGGAGCCCCAGAACTCCCACTCGCGGCCATCCGACGTCAAGTCGCGAGCACCATCGACGTGATTGTTCAGCTCAAACGGATGCGAGACGGAAGTCGTCGCATCGCTCAGATCTCTGAACTCACGGGGATGGAGGGTGACGCTTATACCCTTCAAGACATCTATACTTTCGATCCGCAGACCGGATCCTCAGACCGCAAAGGAACCGGCCAATTCAAAGTATCTGGATTGGTTCCCACTGTTGTGGAGAGACTTCGAGATCTGGGGTTCGAAGTCCCTCACCAGCTTTTTGAATAAAGGTTGATCCATGTCGTCTTGAAGGCAAGGTCGGATTCTCTCACCCCAGAAGCATCTCACGGGTTTGAGCGGGAGTTGCCACTTCGCGGCCCAACTCGCCGGCCAATCGAACAACCCGAGCAACGAGCTGGGCATTCGACGAAGCGATCTCACCTTTGCGATAAAAGATATTGTCTTCAAACCCAACCCGGACGTGCCCACCCAACAAAAGCGCATGAGTCGCCAGAGGCAGTTGGTAACGGCCGATTCCAGCTACCCCCCAATGCGTCCCATCGGGGACCCGCTGAAGCAGACTCATCAAGTTGGGTAACTCACCCGACATCCCCCCAGGTACTCCTAGTACAAATTGAAGATGCAATGGCCCTCTCAAAATCCCCTGCTTGGCCAAGCGAAATGCCGCTTCAAGCATACCCATTTCGTAAATTTCTAACTCGGGCACCACCCCTAAACTTTGCATTCGAGAAGCCAACGCGACGATGTCCCTTGGGTGATTAAAAAAAACATCGTCTCCGAAGTTCATGGTCCCCAGATTGAGTGAAGCCATTTCAGGCTTCAACTCGAGGGGACGTGCTCGATTCTCAATTGACTCCCCAATTGCCCCCCCAGTTGAAATCTGGATGATTGCCTCAGGCACCCGGGCACGAATCGCTTCGATGGAAGCACGGAATCGCGCCTGATCCTGAGTTGGCTTTCCCTGGTCATCGCGCACATGCAGGTGAATAATCGAGGCCCCTGCCTGAACTGCATCATATGCGGCTTGTGCTTGTTGTTCGGGAGTCACAGGAAGGTTCGGCTGACGGTCACGAGTCGTTTCCGCACCAGTGATTGCGCAAGTGATCATGAGAGGATCTTGAAAAGCCATCTGGGAGATCTCCTTCTGAGTTTTTGGATTATTTACCCGGAAGACGTTCATTCGTCTCGTTCAAAATCCGGTGCACCCGATTCAAGGCCTCCCACTGAATGACATCGTACGGAGCGGTCATGGCCCATGAACGATGAAACTGCTCGTCCGTGGAATTTCGCTTCTCCAATCCAAAGTCGACTTTGCGGTCCAATGAACGAAGAGCAAACCCCCCATACCAGCGGGCAAGCAACTCAGGATACGATCGCTGATGAGCAATGACTTTGAGTACCTCATCTCCCAAAAGCCGTTTGAGCGTGAAAATAGAGGAACCAATAAAGAGACGTTCTAAGCTGGACTTCCAGGCCTGAATCTCCACTTTGGTCAGCGCGCGCGGAGAACCCTGTACCATCGGTGTAGGCGGAGCGGCTGAGTTGCCCCCCCCCACCTGGGACTCCACGTACTCAGGCGGAGTCAGGTCCGGCAGAGGACGAGCACTCTCCTCAGTGAGGAGGGTGCGTTCTTCCTCAGGAAGGACTTGTTGCAGCAGAATCATCTCCTCAACAAATGCGCGAATCGTCTGGGGTGAAGCTCCTTGATTCTGGGACTCCAGCTCTCGGTAACTGGAAGAGTGAATCAGTCCGTTATAAATTCCTTCGATCGAGGCACCTTGATTGAGGGTGTCCACTAAATTCCCAAACTCGATCCGACTCTCAGGCTCTCTTAACAAGACCACTCGATACATTTCCTGAAGAAACTCAGAGTGCGCCTTGGAGCGCTCTGCCGCATTCTTCATTCCCTGTTCAATATCCCGCGCAGACGGAGTTCCGGATGGGGACCCCCCTGGATTTTGACTTCCCGAAATCACCACCTGAAAGGCAGCCCAATCCCGCTTGAGACTCTCTAAGAAGCTCGTCGCCTTTTCAGTGAACTCACATCCACTGGCTCCACCAAGAATACAGACGACCCATGACATTCGAAAAAAACAAATAAAGGATGAAACTGGCGAGCGGAGTTGATTCTGAGTCTTCACTCAAAAACTGTAAGAGAGGAACCTTAGAACGGCAATCCCAACGAACGAGGAGGGCGAGCTCCTTTTTTGCGAGACCCCATTCCCACCAAAACCAAGAGAGTCAAAACATAGGGGAGCACTTGAATCCACTGAACAGGCAGACTGAATCCCTCACCCCACTCCACTCCTTGCAGTCGGATCTGAAAGGCATCAAAAAAACCAAACAGCAGACACGCAGCTGCGGTCGGTACCGGGCGCCAACCACCAAATACAACCGCTGCCAAAGCCATGAAGCCGCGGCCTGCAGTCATATTCCGAGAAAAAGACGACGAGAGACAGGTCGATAGAACCGCACCCCCGACACCTGCCAAAACGCCAGACAAAAAGACGGAGGTCAAACGCGTACGGATCACGGACCCTCCCGCTACCTCGAGAGCAGTTGGAAACTCTCCTACCACTCGGTGGCGAAGCCCCCAGCGCGTCTTTACTGACAACAGCGCGACTCCCAGAACGAGGGACCACGCGAGGACATGCGGCTGCCAGGTCAATCGATCCTCCATCGGTAACGCTGGAGTGGACCCAGTGACTTCGAACAAAATTTTGCACACAAAAGGGGTGAGACCCATGGCCAACAAGTTAAGACCAGCACCTGCCACGACTTGGTCCGCTTGGAGACGGACCGACATTCAACCGTACCCCCATGCAATCATCCCACTCACAATACCCGCAAGGAGCATTCCCAAATAAGGATCATGAGTAAAGTAAGTCACTGATGCCGCAGCAAACGCTCCGATCAGCATCAATCCCTCCAAACCCAACGCGACCACACCCGAACGCTCCGAAAAAAAACCACCTAAAGCCACAATCACGATCGGAGTCGATAAACGCAGAGTAGAAGAGACTAAAACCAATAACTCATCCATGACCTACTCCCTTCTTCCACCCAACTTGCGTTGGATCTGCTCAATGGCTGCTTGCACTCCACGAGTCCAGGCACCGCTCATCGCGACCGAAAAAATAACGAGAGCCTGAAGAATCCAAGCAATCTCACGAGTCAAATGTTCCGTTTCCATGTCCAACTCAGTGGCTCCTTTGTGGAGCGCACCGAAAAGTACTGCCGAAAAAATCACCCCGACTGGATGGTTTCGGGCCAACAATGCCACTGCGATTCCCACAAAACCAAATTCAGCCGAAAAGCCCACCCGAAAACGCGAGGCATTTCCCATCACTTCGGTCACTCCCGCTCCTGCGGCGAGCGCACCTGCCAGAAGAAAGGCAATGAGTTTGAGTCGACGCGTTCGAACCCCTGCGGTGTGAGCAGCCTCTTCGTTTTGACCCAAAGCTTGCAGCTCAAATCCAAACCGAGTCCTTCGAAACACCCAGGTCAAAACCAAAGCAGTTCCGACCGCAACAAACAACATCGCACTCACGGGGGCCCCTTCGAAGTAATCGAAGTGGGGAATCACAGCCGAGGCGATGATCGAATCCGTTTCGGGATTTTGAGAGTCTGGATTTCGAAAGCCACCGACCGCCACCCAACTGGTCACACCCGCAGCGATAAAGTTGAGCATGATGGTCGTGATCACTTCGTGTGATCCTTTAAAAGCTTTCATCCAGCCTGCGATTCCCGCATAAAAGGCCGCACTGACGATTCCGCCCAATGCGACCACAGGAATCGAGATCAGGGCAGAAACATCTCCAGTAGATTTGAGAACAATTCCCGCGAGAGCTGACCCCATCGCCGCGATGTGGAGCTGACCCTCCGCTCCGATATTGAAGAGCCCCGCCCTCAACCCCGTCGCGACGGACAGGCCTGTGAAGATCAACGGAGTCACATAAAAAAGCGTCATCCCGAGATCATAAGGGCTACCAAAGGCGCCATTCCAGAGAACCTTCAGAACAATCCAAGGGCTTTCCCCTGCTAAAGCGGTCACGGCTAGTCCCAAACTCAGACCCACGATGACCGAGAGAAGAGAGGCCACTGCACGCACCAAAAGATTCGCAGGCGAGTTCATGGTTTACCTCCCGTCATCAGCAATCCTATGCGACGCTCATCCAGTTCTTGACGGGTAAACTCGCCAACGATTTGCCCTTCATACAAAACAACAACTCGGTCAGAGAGAGTGAGAACTTCGTCCAACTCGGAGGAGATCAAAAGCACCCCTGCTCCCTCGTCTCTGCGATTCAGAATCACCGAGTGAATCGTCTCAATGGCACCCACATCAACACCACGCGTAGGCTGAGCAACGACTATCAACTTTGGCTGTCGAGAAAGCTCGCGAGCTAAAACCCACTTTTGCTGATTCCCACCCGACAACGAGCGTGCAGTTGCATGGATATTTCGGGGGCGAACATCCCACTCTTCTAATGCTTTTTCCGAATCCGTCTCCAGGGTACGACTTTGGATCACGCCCCACTTGGAATAACGGTCCTGGTTTTGGAGCCCCAATAAAAAATTTTGTTTCAAACTCTCATCCAAGAGCAGCGCTTGGCGATGACGGTCTTCGGGCACAAAAGCAATTGCAGACTTTCGCACTTCTTCCGAGCTCCAACTCTCAGCGGACATTCCAAGGAGCTCAACTTCGCCCTCAAAAGAATCGTTGCTCTGACTCTTCAGTACCGACGGATCGATCAACACCTTCAGGAGATCAGACTGGCCGTTCCCTTCGATTCCCGCGATTCCAACCACTTCCCCTGCACGAACAGACAAGCTCAACTGCTGCAGAGCTGGTTTCTCGCGCGAAGGATCTCGATAAGTGACTTGCTTCAAACACAGAAGCTCCTTGCCAGGAGCCCGCGCAGCAGGGCGAGATACTCCGAGGATCACAGAGCGCCCCACCATTTCTTCCGCCAAAGACTCAGGTGTGGACCCTGCAGTCAGGTGAGAGGCAACGACCTGGCCACGTCTAAATACAGTTACTCTGTCTGTGTACTTAAGAATTTCCCGAAGCTTGTGCGTAATGACTAGGATAGTTTTGCCAGCCTCACAAAGGAGCCGAAGCTGAGCAAACAATGCATCAGTCTCCTGAGGAGTTAAGACCGCCGTCGGCTCATCGAGAATCAAAATCTCTGCATCGCGGTAAAGGAGCTTGAGAATTTCAATCCGCTGTTGAACACCAACGGGCAAATCGGTCACCGGCGAATCCCAAGGGACATCTAAGCCGTACTGATTTGCCAAAGCTTCTAGTTTTGTCCTTGCTCCCGCCCAATCGATCGGAAAAATCGAACTCAAAAGGGGAACCTGAGCGAATATTCCTGGCTCCGCTCCCAGCACAATATTTTCCAAAGCCGTCTCCGGCCCCGAAAGCATAAAGTGTTGATGAACCATACCGATTTTCTTTGCGAGAGCATCTTTTGGGGATCGAAGGTGAACGGCTTGTCCCTGCACCCGAATCTCGCCAGAGTCAGGTCGAAGCATTCCATACAGGAGCTTCATTGCGGTACTCTTTCCCGCACCATTCTCACCGATCACACCATGTAAGGAGCCGACTCGCACTTCGAACGAGATCTCACTATTTGCGACAAAACTACCGAATCGCTTGGTGACCGATCGAAACTCGACTGCTGCTCGTTCTTTGTGCTGATCCACTGAGTCTCCGTATCTCGCGTCTTCTGTTTAGAGTAAGGGGATTATCCTTTTCGGCTGTTTTTGTAATAATCGGGAACTTTAACCTTGCCGTTCACGATCTCTTTCCGAACTGCATCGAGTGATTTCCGCATCTCAGGGGTCAAGATCGAAGCATTGTGCTGATCAATAGCATAATCGATTCCCTGATTCGCAAGCCCCAACCGCTGCGTTCCGCCCGAGAAAGTACCGCTCTTGGTGTCTTGAATGGACGAGAGAACCGCACGATCTACGCGCTTAATCATGCTGGTCAGAACCAACCCTGGCTTCACCCAGTTCTGATTAGAGTCCACACCGATCGCGAAGCGCTTCGCTGCCACGCCTTTTGATCGTTCTTCGATCGCATCAAACAGTCCGGCACCGGACGCACCTGCCGCAGAAAAGATCACATCCACTCCGCCGTCCATCTGAGAAAGAGCCAGCTCGCGTCCTTTCGGAGGATTATTCCAAGCTTCTGATGTCACACCAATGTAGTTAGATACGACCTTGGTGCTGGAGTTTGCTTTTTTTGCCCCTGCCTCATAGCCCAACTGAAACCGGCGGATCAGAGGGATATCCATCCCTCCAATAAAACCGACTTTTCCACTCTTGCTCGCAAGCGAGGCGACATAACCCATCAAGAACGAACCTTCGTGTTCCTCAAACAAGATGGAGCGCACATTAGGGAGGTTCACCTCTGCATCCACCAACACAAACTTGGAATCCTTAAACTGCGAGGCGACTTTTTGAACTGCACTCGCCTGACCGACCCCAATTGAGATAATCAGATCGAATTTCTTTTGAGCAAAGGAGCGAAGCATCGTCTCAAACGCTTGGTCATCTGGCGCTTCGACTGTTTTTACTTTTACTCCAAGGGTCTTTTCGGCTTCAGATGCCCCTCGAAAAGCGGAGGCATTGAATGACTTATCGTCTTTGCCACCACGATCGAGCACAAGGCCGACTCGAAACTCTGCAGCCTGCGCCACACTTTGTCCTGAGGCGATCATTGCCGTCGCCATGAGAGCGAAACCCATTTTAACTAAACGATTTTTTAGCATAGCCCCTCACTAGTCAGTCTGCCTCTTTGAGGTCAAGTTGCGCTTTCGTTAGAATCGCTCTGCTCTTGCTCTAACTGGAGGGTTAATCCCATGTTGAGTCCTTGAGCGCTGGGAATCTGTACCCGACCAAAGCGCTCACCTACGAGAAAGCAGACCGAGTAAATCTGATCGTCTTCACCTGCATCTGGAAATTCGATCACTTCTTGGACCACTTCGTCCAATCGGGACTGAAGGGCCTTCAATTGCTCAGGATTCAACTCCCGAGTAATGAGGTTTCGGTAAGCGCGATGGGAGCGGAGGTCCTCGAAGTTCAAACCTCCGAGAATGGTGTCCACATTGTGCTTAAAGTTCTCATTTCGCAGAGGGAAGAAATCGACATCATCGGGGAAGTAAAAATTGTTCTTCACAGCCCGACACTTTCCACTCGCAGTGAGAACCACACCGAGATCAAAAAGGTCCTCGATCATTTTCTCGGTACGCTCGACTTCAATCTTCATGGCTTGCGCGACTTCCTCGATCCGGATCCATTCGGGCGAGTAGGAGTTCACATAAACGAAAATGTCCCGATAAAGGGGATCCGACATGAACATCTTGAGGTGAGTGCGATTGAAGACAATCACATCTTCCAACGAAAAAGGTGCTCGCGAGATCGTTCCCGGAGTTTTCTGGACAGAAGGAGTCACAAACTGCACAGCCGCTGACTGCGGAGCCAGAGACTCCCCATCAGAGTCTTTTTTGACTCGTGAGAGGAGCTGCACAATCTGATCCCGCTCATCATCTGGGAGCGATTGAGAGCGACTCCATTCAAGGAGAGTTTCCAAAGGTGCGACATCTAAATTCCGGCAAATGTCCATTGCCTGCTCGAGCGAGGGCAACTGCTCCCCTGACTCGTAACGAGAGTACTGGGGATAGCTGATGCCAATCTGGCACTTTGCACAAAACTCGCGAGCAGAGCGAAACTTCGCTTCTCGCTTGGACTTCAGAAACTCGGACCAACTCGTGCTTCGCTTCTTCATATCGCTATGCGTTATTGCACACACCGAAATAGATTGCCAGAAAAAAACACGGTGCGTTACCATCTTTACTCGAACGTCACGAACCGTACCCCAAGAAAGGCCCCACCTCTTTGATCCAATTCTTACCGCCCCCCCTCCGTCGAACCGCACTTCTGGCCGCCCAGGACGAGCAGGGACCCATCTTCATCTCAGGGGAGCCGGGGACGGGAAAGAGTCAGTTGGCGAGATGGATTCACCGCCACAGCCTCCGAGGGGCAGCTCGAATGACCCGAATCCCACCAGGCCTGTCCGACGAAGAGTTCTTTGGGAGAGTGTCCCAGTCTGACCCACAAGGATCTGTTTTGATTGATGAAATTGGGGGTCTGTCCCCCTATCAGACCCAGCTAGTTGGACAACTGTGCAGCCAGCGAACCCTAGCCGACTCCCGAGGTTTCGTGACTCTTCATCGGGTCCGGGTCATCCTTTGCTCGACTCAATCTCACGAGCACCTCGAGGAATCGGAGCAAACCCCGGAATGCCCGTGGATTCTGGAGGTCCCCCCTCTTCGAGAACGCCAGAGAGAGTTCGAACAGATCACCCTACAGCTACTCGATGACCTAACCCTTCAGCTTCAGCGACCATCGATTCAACGAATTCAACCCGATGCGCTGCAATACCTGAAAAGTAAACCATGGCACGAAAACCTTCGCGAACTACGAGAAGCACTCCGGAAAGCCCTCGCCCCACTTCCTCAATCTCGCATCGAAATCACTCTCGATGACCTGTGAGGAGAATCACAAAACGAGTTTGCTTCTGAACCTTTTCGAAATCCACTGCCGACACCAGATATGCGTTCAATTGACCAGTGGGCGCCCCACAAAGCTGCATGCGCATCTTCCCGTCGGTGGTTTTTTTCTTCTCAAAAACCTGAACCCCCAAGCCCTCCAACTCACTCGCCCCCTGAGCAAGACTCACACCGCTATCAGGTTCGCACTGCAGACTCCCATCCCCCTGAGCCACCCAAACAAGACCCTTATCGGCAGGTCGTTGTTTACCAAACGCATGGGCTTGATCGCTCCCCCAAAAAGCAAACATCACCCAAGCTACGGCAAACGCAACTCGATCACCTAACCCAATCCCTAACTCTCCTCGCCGAATACTCATCCTTGCGTTCCTCTCTGAAGATCCGAGCTCCCAGTGTAGGGACCCAACAACTGAAGTCGAAAACGGGAATCAAATCTCCCTGATGCAAAAACTCGGCAACACTTTAAGCAAGCCACATTTGATAGCCTTCGACGAGTCGGAAAACGTCCCAAACAACGAGGACACTCATATATGTATTTATAGTTCTGACGCTGAGGAACCGTGTTGTAGCGACTTGCCCCTAACTCTTTGAGCTTACGATGAAAGAGAGCTGTATGCCCAAAAGGCTTGCGGCGGTACCAAAGCCAAAAATGGATCATTTCGTGCGCCATTGTATCGACAATCAACTCAGCCGCGCGTTCCTGCTTCAACAAATAAGACGCAATTTCGATTCGAGGAGCCAGTCGCTCCGGAATCAACGGCCGGCCCTGAGGATCGCGCCAAAGTGGAGAACCCGAGAAAAAACGCCCGGCACTCGAGCGGAGTCGAGAGTTCCAACTCAATCGAATCAACGGGAGTTCTCCCGAGAACCCCCATGAGTTCACGCGCTGAAAAGCCGCCTGAAGCAGGTCTGCCTGCTGAATCTCCAGACTCACGGCAATCTGTTTGAGCATTCCCAGTTCCTCGTCTCCCATTGACCAACCCACCTTAATGTCCCTAACTCAGACCTGGAATGCAATTCTGGACTTGAATCCGGTACCACTCGATGTGCAGGCTACCCAAAAAAAAACAACCCAATCCAGCGACCCACATGAAACTCACCCTGTTTAGACATCCTCTTTCCTCGGCTCTCGGTCCGCTAGGGATCCTGATTGGAATCCTCATTCAACCCCATCCCGGCGAGGCTGGACTTCTTCCTAAGCCGAGGATTGAACCAAAAGTGGAGGAACGATTCCATTTCGCTCTCGATCTCAACGGCCTTCAAAAAGGTGAGGTGCAATACTTTTCGCAACTCATCCCGAAAAGCGAGACGCTTCAGGCTCAGAACAACTCGACTGCCTTCAAATCGATTTTGGGGTTGGATTACCCACGCTACTGGCTGAGCCGGGGAGAACAAACCTATGCTGTTATGCTGGGACGTGCCGCTTTTGTCGTCAACAAGCCGATTACGTATTTTACCCCAGAGCGAGCAACGAACTCCGAGCGCCTCAATCGACTCATGCCGGAATTTCCTCTGCTACCCATTCCTCAGCGCCCTGGACTTTATCGCTCCAAAAGTACCCCCTCATGCCAGATCCGGATGGAGACTTTCA
>Ga0169931_10009898_pt1 | contig 13665 bp, 10 predicted proteins | sample Kivu_15m_20L_FD_129675 | JGI IMG/M metagenome (GOLD analysis project Ga0169931, IMG submission 129675) | Freshwater microbial communities from Lake Kivu, Western Province, Rwanda to study Microbial Dark Matter (Phase II) - Kivu_15m_20L... | ecosystem: Environmental > Aquatic > Freshwater > Lake...
TCACTCCATGGCAGCGATGGCTGATGAACGGGATGGGCTGGAAAACATGGTAGATTTGTATTGAAGCATTCTGCTATTGCTGAAGCCTGTCTTTTTTGCGAGGAAGCAGATTGGCCCAACGAGTATCTGGGCGGATCCGCCTATGTCGCGCCGATGGCCCGTGGCTGTCAGCCTAAGACGCAGCCTGAGATTTGTAGCGGAGCCTCTGTAGCTCTGCGCCACAGTGGATCCCATGCATCAAGCGGGGAGCGACTGAGCTTTGTCAGGCGGATCCGCCTAAGATGCATTGATCACGCTACAAAAGCGGTCTAAGACCATCCATGCGTGCCCGTCACAGGCTCGCCAGAGATCAGCAGGCCTGCCGCAGCTCCGCAGCCAGCTCCGCCAGCCCCACCACCTCCACCTCGTCGGCGAGGGGATAGCCGGCGTTCGCTGGCGTGACAACAAACGTGCGCTCGGGTTGAAGATCGGCGCGGGCCTGATGCAAGCCCTTGCCGAGCCGGGGGCTGAGGCTGCGCTTGATCGCGATCGCCCAACGCCGCTGCGGCGACCACTCGAGCACCAGGTCAATCTCCGCACCGGCCGCGGTGCGGTAACGCTGCCCCTGAGTGGCAGGCAGGGAACATCAGGTGGCGAACCAAAGTGCAAGTGGAGGCCTGTCCACTCAAGGGGCCGATTGGAAAGTGCTCTTCGCCCGTAGCGGAAACCTCTCAGGATGGCGTATTGACTCGACAGATAGGTCAAGATCTAAATCTGGCCAAAATAGGTGGTCGGGCGTGGGTCGCACGACGTTTAAGATCTGCTGAATCGTGCTTGCTTTGAACCAGGGGAACTCCGAGTAGGGAAGTGAAAGCTCCTCATCATCGATAAGTATCCAGACGCAGTGTCCGGAAACATTGGTGACCTCAGCACCCAAAGTAGTTGTTCCAGGCATCGGTGATCTCCTTTTTACGGGACTCGACGAGGCGCTGTGCCTCTTTCATCGTTGATGAGCTTAGCCCAATATTGCGGGCTAGCTCAGTGGTCGGTTCTAGCCAGAATTTAGCCTCACCATCTGGGTGACTGACATGGATAGGCATACGGCTTTCTTCGCGTGAGAAGAAGAACCTAAACTCGCCAACCCGGAAGACGGTTGGTGACAAGTGGGCGCCCTTCCATTCGATGTTCAGCATAGCCTCGCTTCCCTCTCCCGGGAGAGCAAATAGCTTCAGGATCACCAGGCCTCACATGCCAGGGACAATGGCTTGGTGAGATGGCTTCTTGCATCTTTTCAACGCTAAATGGGCGGATCCGCATAAGCAGTGCCTCGGCACCGTTTTTGCCGCCTATCACATCGGCTGCAAGCTGGAGCCATGGCCAGATCCTGTCGTGTCAATGCTTTTCAATCTACCCCGCCAAGACCCTGTCGCCATAGTTGGATCCCGCCTATAACCGTTTACCAGGATACAAAACCTCGACTTCGAGCCATGAGGCCAGCCGCTGGAAATCGGATAAAGAAATAGGATATCTTCTTTTCCGAGCAATATTCAAACACGAGCTCTTCTGGGCTCCAAGGTATAATCGAAAGCTATGCTGCTTTCATTGTTAGCACTCGCGCAACTGCTTGCCAACGGCAAATAGTGACAAGATTGCAACTACGAAGCAAATATAAGCTGAAATTTTGCTCTGCTGATCCTTCGAATAAATTGAGCAACTCGCAGCCAGCAATTGCACGATACCGCAAGACGCTATTGCGAGTCTTCTCCAACGCCTGGTTCGGCGTGCCTGGTTTGAGAGGATCTCGACCGCCACATCTGAGCATCGCGCCAACACACGATCGCCCGTCAAGAACACCTTCGCGCCAGCCTCCATGGCTGAGGCGTAAGGACGTGCATCAGGTGTTTTGAGGTTGTATTTCGCACGGATATCAGTTGCCAACTCGTCCACCGCTGCCGTTACCTCGATCAGGCTGATTTCGACTCCGGAGAAGATGACATCGAATTGTGCCAAGGTCGCTGTATCGCCAGCACGCAATAGATTTGATCGACACTCCAATCGGCTCAAGCGAGACGTTGTTAGCGATCCTGCTACTCCGAGCGACGAAGAAAGCCGGGCGATCAATGGCGCACGGGCCAAAGCATCGCCCTCAACCAATCGGATGACGACATTCGAGTCAAGGTAGATCAACGGTCGCCCCAGTCGTCGCGATCCGCGTAAGACTTGGCCAGTATTTCAGCTGCGCTCCGCAACACAGTCGCGGTACCGAAGGCATCTGCAATCGAAGCAGTCGGCCGATCAACGGACGGGGTTATGACCAACTCAGCGACCCCTTCCGCATCTGGGAGAGGCCCATCTGGGACAAATGTCCGACCGGCGTAGTGTCCGCGGATGATCAGCGTGTCGCTCATAAAGCCAACTCCCGACGAGACAATACCTGTATATTACCCGGTGCCCAATCGTGCGACAACGGTGGTCACAATCAACGCGTTTCCAATAGGGCTCGGAGTTTTCCGCTCTGGCTCTGGGCTTCTGTCGCCATCGCTGCCCTTGAGTGGCAGGCAAGGAGTTTGAGGTGGCGTAGCAGATTGATGATGGGGGCCTGTCCACCCGAAGGGCTTGTTCGACTGTTGAAATGGCGTGAGGCACCAACTTATTTCACAAGCAATCCATTTACGTAGTTGAGACCCTTGTCAAAGCTAAAGAGCATCTTGCAATCCATTTTCTCAAATGTCTCGACAATATCTGGATCATCGAAGTCCTTGCTATTACGATTCAGAAAACAACTAGGTGCGCTCGGCACTGAGTGAAGGTGATCGATGACTGACGAAAAGACAAGCGAGTCTTGATATCCGAGGCCGTACTTCTCACGATGCCCAATTGCTTTCATGACAACACTCTGGTCTAAAGGCACTATCTCGGCCACCTTTAAAACTCTAGTCAATATCTCGTCGAGTCTTCTCTTGTCATCTTCCAGGCTGTTAATAAGCAGCCGCGTGATGGAATCAAGAGCAGGCACTTCGCTACTGTAAGCCAGGGAACGCGATAGCTGCTTCAGTTCGGCTGAAACAGTCTCCGCCAAGCGTTTTCTCTGGGTGCTTCGACGAACTAGGGTATCAAAGCACTCTCCGATACTGAACGCAGGAATGACTAGTCTTGCTGCGCCCTGTTCACAACACTCAAGCAGATGTAGGCAGCTCTGAGCTTGCTCTTGAGAGAATGAAAGCTCAAGAATGTAGTTGGTCTGAACATAGATTAAAATCATATTAGTTCTTCGAGTGCGATTCTCCCGCCTCTTATTGCGTCTACCAATCCAGACTCAGCCAAAGTGGTTCGTTGTGGCTCAGGCAGGTCATCTGGAAGCCCGCTTTGAATCAGGTCACTTATCCACAAATTGATGAGAATCTCGAGAGATTGCTCTCCAAGCTTTAGCTTTAATGAGTTAGCACTAGCGCTATCAAGGTATCGACGAAAAAGTGGCTCTGGACTAATGATATAGTCGGGCGTGGCTGGCTCAACTCCCATCTCCTTGCCACGCCACAGATATAGATTGTCGGGCATTGAAAGCATGAAATAACTACTCTTAGGCACGATGCCATGAGCAAATAGATTTCTGCGCATTTTTGCAGCCCAGTCAGCGGTCGTGTGAAGGCGACTCTTTGCTTCAACTACTAGGGCTAGCTGACCATCTTTGTCATAGGCGGCCACGTCGGCATAGGCTCTCATTGTTCCTCCATATTGAGACAATTGTTTCAATTTTCACCATTGTAGCATGGAGCGCTATCGATAGCCTTTGTAAGGCTTTCTTCAAGCAGGCGAACTTTGAATGGGCGGGTCCGGTATCCGCTCTACAGAGGGTGCCGTTGTCGGCCTATGTAGCCGATGGGATGCTGGCAGCTTACTCCAAAGGGCCTGCGGTGCAATAGGTCTGGTGGATTGTACGGTGGAGATATAGAGATTTTCTACGGACCCGGTATCGCCGGCGTCGCTTTTCCACTTCTTTATAGGAAGCCTGGTTGACTCTTGGCATCCATTGATCCATCAATAAGGTGGCGCGGATGCATCATTGTCCGAATACAAGCATGCTTAGAGAGCATAGGGACCTCTAATGGTATTTTTACTTCTTGCCGCGAGTTGGTATCAGACTTCCCGGGAGGACTTTGCGATGCGGCGATATGATTGGTCTGCTAGCTAATACATGATCTGTGCAGGAGTACAAGGTTCATGGCGCAGTCTGATCCAGGTTATGAACAAGAACCATCAAGCAAGCGCTGAAAAGTGCTATAACCTTGATTGGAAGCCTGATCCTTCGTACGCTCCCCCTAAGTGGCAGGCAAGGAGTTGGATGTGGCGTAGCTGAAGCGTTGCGCCACAATGGATGGCATGTCTCAAGCGGGGAGCCAGGCAGCGTCTAAGGCGCATCCGCCTAGGATTTGTTCATCAAGCTACAAAAGCGGCCAGAGCCCATCCATGCGTGCCCGTCAAGGCTCGCCAGGGATCAGCAGGCCTGCCGCAGCTCCGCGGCCAGCTCCGCCAGCCCCACCACCTCCACCTCGTCGGTGAGGGGATAGCCGTCGTTCGCTGGCGACACCACCAACGTGCGCTCGGGTTGCAGATCGGCGCGGGCCTGATGCAAGCCCTTGGCGAGCCGGGGGGTTGAGGCTTCGCTTGATCTCGATCGCCCAACGCCGCTGCGGCGACCACGCGAGCACCAGGTCGATCTCCGCACCAGCGGCAGTGCGGTAAAACCAGCCCTCACAGCCCTCGGGCGCCACATCCAGCAGGGTTTCGACCACGAAGCCCTCCCAGCTGGCGCCCGCCACCGTTTTTCCCTCCACGCCCAAGGCCTTGCCCAGTTCGGCGGCATTGGGCAATGAACCCTGGCCATGGACGAGCATCGTCCAGAAACGGCGCAGGGTTTCCGCCGGCACGCGCGGCCCCAGAAGCCTTCAACGTGCTGCTGGCCAATGGATGCGATAGGCGCGGCTGCGACCCTCACCGATCGGCTCGATCGCCTGCCGTTCCACCAGCTCGGCCAGATCACGCCAGGCGGTGGCACGGCTCACCTTGGTGAGGCCGATGGCCTTGCGCAGGGTCATGCCGCCCGTGAACCCCTCCGGTTCGGCATCCAGCAGGCGATTCAGCAGTTTCTGCTGGCGGCTGTTGAAGCCGCTGTGGCGATGGCTCCACCACAAGCCCGCCTTGCGCTGCACCGCATCCATCACGGCGCCATGGGTGGCCGCCGCTGCGATGAGCTGCTCCAGAAACCAGTGCAACCAGCCGGAGACAGCCAGATTTCCCCGCTGGCAGCGCTCCAGCAGCGTGTAGTAGCCCTCGCGCTCCCGCAGGATCTGGGCGGAGATTCCCAGGGCCCGGCCCACCAATGCCTGTTGGTTCGTGGCCCTGCAGTCCTGGGCGAGCAGCCGATCGCTGACCGCCCTGGCCAGGCGGCCGTTGCCGTCCTCATAGGGGTGGAGGGTGAGAAACCAGAGGTGGGCCAGGCCCGCGCGCAGCAAGCCATCGAGCTGTGCTGGCGGCTGGTTGACCCAATCCAGGAAGGCCTGCAGCTGATCCTCCAGCTGGTCTCGGGGCGGCGCCTCGAAGTGCAGGCGCTCACGGCCGATGGCACCAGAGAGCACCTGCATCGGGGTGTGATCGCGCAGCTCGCCGATCCGAATGGCCCGCAGGCCATCGGGACCATCAGCAAACAGGCGCCGGTGCCAGTGGTTCAGCAGGGTCAGCGTGAGGGGAGGTTCCAGGCTGCTGGTGGCCTCCAGCAACACATCCAGCAGGCCCTCCACCTGGGCGCTGGCGGTCGGCTGCCCCTCGGCCAATGGAAGGCGCAGGCGGCGTGCGATCGAGGAGCGCACCTGGCCGGGCTCCAGCAGCTCTCCTTCGATGGCGGCGGTGCCCAGGCTCTCGCGACCCACCAGGGCGGAGATCACCTCGCGATCGAGCGGGGGCTCCAGCCTCTCCAGCCGGCACTGCAGCTCCTGGCGAGTGGCGCGGGCCTGGGCCAGCAGCGGCTCCAGAGTGGCGCCCTTCCATTGGAAACGGGGCCAGTCAGGCTGCTGCCAGATACAGGATGGAGCCATCCCTGCACGCTCATCGCTTCAGTAGCTGAAGCGATCAGTGGCAGATCATCGCTTCACGGCCGCCGCAATCGCGCCCCTCAACCGATCAGCGCCGCATCCCCTGAAACATCCGGGCTGGCAGGCGCCCGCAGGGCGTAGTCGTGGGTGTAGCTGTCGGCCAGGGTGCTGGCCACATCGTGCTCGGGCTCCCAGGCGAGCTCGCGGCGCACGCGGGTGATGTCGGTGAGGAAGTGGGCCAGGCGCAGGGGGAAGGCCTTGCGGGCCTTCTTGTCGAGCCCGGCCGGATCGAAGCTGCGGATCGCCACCGCCGCCGGATCCTTGCCGGCGGCCACCGCGGCAGCCTGCACCAGCCCCCGGAAGGTGATGCCCTGGCGGCCGCTGCAGTTGTAGATGCGATTGGCGGCGGCCTCCACCTCGATGCAGCGGGCCATGGCGGCGGCCAGATCGCTCACGTGGCCCAGCTGGGTGATCGTGCTGCCATCGCCGGGCAGCGGCACCGGCAGGTCGTGCACGATGCGATCGAAGAACCAGCTCTCCACCGGGTTGTAGTTGCCCGGGCCCACGATGTAGGTGGGCCGGAAGCTGGTGAAGGGGATCCCCTGGGCCCGGAGCCAGGCTTCGGTTTCGGCCTTGCCGGCATGGCGGCTGGCCGGATCGGTGGGGCTGTCCTCATCCAGCGGCCAGAGTTCGCTGTCGGCATACACACCGGCGGAGCTCACATACACGAAGCGGTGGCTGGGGGCACCGGTGCGCTCGATCACGGCCGCCGAATCGGCCTGAGTGCGGCCCGAGCTGTCGACGATCACCTCGAAGCGACGGCCCTGCAAGGGCGCCAGGCCCTCGGCCGTGCTGCGATCCCCCACCAGGTGCTCCACGCCCTCCGGCACCGCATTGCGGCCGCGGGTGAACAGGGTGAGGGCATGGCCCTGGGCCAGCAGCCGCTCCACCAGGGGCTTACCCACGAACCGGGTGCCGCCCATCACCAGGATGTCCATCCGTGCTCTTCCAACAGGGGGCATCCATACTGAACCATCTGTGCAAACGGCTCTGGAGGCCTGTGATGGCGCGTTTTCAGGAGCTGCTGCCGGCCGCCGACACCCTGTGGCTGCGGGCGGCAGGGGCAGCGGCGGTGTGATCCGGCCCGGCCAGGCGTTCACGGCCCAGCCCCTCACCGCCAGAGCCCTGCAGGGCCTGCGCCATTTCCAGGTGCTGGGGTTGCGGGGCCGGGGCCCAGGCCGCGCCGCGGAGCTGCAGGCGGTGCTCGATCGCAACCTGCGGCCGCTGGTGCCGTTGCGCCAGCTGCGCGACCGCCAGCTCTGGCAGCCTGGCTGGCAGTCGTTGCGCCGTGCCATGCAGGTGATCCCCGCCATCGATCTGCTCGACGGCCAGTGCGTGCGCCTGCATCAGGGCGATTACGACCAGGTCACGCGCTTTTCAGGCGATCCCGTGGCCCAGGCCCTTTCCTGGCAGGAGCAGGGCGCCGAGCGCCTGCATCTGGTGGATCTCGATGGCGCCCGCAGCGGCCTGCCGGTGAACGACAGCGTGGTGCGGGCGATCGTGGCGGCTCTGGCCATCCCCGTGCAGCTCGGCGGCGGCGTGCGCAGCGCCGAACGGGCCGAGGCGCTGCTGGCCTGCGGCCTCGATCGGGTGATCCTCGGCACCGTGGCGATCGAACAGCCGGCGCTGGTGCATGAACTGGCGGCTCGCCACCCGGGCCGGATCGTGGTGGGCATCGATGCCCGCGATGGCAAGGTGGCCACCCGCGGCTGGCTGCAGGAGAGCGCCGTGGAGGCCGAGGCCCTGGCGGCCAGCTTCGAGGGCAGCGGCATCGCCGCCCTGATCTGTACCGACATCGCCACCGACGGCACCCTGGCGGGCCCCAATCTCGCCTTTCTGAGGCGGATGGCTGAAGCCAGCACCATCCCGGTGATCGCCTCGGGCGGCATCGGCGATCTCACCGATCTGCTCAGCCTCCTCTCCCTGGCGCCGCTGGGGGTGGAGGGGGTGATCGTGGGCCGTGCCCTCTACGACGGCCGGGTGGACCTGGTGGAAGCACGGCAGGCGATCGGGCCGCAGCGCCTGCAGGATCCCGGCTCCCTGCCGGTGGCCTGAGCCAGGCCACCGGAACCTGTGTGCCTGCTCTATAACGGAATCTGGGGCGGAAAACCGCTGCAGTCTTCCGATTGTCTTCCGAATTCCAGGCGTTCTGTTGGCCTTGCGCCCACCGCTCAGGATCGCCGCCTCCCCACCGCCCCTGCCCGCCGTCGCCGCTGTCTTCTGCTCCACCTCCTCCGTGATGCCCCCCGCCCCGCTCAGCACCGCCGTTCCGGCTCCGGCAGGCAGCCTGGAATCCCTGCCGGTGGCCGCTGGGATGGGGGAGTCCGGGGCAGGCCAGGTGGGATCCCGTCCCGACAATCTCGATGAGGTCTACAGCCTCTGCCGTGAGCTCGGCCTGCGGCTGAGCCGGCAGCGGCGCATGGTGCTCGATCTGCTGTGGGCGGAAAAGAGCCACCTCAGCGCCCGAGACATCTTCGAGAAGCTCAACAATCTCGGCCGCAACATCGGCCATACGTCCGTCTATCAGAATCTCGAGGCCTTGCAGTCGGCCGGTGTGATCGAATGCCTCGATCGCGCCAGCGGCCGCCTTTATGGCTACCGCGCCGATCCCCACAGCCATCTCACCTGCCTCGACACCGGTGCGATCCAGGATCTTGATGTGGTGTTGCCGCCAGACCTGCTCGAGCGGATCGAGCGGGAGACCGGCTTCCGGATCAGCGCCTACACCCTCCACCTCTGCGGCCGCAGGGCCTGAACCAAGCGTTCAGCAGGCACTGGATCCAACCGCCTGCTCTGGGTAGGGTTCCCGCAGATGGATGCCCTTCCCGTGAGCCGCCGCAGGCCAGAGCCCGGCCCCCTGCTTCTGGTCTTCGCGGAGCCGTTGCAACGCGAGGGCCTGAAGCGCTGGCTTGCCGATGATGAGGCTGGCTACCGCATCGCCTGCGAGGAGCGTGAGGCCGGGAGCGCACCGGCCCTGGTGATCTGGAGCCTGGCTGCGCTGCCTCCGGCCGAACGTCTCGATGCCGAGGTGCGTCAGCTGCTGGAGCGCTGGCAACCGGCCCCGCTGCTGCTGCTGCTTCCGCGCGGCCACGGCTACAGCCAGCGGTTCCTGCTCAGCCTGCCGCTGCAGGGCCTGCTGGAGGATGCCGATGCCCCTGGGCTGCGCCAGAGCGTCAGCACCCTGCTCAACGGCGGCAGGGTGGTGGAGATCGGCCCACCGCTGGCGGAGGAAAACCCACCGGGCCGACCGCCGATCGGGCTGGGGGAATGGCTGCTGGTCAGCGGCCTGCAGCAGATCGATGCCGAGCTGCGCGTCTGCGAGGGGCTGCTGCGCCGGGAGGGCATGAGCCTGCTGGGGCAGCTGCTGCTGGAGGGGCGGCAGCGGGAGCTCCAGGCGGCGCGGCGCCTCCTGCTCTGGCTCTGGGGCCCGCTGGCGCTCGCCTGGGGCGATCTGAGCGAATCCAGCGGGGCACCCCTGGCGGTGGCCTCCCGCCGCGCCGCCGCGCTCCCCACCACCGCAGCCTCCTCCTCCTCCTCCTCCAGCTCCAGCGGCGGCGGCGTGAGCCTCACGCTGCGGCAGCGCAGCGCCGATGGGATCTGGGAGGCGCTGCGCGAGCGTCTCAACTCCGCCGCCTCCCTGGGGCCGACCAATGGCAGCGGTCAGCTGCTCGCCCTCGACGGACTCCAGAGCGATCGCAGGCGGGATCTGCTGCTGGCCCTGCTGGAGCAGTTCGAGCTGCTGCGCCGCCGCCTCCAGGAGCAGGAGATCTCCCCTGCCTCCTTCCTCGAAACCTGGCAGGAGCTGCAGCCGGAGCTGCGTCGCCAGGCCCTGCGCCGGATGGCCGGTTCCTACGTGCAGATCCCCGCCGAGGGGGTGCTGCGGCCGGTGGCCGACACGCTGATCGAGGTGGGCAGCTTCGATCTGGGCGATCCGGACCTGCCCGATCCCACCGCCATGCTCACCACCCTGGTGGAGGCGCGGCCGATGCTCGTGGAGGGGCTGCTGCTGGCACCGGATGAACCGCAGGCGCTGCTCTATCTGGAGCTGCTGCTGGCCAACTGGCTGGTGCGTTCCGCCGAACTGATCAGCGCCGAGGTGCTGGAGGTGTGCGCCGGCTGGCCAGAACTGCGCCGCTATCTGCTGCGCCCCGATCTGCTGGCCACCCGCAACCTGGAGCGCCTGCGCAACCAGCTCAATGCCCAGCAGCGCTGGAGCAGCTGGATCGACAGACCGGTGCATCTCTACGAAAGCCGGCGCCCCCTCTACCGGCTGCAGGCCGGTGTGATCGAGAGCGTCGCCATCACCGAGCCCCGCGATCAGGAGCTGCGCCGCCTCGGCTGGCTGCAGCAGCTGGTCACCCTGGCCCTCGAGGCCCGCGATGCCCTGGCACCCCAGGTGCAGAACCTGGTGCGCAGCGCCGGCGATCTGCTCGTGGTGCTGCTCACCCAGGTGGTGGGCCGTGCCATCGGCCTGGTGGGCCGGGGGATCGCCCAGGGGATGGGCCGAAGCCTCGGGCGGGGCTGACGGCGCTCCAGCTGGCGCTCCCGTGGCCCGTGCGGCCCGATCTCACCCGACGCCCCCACGATCCGGCGGTCGTGATCGCAGCGGGGCTGGGCGGGCCAGCACGCAGGAAGCCCTGCAGCGACAGACGGCACAATGTGCCAAACCGCCCCCGGGCCTTGCCGCTCTTCACGCCCCCCTCGCCCCCCTCGCCCGGCCGCCACGCACGCCGCCAGCGCTTTGCCACCAGCCTGCTCAGCCTGGCGCTGCTGCTGCTCAGCTGTCTGGCCGCTCCCGTGGCGCCGGCGGCGGCCAGCCTGGAGAACGACCGCTTCGATGGCAACATCTTCGCCCTCTATGCCGGCAACGGCTCGCTGGTGCCGCCGCGCAGCAGCCTGGCCCAGGCGCTGGAGGCCCATCGGGTCACGGCGGTGATCTACTACCTCGACGACAGCAGTGCCAGCAAGCGCTTCGCGGCGGTGGTCTCGGAGCTGCAGCGGGTGTGGGGCACCACGATCGAGCTGATCCCGCTGGTCACCGATCCGCTGCTGCCGGATGGCGGCAAGGGCGACCAGGCGGCGCGCGCGAAGCTGCCGGCCGGCGATCCCTCCCGTTACTGGAGCGGCCTGATCCCGCAGGTGGTGGTGTTCGACCGGCAGGGCCAGGTGGTGTTCGATGCCAGCGGCCAGGTGCCGGTGGATGCGATCAATGCCGCCCTCAGCCAGGCCACCGATCTGCCGCTGCCGCCCCTGGCGGCCGAGGGCGGCCTGCAGAGCTTCAACGAGCTCAACAGCGAAGTGGTGAGCGCCCAGCGATGAGCCTCCCAGCCCCTGCGGCCCCGGAGCCCGGCGGGCAGCCCGGCGGCCGACGGCTGGAAACCGACAGCCTCGGTGCGCTGGAGGTGCCGGCGGAGCACTACTGGGGTGCCCAGACCCAGCGTTCGCTTCACTTCTTTCCCTTCGGCCAGGCGATGCCGCTGGCGGTGGTGCATGCCTTCGGTGCCCTCAAGGCGGCCTGCGCTGAGGTGAACCGCGATCTGGGGCTGCTCGATCCGGCGCTCTGCAGTGCGATCGTGGCGGCGGCGGAGCAGGTGGAGCGCGGCGAGCTCGATGCGGAATTCCCCCTCAAGATCTGGCAGACGGGCTCCGGCACCCAGACCAACATGAACGCCAATGAGGTGATCGCCAACCGGGCGATCGAGAGCCTCGGCGGTGTGCTGGGCAGCAAGCGCCCGGTGCATCCCAACGACCATGTGAACCGCAGCCAGTCGAGCAACGACACCTTTCCCACCGCCCTGCATCTGGCGGTGGCGATCGAGCTGGAGCGTCGGCTGATTCCAGCTGTGGAGGCCCTGCGCCAGGCGCTGCTGGCCAAGGCCGAGGCCTGGCAGGGGGTGATCAAGATCGGCCGCACCCATCTGCAGGATGCGGTGCCGCTGCGGCTGGGCCAGGAGTTCGGCGGCTACGCCGCCCAGCTGGCGCTGGGGCTTGATGGGCTGCAGGCGGTGCTGCCCCAGGTGCGGCAGCTGGCGATCGGCGGCACGGCGGTGGGCACCGGCCTCAATGCCCCGCCGGGCTTCGGCGAAGCGGTGGCGGCACGGCTGGCGGAGCGCCTGGGGCTTCCCTTCAGCAGTGCGCCCGATAAGTTTCAGGCCCTGGCGGGCCACGAACCGCTGGCGGCCGCCCACGGCGCTCTCACGGTGCTGGCGGGCAGCCTGCTGAAGATCGCCAACGACATCCGCTGGCTGGGCAGCGGCCCGCGCTGCGGCCTGGGTGAGCTGATCCTGCCGGAAAACGAACCCGGCTCCTCGATCATGCCGGGCAAGGTGAATCCCACCCAGTGCGAGAGCCTCACGATGGTGGCCGTGCAGGTGATGGGCAACAACACCGCGGTGCAGCTGGCCGCCAGCCAGGGCAACTTCGAGCTGAATGTGTTCAAGCCGCTCCTCGCCTGCAACCTGCTCGAAAGCATCGAGCTGCTCACGGGTGGTTGCGAGGGCTTCCGCCGCTTCTGCCTCGAGGGCCTGCAGCTCAACCGCGGCCGCATCGAATCACTGCTCGAAAGCAGCCTGATGCTCGTCACCGCCCTCACCCCCGCCATCGGTTACGACAAGGCCGCCGCCATCGCCGAACACGCCCACCACCGCGGCCTCACCCTGCGCGAAGCCGCCCTGGAGCTGGGCCACCTCAGCGCCGAGGACTTTGATCAGTGGGTGCGGCCGGAGCGGATGGTGTGAGGGGTCAGTAGTACTGCTTCACGTAGCCATAGGCCTTCTCGAACAGTTCTTGATCCTGGTGCAGCTTGTACTTGAGCAGGCTCTTCCGCAGGGCACTTCTCACTTCGCGTTCCCCGGCACTGGTCTTCTGCCAGCCAGGAAAACGAACGAGCCGCACGATCTCGTCGATATCCGCGACCACGCGCTCCACCATCACGGGTGTGCTTTCGGTGCGGACCTGCTGCAACAGCTCGGTGAGAGCCGCTTTGCCGCGATCTTCGTCCTCTTCAGGCGGCGTGTCGTTCTCGGCGGCCACCAGATCGTGGGCGAGGCTGAGCAGCTCCTTGAGGAAATCGATGCTCTGCAGCAGGCCCTGGGCGTGGCGTTCGCGCAGGGCCTCCAGCCGCTCGGAGAGGGCCTTGAAGCGGGGATTGCCGATGTGCTTGCGCAGCCGGGCGGTGAGCTTGAACTCCACCTCCCTGGCCTTCTTGCGGGGATCGGCGGCGAGCACGGCCTCGAGCAGATCCGCATCCATCACCAGGGTGTCGAGATCGTCGCGCACCGCTTCCACGTGCACGTTCTCGTGGATCAGGGCGATCGTCTTGGCGCCGAGGGCATGCCAGATCAGCTTGCCGGTGCCGCTGGTGGGTTGCACCGACACGTACACCTGCGTGAGCCAGCGGTAGTCGGCCTCGAACGGCAGCAGCACCGGATCTGGCGACACGGCTTCCCAGAGCTTGCCGAGCACGGAATACTCCGCGGCAAAGGCATCGCGCACATTGTTGTTGGGCAGGCAGTCCTGCGCTGCCATCAGCCCCTCA
>Ga0169931_10009899_pt1 | contig 13664 bp, 7 predicted proteins | sample Kivu_15m_20L_FD_129675 | JGI IMG/M metagenome (GOLD analysis project Ga0169931, IMG submission 129675) | Freshwater microbial communities from Lake Kivu, Western Province, Rwanda to study Microbial Dark Matter (Phase II) - Kivu_15m_20L... | ecosystem: Environmental > Aquatic > Freshwater > Lake ...
AACCCAACACGTCTCGTTTCAACGCGTTCAGATCTTCGGCACAAAGGCCCGCGTCGAAATCGAAATTCCCTTCAATGCGCCGGACCGCGTGAGTCGCGTGATCGTCGACGACGGCCGCGACAAGTTCGGCGGCGGCGTCGTGCTGACCGAGTGTCCCGCCGTGGATCAGTACGCAGAGCAGGTCAGCAACTTCGCCACATCTGTGCGAGCCGGAACAACGACGGAAAACCACATCGAGGACTCCGTTCGAACGATGCGGGTCATCGATGCCCTCTTTCGCTCGGCGGAGAGCGGCCGCTTCGAGGCCGTCGCTCGCTAGTTGAAATACGCGTGCTTCGGATTGGCACCCGAAATGAGATAGGCGAGCAGATCCAGCAATTCATCGAGGTTGAGACCGTTGATGAGTCCGGGCGGCATCTGTGACATCGGCGAGCGCTCAACCGTGGCGACCTCTGCCATTGGGACCGCCTTGAGCTCCTGCGGCGTGAACATGTTTGGCATCAGCGCGATTTGCTCATCGTCCTGCTGGACGATTCGACCCGTGAGCACGTCTCCGTTCTTGAGCGTGATGATCGAGCTCGCGTACTGATCCGAGACCACGCTCGCCGGATTGACGATGGACTCCATCAGCTCGGAGATCGAGAAGCGCGAGCCGATGCCCGAGAGATCGGGACCGACATTGCCACCTTCAAGGTTGAAGCGGTGACAGAGAACACAGGTGGCGGCGGCGAACATCTTCTTGCCGTTGTCGAAGTTTCGCTTTCGCAAAAGCTTCGGATCGTTGCCGAGCGGTTCCATGACCGCGCGCACGGACCATTCCCGTCCGGGGCCGACCGCGCTCGGCAGCTCCATCCCCTCCAGTTGTGGCAAGGCCTCTTCCGAGATCAGGCCCGCGAGTTTCTTCTTCTCTTCCTCGGGAACGCTGGCGACGCTCTCGTCGCGAATCATCTTCCAGCCGCCGTAGTACAGGTTGCCGCCACGTGAGCTGCTCATGGCGTCGTTGATGAGCTGGAAATACTGTTTTCGCAGCGGCGTGGTCCAGCCCGCGGTTACGTTGCGCAACATCGACGCGAGCAACATGCGCTGTCGATGTGGGCTTTGCTGGGCCATGGTCTTGACGACCTGACCGTAGAACTCGTTGCGAGATGCCTGCTCCTGCAAGGCCGAGACATCTTCCTTCTCGGCGGTCTTCATCAACGCGATGGTCTTCTCGACCACCGACGGGGCGTTCAGGTAGGCGAGCACGCGTGCGAGCTCGGCATCAAGCTGGCTCTCTCCGGCCGGAAAATACTTTTCGATTTGCGCGATCGCGGCCCGGGTTTGCTCGACGGTCGGTTTTCCAAGGCGGATGAAGACCAGCGATAGCGACCGCAGGAACTCGAGACGGGCGGGTTGTGGCAGTTTGCCGAAATCGATGCTTGCGAGGGCCTTGAAGGCGTCCTTCTGGTCAGCAGGCTTGCCGTGACGGGCGAGCGCCACAATGGCGGTGATGCGCGCCCAGGGCTCCTTTTCAGCAAGGGCTTTCTTGCGCCAGGTCTGCACCGGCTGGTGCTCGACGACAAGGCGCGCGGCCGAACGCAGGAATCGGTCGGTGTGACCGAGGTGGGGCCACGCCAGCGCCAGACCCTTGGGGTCGATGCGTCCGTGGTACGATTCGAGCTGGTGGCGCAGGTCGCGCAGTTTTTTTGCCTCGGCATCGGGTGCGGTCGGTCCTGCCTCGGACGCCTTGCCCGTATGGGTGACGCGATACAACCCGGACTGGACCTGTCGGCCACCGGTGATGAAGTACAGCGCGCCATCCTTGCGCACGGTGATGTCCGCGACGGGCAGGGGAGAGCCAACGATGAAATCCTCTTTCTTGGCGGCGTAGGCCGAGCCCTTCGGGGTCAGGGTGACGGCGTGGATCGTGCCGTAGGTCCAGTCGAGCGCGAAGAAGGCATCGCGATAGTGAGCGGGGAAGTTCGTTTGATAACCGAATACTACGCCCGATGGCGACGCAGGCCCGGTGTCGAGCAGTGCGCCAACGCTGTCGGCGAAGGTGTCTGGCCACATCGCGGTGTTGTTGCGCCAGCCGAACTCGGCGCCGCTTGGCACCATGCAGATACGCGGGGAGCGGTACCAGGATGTTCCCAGGTCCCATTCCATGTCCGAGTCATAGGTGAAGAGATCGCCCTCGTTGTTGAAGGCAATGTCGTAGGCATTTCGGATGCCAGTCGCGACCAGTTCCCAGGTTGCGCCGTCGGGCGTGAAGCGTACCACCCAGCCCCCCGAGCGGAATCGGCCCTTGTTCCCCGACGGATCCGCCACCGGGGGCAATAGCTGGTCCAGTCCGAATACCCTGGGCGCAAGGGCTGTCGTGACCGTGCTGGGAATGTCGGTGAAGTTCGAGCCGACAAAGTAGATCCACTTGCCATCGGGAGACAGCGTGAGGCCGTGCGGGCCGTGTTCACCGCCGTGCTTGAAGGAAACAAGACGGGTGACCGAGTCGTACTGGTCATCGTTGTCGGTGTCACGCAACCGATACACGCCGTTGCCGTAAGGGGCGTCGTCCTTTGCGTCGCCAACCACCACGTACAGGCTGTTGTGGGCGTACAGCAGGCCGTGCGCGAATCCGACCGGTACCTTCAGTTCCTCGACGCGTGTCTCGGAGGCCGGGGCGCCAATGGGGGCCGGTGTGATGCGAAACAATCCGCCCTGGTGTTGGGCTGCGGCGATCAGGCGATCTTTGTCGTCCACCGCGATGCTGACCCAGGAGCCATACTTTGCGCGTGGCGGTGAGTAGACAAGCTCAACCTGAAATCCATCGGGCGCCTTGATGGCGGAAACCGGAGTCGCCTGTTCCTGCACGCCGGCGCCGGTCAGGTTCTCGGTTGACCCGGTGTTCGTGGTCGCGTTGATGCAACACGGCTGATGCGGTCCAGGCTCGTCGTCGGCGGACTCGGAGGAAGATCTCGGTCGCGGTGTGGGCGTGCTGCACGACAGCAGCGCGGTGATTGCCGAAGCCAGAAGAACGTTGGTTCCCAGACGCATCATGCGCGCGATGGTAGCCAATACCGCTTTCGATTACGACGCGGATTCGATGTCCGGGGTAAAAAAATACCAAAGGCCGCTTTCCTCATGGAGAAAAGCGGCCTTTGCCGGACAGAGACGGGTTTGACTAGAAGTCTTCGCCGCCCATGCCGCCCATGCCACCCATGCCGCCGCCAGCGCCGCCGCCGGCCGGAGCCTTGGGCTCGGGCTTGGGACGCTCGGCGATGAGGGCCTCGGTGGTCAGCATCAAGCTGGCAACCGATGCTGCGTTCTGGAGGGCCGTACGGACAACCTTGGCCGGGTCGATGACGCCCGCCTTGACGAGATCTTCGTAGACCTCGGTGGCAGCGTTGAAGCCGAAGTTGGCCTTTCCGTCCTTGACCTTCTCGACGACGATCGAGCCGTCGAGACCAGCATTGGCGGCGATCTGTCGCATCGGCTCTTCAGCTGCGCGGCGGATGATCGACACACCGTACTGACGGTCGTCCTTGAACTTCAGACCGTCGAGGACGGCTGCCGTGCGAACGAGGGCGACGCCGCCACCGGGCACGATGCCTTCTTCAACAGCAGCGCGGGTTGCGTTGAGCGCATCCTCCACGCGGGCCTTCTTCTCCTTCATCTCGGCCTCGGTGGCAGAGCCGACCTTGATGACGGCAACGCCGCCAACGATCTTGGCGAGGCGCTCCTGCAGCTTCTCCTTGTCGTACTCGCTCGAGGTCTCCTCGATCTGGGTACGGATCTGCTTTGCGCGTGCCTTGATGTCGTCCTTCTTGCCTGCGCCTTCGACGATCGTGGTGTTGTCCTTGTCGATCTTGACGCGGCGAGCGCGGCCAAGATCCTTGAGCGTGATGCTCTCGAGCTTGATGCCGAGATCTTCCGTGATCGACTGACCACCGGTGAGGATCGCGAGGTCCTTCAGCATCTCCTTGCGGCGATCGCCAAAGCCAGGGGCCTTGACGGCGGCGACGTTGAGCGTGCCACGCAGACGGTTCACGACCAGCGTTGCGAGCGCTTCACCCTCGACCTCTTCGGCGATGATGAGCAATCCGCGTCCGCTCTTGGCGACCTGCTCCAAAATTGGAACGAGGTCCTTCATCGAGCCGATGCGCTTCTCGTTGATGAGGATGTAGGGATCCTCCATCACGCACTCCATGCGATCGGCGTCGGTCACGAAGTAGGGCGAGAGGTAGCCGCGGTCAAACTGCATGCCCTCGACGATGTCGAGCTGCGTCTCCATCGACTTGGCTTCTTCGACCGTGATCACGCCTTCCTTGCCAACCTTCTCCATCGCCTCGGCCAACATGTCGCCGATCTCGCGATCGCCGTTGGCGCTGATGGTTCCAACCTGGGCGATCTCTTCCTTGCCCTTGGTCGCCTTGGAGAGGTCCTTGAGGGCCTCGATCATCTTCTCAACCGAGGCGTCGATGCCGCGCTTGATGTCCATCGGGTTGTGACCCGCTGCCACGAGGCGTGATCCTTCGCGGTAGATGGACTGGGCGAGAACCGTGGCGGTGGTGGTGCCGTCGCCGGCGATGTCGGAGGTCTTCGAGGCGACTTCCTTGACCATCTGCGCGCCCATGTTGGCGAGCTTGTCGTCGAGCTCGATTTCCTTGGCGACGGTGACGCCGTCCTTGGTCACGAGCGGCGAGCCCCAGGACTTCTCAATGATGACATTGCGACCACGTGGTCCGAGCGTCACCTTGACTGCGTTTGCGAGCGCGTCGAGGCCCCTGGCCACCGAGGCGCGTGCTTTTTCCGAGAATACGATTTGTTTGGCTGACATTGCTTATCTCCTGAAATCTGAAAATTGTGATACGAAACTATCCAAGGATCGCGAGGACGTCCTCTTCCTTGAGAATGATGTGCTCATCGCCGTCGAGCTTGATCTCGGTTCCCGAGTACTTGCCAAAGAGAACGCGATCGCCCTTTTTGACTTCCAGTTTGCGAACGCTGCCGTTGTCGAGCACGACGCCGTTGCCAACCGCGACCACCTCGGCCTCTTGCGGCTTCTCCTGGGCGGTAGAAGGAATGTAGAGACCACCCTTGGTCTTCTCCTCCTGATTGATGCGCTTGACGAGGATACGGTCGTTGAGCGGCCTGACCTTCATTTAGATGACTCCTGAGTGACGTTGATAACAGTTCGCGTCAGGACCTGATCCCGACGGGTCCATCAGTGAATCACCCCAGGCGCAAGCGTCAAGGTCAATGTCCGAAAAAGGCGAGAACGCCAGTAAATACGGTGGGTTGCGGCTGGCACTTCCGATGGCCGAGTGCTGATTTCGGGTGCCATCGGGGCGATCGCTCAAGCGCGATTCGGCCGGAAGGGCGCGGGATCGATATGGGGGGTCGTCCCTCCGAGGATCTCGGAAACGAGTTTCCCGGTCCCCGGACCCATCGAGATGCCGTCCATATTGTGCCCGGCCGCGATGCAAAGGTTGCTGGCCTTCGGTGCAAGTCCGATCAACGGGAGCCCGTCGGAGGTCATTGGCCGGAAGCCGAACCACTCTTCCTCGACGGGATCGGGGTGTGGATCGTTCATGAATCCCTCGGCGCCTTCGCGAAGCATCCGAATCCGATGGGGATGCAGGGAGGTGTCAAAGCCCGCGAACTCCAGCGTCGAGCCAAGACGATAGGCACTGTCCATCGGTGTGGCGACGACGCGCTTCTCGTGAAAATACAAGGGTCGGGTCGGGCAGATTTGAGGTCGAGCCATCGTGGTCGAATAACCCTTGGCTGGAACGATGGGCAGCGAGCAGCCCAGATCCCGTTGCAGGGCAGGGGAGCGCGCGCCCGCCGCAAGTACAAAGGCGTCCGCGGCATGGGCACCGCCATCGGTGATTGCTGCGATGGCCTTGCCGTTCTGTATGTCGAATCGCCGCACAGGGGTGTTCTCGATGATTCGAACGCCACCGCGCTCCAGAATCGTGCGCATCGAATCCATCAGTCGGCCTGGATGAAGGTGAGCATCGTGAGGGTAGAAATACCCGCTGTGAAGATCGGACTTCAGCGATGGCTCGAAGCCAGGCAGCTCCGCTCCCGCGATCGCATCGCCTGTAAAGCCAAACGGCGCCAGTCGCTCGATCGTGTCGTTGAAGTGCGCCCTTCCATCCGCCGTCCTGAACAGGAAGAGGCAGCCGGCCGTGCGCCATTCGCACTGCAGCGCCTCGTCGCGCATCAGCGCGTGATACAGATTTGTAGAGCTTTCCAGCAGGGCCTGTCTGACTGGTGCGGCATATGCCATGTGTTTGGAGTTACAATTTCCTGCGAATCGCAGGAGCCATCGCCACAGGGCCAGATCGACACGCGGTTTGATGCGCAGTGGAGCGTTGCGATCAAAGAGGGAGCCCAGCGCGCGTTTGACCACGCCAGGCTCGTTTAGCGGAAACACATGGGAGCGGGACACCAGACCGCAGTTTCCATGAGAGGCGCCCTGGCCCCATGCTGCAAGCTCCAGCATCGTGACCCGCCAGCCTGCGCGTGACAAATAGTAAGCGGAGGTGGCCCCGATGATGCCACCACCAACAACGATCACGTGTTTGGGATTTGTTTTCGGTATCACGTCTTGTGGGTTTCGGCGGTTGTCGATCCGTGATTATATCACCGTGTGACTGCGAATAAGTGGAGTGATGTGTTCCTCGATGAGATGCGGAACACCTGCGATGCGAAGGCGGATGCTGTCGTCAAGGCCCTGGTGGACACCGGAGAGGTCGGTCTCGTCAACCGTGTTTTACAGACCCTGGTGGACAACGACGATCCGCGCACGGCCGAGCTCCCGGACGTCGTCAGAAAATACTTCGATGAAACGGCGTTGATTCTGCCCGAGAACGAGGACTGGCTGGTGATGGGTCAGCGGGTGTTCGCGGAGCACGGCCCCGAGATTCTCGCGATCCTCGCGTGCTACGCGCTGCCTGCTGCGTACGCAGCGCACCGGGGGGTTCAGGTCTTGGCTTCCACGCAGTTGCTCGAAAAACAGACCACCCGTCGTCTGTGGGAAACCACGCAGATGGTCGTCGATTGCCTGTCACCCGGTGGACTGTCCGCTGATGGTCGCGGCGTTTTGACCGCTCAGCGCGTGCGCCTGATGCACGCGGGCATTCGCCACCTTTGCCTGTCACGGCAGGGTGCCGGCGCGTGGAATCGTGAAAAATGGAGTCTCCCCATCAACCAGGAGGACATGGCGGGGACCTTGATGACGTTCTCGTGGATCGTTCTTGATGGCCTGCACAAGCTCGGCATCGAGCTCACCGGGGACGAGCAATCCGCATACCTGCAGGTGTGGTTGCATATCGGCAAGATCATGGGTGTCGATGCGCGGTTGTTGCCTGCCAACGTCGCGGAGGCCGCTGAGCTCACGGCGACGATACAAAGACGGCAGATCGGTCTCTCTCCCGAGGGCGTGGCATTGACGACCGCGCTGCGTGCGGCGCTTGACAGGGAAACGCCGGGGACGATCTTCGATGGGTTTTCGGACGCGCTGATGCGGCTGTTTTTGCCAAAGGACGTGGCGGTTTTTCTACAAATTCCCCACAAGCCCGTTGAATCCGCGATCGTGTGGCTGATGAAACCCTTCATCGGCGATCTCGACGGTGCCATTGACAAGAATCCCCGCGCACGGACCTTGTTGCGTGAGTTCAACCTGATGCTCATCGATTCGCTGTTGCGCAATCAGCTGGGTCGCAAGCGTCCGCCCTTCGTCATCCCGACCGAGCTTCACAGCGGCTGGCGGCGTTCGTCGCGCTCGAAGCTTGGTTTGTGGGACGTGGTCGTCATGGCCTTACGGCGGCTCTTCGTTGGACAGTTGCCCCGTCGATTTCGGCGTCGACTTTCGAATTAAGCGTAGGACAAATTCATGCCATTACCGTATGCGGATATCGACCGAACCAACCCGGCGTTCAACCCTCTGACCTGGTTCAACCTTGTCGGCGCAGCCGGGTGTCTGCTCTGGGTGGCAGCCTACGTCTTGATCGCAATCAAGTCCGAGAAAGAGAAGACCTACGGCGTGCCACTCGTCGCGATCTGTCTCAATGTCGCGTGGGAGATGCTGGCCTGCTTTGTGTGGCCGAACCCCGTTCTGTTGTGGAAGATCTTCGACTATTCCTGGTTGCTGTTTGACCTTTGGATTGTGTCGCAGCTTGTTCGGTTTGGGCGAAAGGAAATGGACGTTCCCGAAGTTCGAGACCATTTCTGGAAAATCTTGCCTGGCATCTTTGTCCTGTCGGCCGCCGTACAACACAGCTTCGTGATGACGTATTTCGATCGTCTCGGACTGGTGGCGGCCTTCGCGATCAACCTTGTGATGAGCGCCCTGTTCATCCCCTTTCTCTTCGCGAGACGTCACGACCGTCGTGGGATTTCCCTTCCAGGCGCGTGGTGCAAGGCGCTCGGCACCCTGGGCACTGCGATCGAATGCCACTGGTTGGTGAAGGCGATCGACCACGAACTGCCGAGCCTCGCCTTTCTCACCGTCATCTCGGTCGGGATTTTTCTGCTGGACGTGGTCTATCTCGTCTTGTTGTACAGGTTGCCACCCAGTCCGGGGCCTTCCAGCAAGGCGTCGATCCAGCCGACGTGAATCGTACATCCCATTGTCGCGAACTGGCCGCGGGCGCGTCGCAGGCGATCGAGGTCAAGCCTGTCGGGATTCGCGCGACCCGCCTCGAAATCTGCCATCGCAGCGAACATTGGCTGGCCGGTGCGGTGCGCTTCAAGCAATGCAGCGTCAAAGAGTTTCCTCGCACCGTCTGGGTTTCCGGCGATTGAGCGCCGTTTCCCTTCAAAGATTTGCGCCAGAGGTTTTCCGCTGGGCGTGACGCGAATCCAGCCAGACACGGCCGTCTTCACTCGGGATGCAAAGGCATGCGTTTCCTTGAGGGTTACGTCGTGACCCGTTTTCTCGACGGAGATCGCGATTTCGCTGAGGACAAGTGGCACCTGACTGCAGACAGCCGGAATGTCGACATGTTGATCGAGCACGAGATCCAGCAGCTCGTTGCAGGCTTTTCGTGCGGCTGTGATGCGGCCCGACCACAGGTGTATCAATGCCTGGTTCGCCACCGTCAGCGTTCGTCCGAGCAAGTACCCCTTTTCGGGCCGTCCAGTCTGAACGGCGTCGAGGCGAGCCTGCGCCTCGGAGAGCCGTCCGAGCATGCACAGGTTGTAGATTTCGCCAGCAGACATCATTCGAACGTGGTCGGGAAAGGCCCGAATCGATTGAATGTGTTTTCGGTAGAGCGCCAGCGATTCCTCGAAATGACCGCGGTAGAACTCGACTGCGGCATCCAGGCATCCCAGCGTCGCAAGGGCGATCGCGTCGCTCGACTCGCGTGCGTGCTGACTACCCCAGGCTGTTATTTCGGCGGTCTCCTCGGGCCTGCCCACGGCGATGACCGAAACCGCCTGGATCTGCGCGGCCATTGCGGCATCGGCGTTTCCATGGTTTTTGTCGGTTTCGATCCTGGCGCGATGGAAGTACTTGGTAGCCATTCGTTCAAGGCCGATGAGACGTGAGAGGTACCCGAGGATGCCGAAGGCGAGGACGTTTTGTTCCTCGGCTCTCTCTGCAAGATTTGCCGAAAGGAAGGCAAGCGCGGCGTTTCGTGTGCCATCGCCCTCGAACATGCTTCCGTACCACATTCGGGAAGCCGTCAATGACGCCTCGGCGTAAATGTTTCGCTTCTTTTGTTTCTTCTTGGAGCCAGAGTGCCGCATCGACGCCGGCAGGAACTGGCGAAGGAAAAATCGAGAAAATTCTCGCCCCAGCAACCAGAACCACCCCAGTCGTCCTTGTGGCAGGCGGAGACGGACGATGCCCAACGCATCCGAATATCGAAGGTTGGCGTCGGCCAGTCGACCCAGACTGAAATAACTCTGCCCGAGCATTCGCAGGTTTCGCATGCGACGCCGCGGTGACAGGGTGGTCTGAGTCGCCAACTCCACGGCGCGTTCTGCGAACCCAGCGGCCTCATGGTAGGCACCGCTGCGCAGTGCCAGCTCGCTCGCATAGCTGGCGTAAACCGCCTCGCGATCAGGAATCTCCGCCTGTCGAAAATGGTAGGCGAGCTCGGGCCATCGTCGCGGCGAAGTGTCGTGTTTCTCGATTATCCGGGCCGTCTCGGCGTGCATCAAACGCCTTCGGTCAGGCTCGATCTGCGACAGCACGGTTTCCCGCAGCTTGTCATGTACAAATCGCCATTTGCCGCCGGCCTGCTCAAGAATCGCAGCACGCCTGCACTCGTCAAGCCATTCGTTGACGTTCTCTTCGCCGAATCGTTTCAGTATCTCTGTGTCAACTTCGCGTCCGATCACGGCGACGCGGTCGAGTGTCTTTCGGACCCCGCTCCCGACGCGGTCAAGACGCCTGCGCAAGATTTGACTGATGCCACCGACAAATAGCTTCTCCGGCAGAGGCATGCTGGCGATCAAATCAAGCGTTCCGGCTTGCTCGCCAAGGGCACGGAGGATTTCGACGACGAACAAAACGTTGCCTTCGGTCTCCTTCCACAGCCAATCGATGATGTCGCTCCGTTCCCTCAGTGGCCCGACAATGCTCGTGACCATTTCGCGCATTTCGGGCGTGGAGAGTCGATTGAGCTGAACCTTGTAGGCGGCCGGCAAGCGAGCAGCCAGCTCCGGGGCGTCGTCGCTGCGATAGGTCCCCACCACAACGATAGGCAAACTCGGCGCGCGATCTGGCGACGGAGTTTCGAGCTCGGTGGCAAGTTCCGCGATGAGCTCGAGCGAGTCCTCGCCCGCCCACTGAAGATCCTCGAGGACAACGACCAATGGCCTGTCGAGCTTGGAGAGCGACTCCCACAGGGTCTTCTTGAGCCGGTTTTCAATTGTTTGTGGACCGATCGACTCGCCTCTCACTTCCGAGCGGGCGTCCGTGGTCACGAGGCTCGGGGTAACCTCGGCAAAGACATCGCGATCCAGATCGGTGGCAGCACCAGAAAGCGTGAGCCAGGAGAACACGTTGTGCCAGAGCTCAAACGGTCGAGCGGCCTCTCGACGGGCCTGGCCGTAGATCACGGTGGCACCTTGAGAACGCGCGAAGATCGCGACCTCGCGCGCCATTCGCGATTTTCCTGCGCCGCTCTCGCCACCAATCAGGATTTGAGCGTGTTTGCCCATGGTGGTGGCGGTGGTGATACGGATTCGGATCTCGTCGAGTTCGATTTGCCGTCCGACGAAACTGGATGCCTGCAGGAAGCTCTCCCGGGTCTCGGTCGTTTCAGAAGAGAACGCGCGTCCTGTTGCTTGACCGATGGCTTCGATGGCTTCTCGGGCATTCGCGCATCGTGAGCTCGGCTCGGTGGCACACATGCGCGCCACAACCTCCCTGAGCTTGACAGTGTCGGCGTCATCGTTGTCCGATGGCATCGGCTCAAGCAACAATGTTGAGAGAATGCGTCCGACGGAAAAGAGATCGGCTCGATGGTCTCCCAGCAGCTTCGCCTTGAGCTCCGGCGCCGCGAACTTCCCTGCTGCGTCGACCCCGGCAATCGGATCGTGGAAAAGTGCAGAAACTCCGCAGTCGAGCAGACGAACCTGTCCGCCGACCACGTGTACGGTATTCGCGCAAAGCCTCAGATGCCCGACGCCTTGCCGGTGCAGGTAAACCAGCGCCTGCAGGATCTGGGAGATCCAGTTGAGCACGATGCCCCGGGGCTGGGACTGCGCGGCCTGCTCGATCGTTTGTGAGCCGTCGGGCAAGTCGAGCGCGCAGTAGATCCGTCCATCGGGAGCGACACCAAATTCCTCCACGGCCGCGATGTTTGGGTGTCGCAAGCTGCAGATGGCTGTCCAGGACTCAGTCCAGCCGGCGATGCCTGGTGACGTTTGCGCGTCAGAGGTTAGCATACGCAACACAATCGTGCGTCGCTTGAGGCGGTCGTAGGCGTTGCGGAGGTTGGCACCTGAGCCAGGTGCGTTGGCTTTCCGGGAACCTGGCGTTGAATCGAGTAGTTCGAAGCGGTGATCGAGCAAGGCCCGTTCGGAATCACTGGAGGTTGCAATCGTATTCGACGTGCCCGAGCGAACCTCTGACATTTTCTCGAGCTCATCGAGCACGAGTGACAGGGACGGGAATCGCGCTCCGGGATCGAAGGAGAGTCCACGAACGAGCAGAGGCACAAGTCCCTCTGGAACGTCGTCGTTGGGTGGTGGGATCGGCGGGTCGACCCGTCGCTGTTCCTGTTTACCAGCGGGGCGCGCCCAGTCACTCGAAGGCTTCGGGCCCTGCTCGTTTGCCTCAAACGGGCGCCGGCCGTACACGCTCTCCCAAATCGAAACGCAAAGTGAATATTGGTCCGAGCGCGCATTGGGGGCCTTGCCGGCCAGTTGTTCGGGCGCCATGTAGGCGGGCGTGCCCATCACGCGACCGGTTCGTGTCAGACGTTGTGGTACGGAATGTTCACCGCTGTCGGCCTCGGTCGTCGAGGGAAGCTCGGCGGGCGTATTCCTGATATCGCCGATCGCACCCACGATACCGAAGTCAGCCACGCGCACCCGACCATCCCGGCCAAGCAGCGCATTCTCGGGCTTGAAATCTCGGTGAATCAAGCCCGCGGTGTGGGCAGCCTGCAGGCCGCGAGTCGCCTGGGCATAGGCGGACAGAATGGCACCGATCGAGGGCCGCTGACGCAGCACCCAGTCACGCAGGGTCCAGCCGTCCACGTATTCCATGACGAGGAAGACCCGATCGTTCCAGTTGCCCACCTCGTGGATCGGAACGACGTTGGGATGCGAAAGGCGGGCCAGCGCGCGGGCCTCGCGCAGGAGACGCTCGGCAGCCAGATCTCCCGCGAGGTTGGGATGGACGACCTTGATCGCGACCTTTCGGTCCAGTCTCTCGTCGCGGGCCAGGTACACCACGCCCATGCCGCCTTCGCCCAGTCTGTCCAAAACCTCGTAGCGATCGATGCGAGTGGGTGGCGGGTCGTGACGGGCGGGAATCGGCAAGGGTGGGGCGGCCGCAACCCCGCGGATGAGCTCCTCAAATCGCGCCTTCCGCCGACTGGATTCCCCGGCTGCTCCATCCTGGAGTCCGTTCTTCGTCGGCCGATTTCGTTCAGGCATCGGGTACTTGAGTCCGAGGTTCGTTGAAGTTGGAATATACTTCCGACGCGCCAGGCCCAAGGAAGAAATGTTTGCCCACCAACCCGCTTTTAACCGAAGGTTCCGTTTGAGACTCGGGCGCACGCCGTTTCTCTGGCTGGCGGTGATGGTGTCAGCGTGTTCGGGCGGCGCGGGGACGCCGTCTGTCACGGGCTCGGGCGGGCAGGGTGGCCCACAGAATTCGCACGGCGGAATGCCCGCTGGCAGTGACCTGGCCTGCGCAGGCGAGACCGTCTCGAACAGGGCGCAGGTGCGTCGTTTGACCCGGACGGAATACCTGAATTCCCTGTCCGACCTCCTGCCTGGAACGCTGACGCCGACTTACCGAGCCCCTTTGCTCGACGATCCTGCCGTCGATGGATTCGAGAACCAGACGCGGGTTCTTGGGCCGAACGATCTGCTCGTCGAGGGCTGGTCCGATATCGCCGCAGATGTGGCGCGCATTGCGCTGATGGCCGGTCGGGCCCCCGTTCTTGGCTGTTCGCTCGAGGGCGCAGAAGAATTGCCGTGTGTCACAT
>Ga0169931_10009900_pt1 | contig 13663 bp, 12 predicted proteins | sample Kivu_15m_20L_FD_129675 | JGI IMG/M metagenome (GOLD analysis project Ga0169931, IMG submission 129675) | Freshwater microbial communities from Lake Kivu, Western Province, Rwanda to study Microbial Dark Matter (Phase II) - Kivu_15m_20L... | ecosystem: Environmental > Aquatic > Freshwater > Lake...
AATGCTTGGCGAAGACCACACAAAACTTCTGTCGCCTTGGAAACTAATCTCTTCTCGTGAGATTTATATCAAGGGTCGCAAACAGATTGCGTATGATATTCCTGGCGTTGCTTGTTTGGATTACTTGGAACTCTACAAGAAGTTCACATACACCAACCAAGAATCATATCGACTCGACCATATCTGTTCAGTAGAACTTGACTCTAAGAAACTTGACCACTCTGAGTTTGATACTTTCAAGGAGTTCTATACAAAAGATTGGAACAAGTTTGTATTGTATAACATTCACGACGTTCGCCTTGTTGACCAATTGGAAGACAAGATGAAACTGCTTGAGCTGGCGTTTACGATGGCATATGACGCTAAGGTAAACTATGAGGATGTGTATTCTCAGGTTCGCATGTGGGATAACATCATCTTTATCTATCTGGCAAGTATGGGTATTGTAATTCCTCCTAAGAAAGATAGTGTCAAGAATGATAAGTATGCTGGTGCTTATGTCAAAGAACCAGTGCCTGGTATGTATGACTGGGTAGTTTCTTTTGACCTTAACTCTCTGTATCCGCACTTGATCATGCAGTACAACCTTTCTCCAGAGACCCTGCTATCCCGTCGTAGCAGCGTTAACGTGGATATGCTGCTGGATAAAGCATACGATACTTCAGACCTCGTAGAGGAGACTCTGTGCGCCAATGGAACGCACTATACCACCAAGCACGAGGGGTTTCTCCCCAAGCTGATGAAGAAGATATACGAAGACCGAACCATCTACAAAAAGAAGATGCTTGCTGCTAAACAGCAGTATGAGAAGACTCCAACGATTGAGTTGAAGAAAGAGATTTCTCGTTGTAACAACATTCAGATGGCACGTAAGATTCAACTTAACTCTGCTTATGGTGCTATTGGTAACGAGCATTTTCGTTACTATAAACTTGAAATTGCTGAAGCAATCACACTATCAGGTCAGCTTGCTATTCGCTGGATTGGCAATAAGATGAATGCTTATTTGAATAAAATTCTAAAGTCAAAGGATGTTGATTATGTTATTGCTTCTGATACCGATTCTATGTATCTTAATCTGGGTCCTCTGGTTGACAAGGTATACTCGGGAAGAGAGAAAACTCCTGAGAGCATTGTCTCGTTCCTTGATAAGATCTGTGCGGTGGAACTTGAAAAGTATATTGAAAGTTCTTATCAAGAACTGGCAACCTACCTCAACGCCTACGCACAGATGATGACAATGAAGCGTGAGAACATTGCTGAGCGTGGTTTCTGGACCGCCAAGAAACGCTATGTGCTCAACGTATGGGACAGTGAAGGTGTGCGTTATAACAAAGCAAAGATGAAAATCTGTGGTATGGAAACTGCGCGTTCTTCCACGCCAGCTTACTTTCGAGATAAATTGGTGGAAGCATATACAATCATTATCACCAAAACAAATGATGAGTTGATTAAGTTTATCGATAACATCAAAGATGACACTAAAGAACAGAACTATCTCAACATTGCTTTCCCTCGTGGGTGTAACGGATTGAATAAGTATCGTAGTGGCGCTGACATCTATGCTAAGGGTTGCCCTATTCAAGTGCGTGGCGCGTTGTTATATAACTACTATGTAAAGAAGAAAGGTTTAGAGCATAAGTATCCGCTAATTCAAGAGGGAGAGAAAATTAAGTTTATGTATTTGAAGACACCCAATCCTATTGGTGAAAACACCATCGCTTTCTTTCAACAACTTCCTAAGGAATTTAATCTAGAAAAGTATGTTGACTATTCTATGCAGTTCGAAAAATCATTTCTCGAACCACTGAAAACTGTGCTAGAATGTATTGGATGGCAATACGAACGTCGTGGTTCGCTTACAAGTTTTTTTAGTTGAGGTATTATGAGTTTTTTACAATCAGTTATTAAAGAGTTAGATAATGAATACGCAAACGTTGTTGATGACTCAATCGTTTGTAAAACGTTTGTGGATACTGGTTCTTATATCCTCAACGCTCTTATCAGCGGGAGCATATTTGGCGGTCTCCCATCAAATAAAATCACTGCGCTCGCGGGAGAATCTAGCACAGGTAAAACATTCTTCGCTCTCTCCATCGCTAAACACTTTCTTGAGAGCAACCCAGAAGCACAAGTAATCTATTTTGAATCTGAATCAGCTATCGAAAAAGATATGCTCGCTGAGCGTGGTATTGATATCAGACGTATTGGTTTAGTTCCCGTTACTACTGTTCAAGAGTTTCGCACTCAGAGTATCAAAGTGGTAGATGAGTACATGAAACTTAAGAAAGATGATAGACCTCCTCTTCTTTTTGTGTTAGATTCTTTGGGAATGCTCTCGACTACCAAAGAGGTTCAGGATGCTACTGATGGCAAAGAAACCCGCGATATGACTCGCGCTCAAGTTATCAAATCTATCTTTAGAATCCTATCACTTAAGTTAGGTCAAGCTGAAATTCCACTGATTGTTACTAATCATACATATGATGTTGTCGGTGCTTATGTACCAACTAAAGAAATGGGTGGTGGTAGTGGTTTGAAGTATTCTGCTTCAACTATTCTTTTCCTTTCTAAAAAGAAAGAGAAAGATGGTACTGAAGTTGTGGGTAACATTATTAAAGTAAAGGCACAAAAGTCTCGCTTTACAAAAGAAAATTCAGACATAGAAACAAGGTTGTATTATGATTTTAGAGGTCTCGACAAGTATTACGGGCTGGTCGAACTTGGAGAGAAGTACGGAGTATTTGAGCGCGTGGGTAATCGTATTAAAGTTGGTAGCAGCACTGTTTATCCTTCGGTTATCTACAAGGATCCTGATAAGTATTTTACAAAAGAAATCCTCCAAGCATTAGATGAGTGTGCTCGTAAAGAGTTTTTATACGGTAGTGAATGATGAGCGAAAGAATCGAAACAACAATCTTACGCAACCTCCTATGTAACGAACAGTTCTACAGGAAGGTTGTTCCCTTTGTAAAACCAGATTACTTCAATGAAATCCACGAGAAAGTAATCTATGAAGAGGTGTGGAACTTTGCGAGCAACTATGAACTTGTTCCTACTAAAGAAGTATTAGTAATTAACTTAGAAGCAAGGAAAGATTTAAATGAAGAAGTATATCAAAACGCAGTTAAAGCGATTCAAGAACTTACTACTGAATCAGTCGAACACCAGTGGTTGCTTGACACCACAGAGAAGTGGTGTAAAGACAGAGCAATCTATCTCGCACTCTTGGAGTCTATCAAAATCGCAGATGGCGGCAATCCAAAAGTATCAGCTGATGCGATTCCAAGCATTCTCCAAGATGCCCTAGCAGTATCTTTTGACGAACACGTAGGTCACGATTATCTAGAAAACAGTGTAGAACGATATGAGTTCTACCATATGACTGAAGAGAAGATTCCTTTCCACCTTGAATATTTTAATAAGATTACCAAAGGCGGTCTGCCTAACAAGACACTGAATGTTGCTCTTGCTGGTACAGGTGTAGGTAAGTCACTCTTTATGTGTGACCTTGCTGCTCATTGCTTATCGTTAGGCAACAACGTTCTCTATATTACATTAGAGATGGCAGAAGAGAAGATTGCAGAACGTATTGATGCGAATCTTTTCAACGTAAATATTAAAGACATTGTTGATTTGCCCGAGACAATCTTTCAAAGTCGTATCAACGAACTCAAAAGAAAAACTCAGGGTCGCTTAATCATCAAAGAATATCCTACAGCATCAGCACACGTCGGTCATTTCAAATCTCTTCTCAATGAGCTCCAACTTAAGAAAACTTTTAAACCTGACATCATCTTTATCGACTACCTTAACATCTGTGCCAGTGCCAGGTATAAAGGCGCTATTGTTAATTCTTACACGTATGTTAAAGCGATTGCTGAAGAACTACGTGGTCTTGCTGTCGAACACAATGTCCCTCTTGTCTCAGCGACGCAAACAACCCGTAGTGGTTTTGGCAATAGCGACGTGGATCTTACTGATACTTCGGAATCCTTTGGTTTACCTGCTACTGCTGACTTTATGTTTGCTCTTATTGCGACAGAAGATTTGGAGAAGGATGGTAAGATTATGGTCAAACAATTGAAGAACAGATATAACGATCCTACCATGTATAAACGATTCTTGGTTGGGGTTGACAGAGCACGAATGAAGCTCTATAATGTAGACAACGCTGTTGACCTATCTTCTGATAAAGAAGAAGAGTATGATTTTGAAGAGATGGCAGTACAACAAAGTAAAAACACACAAAGCAAATTTACCAGTTTTATTTTATGACCAAACAAGTTGATTTGAAGAAGTACACTCAATTCGTTGATAGTACTACTAGTTATCCCTCTAAGAGCAATGAAGAATTCATTGCTCGTATTCAACAACTGTCTGAACGTGATGTTCCTATCGCTCGTCTTATGACTGCTGCTGTGGGACTGACGGCAGAAGCTGGTGAGTTTACGGAAATTGTAAAGAAGATTGCTTTTCAAGGTAGAGAACTAACCGAAGAAAATCGCGTTCATTTGATTAAAGAACTTGGTGATGTGTATTGGTATTTCACTCAAGCGATAATTGGACTTGGAGTTGACTTGAATGAAGTGGTCCTGACAAACGTAATGAAACTCACTGCTCGATACCCCGATGGTGCTTTCGACGTTTACCGTTCCGAGAACCGCGCAGACGGCGACATTTGATGCTATACTAGGGGGAACCTAAATAAGGGTGACCCCCTTTCCTGTTAGATGGCGCAACAGAATAAACACCTGGAGCACCTGGAAGATGAGTTAATCAATTTTGGTTATGGTGGTTACCTCGCTTCCAGAGACCTTATTCAAAATTTTATCACCGAACTTGGTGGTCGCCCCACTGGCAACGTCACTGTAACGACGAAATGGGATGGCGCTCCTGCGATTGTTTGTGGTATTGATCCTGAATCCAAACAATTCTTTGTGGGTACAAAATCGGTATTCAATAAGAAAGAACCTAAGGTCAATTTTACTGACGAAGATATTGATAAGAATCACGGTGAAATCCCTGACCTTGCTAAGAAGCTGAAGTATTGTCTGAAGTATTTCCCTGACTTGAATATTAGGGGAGTGATTCAAGGTGACCTTCTTTTCACTGATGAAGATGTAGCAACGAAGACAATCGATGGTGAGCGTTACTATACCGCTACGCCTAACACGCTGACGTATGCTTGGGCTGCTGATAGCAAATTGGGTAAGGCAGTTAATACTGCTAAAGTTGGTGCAGTGTTTCATACTTATTACAGTGGCACTGGTCCACTGAATAATATGAATGCTGGTTTCGGTGTCAGTCAATTCAATTTAAAATCCACTCGCAATGTCTTTCTGGCATCTGCGACGATGGATAACATCAGTGCCAATTCTGGATTGACTGCTGCTGAAGAGCGCATTCTCAAATCTGTCATTGCTGTAGCAGACCGTAACGCTTCTGTTGCTAAACCTTTCATTGAGATGGTGGCACATGAAGCAACCAAGCAATTCACGCTTGGTTATACGATGAAGCGTTTTACCAACAGCTATGTGAAGGAAGGGCAGAAGATTACCAATGTCAATAAATTCCTGGCGGGATTTAAAAAGGCATTTAAAAAATCTTTAGTTGATAAAGTTGAAGAGTTAAAGTCGGAGAAATCCAAGAATGAATATCGTGATAAGTTAGCATCTGGTTTACAATTCCTTGAAGCAAACCAACGTTCATTCAAGGCATTTGTTGTCATCTACAATTCTTTCACGAATGCTAAAAATTTGATCAACAACAAACTTGCTGGTCTCAGCGATACCAAAGTATTCCTGCGTAGCGGTGATAACTTTGTGGTGACGAAGCCTGAGGGTTTTGTTGCTATCGTTGATGGCAAGGCGGTGAAGATTGTTGATAGATTAGAATTCTCTCGTGCTAACTTCACGCTAGAAAAATCTTGGCGTCCTCCAACCACTGAGGGCGCTAAGGTTGTTGCTTTCACTTTCGGTCGCTTCAATCCTCCTACGACGGGACACGAGCTACTTATAAATAAAGTTAAGGAGTTTGCTGGCGGTGGAGATTACTTTATCTTTCCCAGTCACTCACAGGATAAGAAAAAAAATCCTTTGTCTGCTGAGCAAAAAGTAAAATTTATGAAACAAATGTATCCTTCTCATAAGGATACGATTGTATATGATGCTCAAGTCCGCGATGCTATCAAAGCACTGAAGTGGTTGGAAGATAAAGGATACACTGATGCTATCTTTGTGGTTGGGTCTGACCGTGTGCCTGCATTCCAATTCATCAAACAATATAACGGTAAAGATTACAATATGAATACTGTTGAGATTAAAAGTGCTGGTGCGCGTGACCCTGATGCAGATGATGTGTCTGGTATGTCTGCAAGCAAGATGAGAAACGCAGTGCTGGATATGGATTTAGATACTTTTATTTCTGGTATGCCATCTTCAGTGAATGGTAACTTAGAGTTTGTAACAGAAGTGTTTAAAGCGATAGCGGAGGCTATGCAATAATGGCAAAGATAAAATCAGAAGATTTACTTCAGAGTATAAGAGAAACCGCACCTAGCATCTTAGCTAGAAATACAGATAAGATAGATGATGTGGTAGAAAGCATTGGTGATGCTATTAAAAAATTAACAACTGATTATACATTTGAGCATATCCAACATGATGGTGCCGATAAAAATGGCAAGAAAATATCAGTTGATGAATTGAGAATTAGAGTGCCATCTTCTTTGAGAAGAAGAATAGCAGATGATTTAATACCAGAAGTTACAAAAGAAATAAAAGCAGGATATACACAAAAGATACATCCTAAGAAATTTACAATCACTTTTAGATTGAACGGCAAAACGGAAAATGAATCTGTGGGAGTTGGTAGTGCTAAGGGAAGAGTTACTACAACTTCTTTAACTAAAGATGCAAATAATAAAAAGCATGTAATAGCTTTTTATATAATGAATAAAGTTGGACAGAAAGATGCCAGTGTTAATTTAAAACCATCATCGCCAATTTTTAATTTGGATAATACTACAAAAAGTGTGGATGAATATGTAAGGCACTTGGTTACTTCTATTGATTCTGATAAAAGTTTATTGGAGGGTGAGAAAAAATATCTAAAAGATTTGGTAGATGTAGCACATAAGAGTGCTAAAACTGGAAGCATGGTTAAACCAAAAACATCTGGAGTATCTAATGATTTCTTAGATAAAGTTGGAGTTCAGTTTTCAGAATTAGTTTGTCCGTTATATGCAATTTCTTTATTAAAAGAAACGGCATTGAAAGATATGATACCAAGAAATATTAATGATTTGAAAATAAAAATACCAAATGATTCTGTGCAATTATATGATTATGAAATTATTTCTGGTAAAGAAGTTTTAAAGGTATCTGTTAAAGGTGGTAGAATATCTCAACAAGCTTCACTAGATGCTTTGTTTGGAAATGTTAATGTTGTAAAATTTAATACAATATTTAAAAACAATGAAAGGATAGTATCAACTTCAGCAAAAAAAAGATATGGTGAGTTTGAATCTATTGTTGCAAATAAAGTAATGACTGGTGCTGGTCAAGGCAATGCACTTATGGCAGTAGCACAAATTTTTAGGAGTGGTGTTCCTAACGCACAGAAAAAAGAATTAGAACAACAACTCTTTGACTATTATAAATTTGATAATAGACAACAAAAAGATTGTGTTATAAATTGGTTTAAATCTTTGAGACGTAAATACACAGGTAGAGAAAAACTTTCTTCTACAACTACAAATAAAAAACATCTTGCTGCTGTTCAAGAATGGTTGCAAAGTGTAAGAGACAATAGACGTAGTAGAGTTCCCTCTAAATTTGATACGCAAAATCCAAATGACTACATAGTATGGTATGCTTCTTTTGCTTGTGAATTAGCTTTGACTAGACATAGTGGAATAACAAAACAACCAGTGAATGATGCTACAAATTCAAACTATAGAAATTTCATGGTTGAAAAGTTTATAAAAGAATATAAAATTATTTTACAATCTTTTGCCACTAAGAAAGGCGGTGGTATAGAAACTAAAATATCAATTAAAGAAGAAGATTTGAACGAATGGTTTAGCATTAGGTCAAAGAATGGATTTGGTAATTATCAAGATAAAATTGGAATCGACCCAGTAGGCAGAAAAAAATGAAATCACTCAAAGAACTATTACTACAATCAAAACAGAAATCTTATATGCTCGGCAACATGTTTGCTGAGGGTGATTGGGTTAAGAATTCTGATGGCGAGGTTGGTAAGATTTACAGACGTGGTGTTAACTATGTGATTGCTGTGACCACAGAAGGAAAGATGTTTCGTGCATGGGTGAAAGATATCAAAGAAAATTGTGGTTGTTTCATATCTGATGAAGAACCATTAATAAACCGTGATGGTTCGGATAATGTCGAAAAAGCAAAGGCATTTATAAATAAGTATAAGAAAAAGAATTTAACGAAAGAACAATGAATCTAGATGACTTTTCAAAACAACTAATCGAACGTGCAATCGTTCAACTAGACGAGAAGGGCAAGTGTAACCACACAGGCGCTGGCGTTTGCTGCCCCGTCCACGGTGATGCCGATTGTAACTCTTCAAAACAAAATCGTAAAGAAGAGTTAATGGCAGATGAACTAGATGGGACTACTTATGAAGTAGTTATGGAAGATGGAGAAACCATCATCATCGAAAAAGAGAAAGGTCTTGATGGTAAAGCTTGCTGGAAAGGATATAAGTTAGCAGGCACCAAACAAAAAGGCGGCAAGACAGTTGATAACTGTGTGAAGGCTGGTTATGAAATGGATGGCGAAGAAGATCTAACAGAAAGAAAAGACATGCCAGGCAATCAAGAAAAGATTGATGCCAACAAAAATGGTAAGGTAGATGCTCACGACTTCGCACTTCTACGCGCAAGAAATGGCAAGAAGTCAGTAAAAGAAATGTGGGAGAAGGCAGCAGAAGTTCAAGAGGGATACGGTAAAGCTAAAAAAAAAGTGGTAGATGAAGGCAAGAAAGTAGAAATTGAGGTCATGCCTGATGTTAATACTCCCAATGATCCAGAACCACCAACAGGCAAGAAGGTAAAGAAAGAAGTAAAGAAAGAAGAGTTTGAACCACTTGAAGAGAAGAAACTTTCTAAAGCAGAAACTGCTAAGAAAGAAAAGGTTGTCATGGGAATGAAGAAGAAGTTCGGTAAAATGAAATCTAAGTATGGAGACAAAGCACAGTCAGTGATGTTTGGTGCCGCTACTAATATAGCAAAAAAATAATAATAAATAGACTTGCGTCATTTAGGAGATCATTATGTCTGCTTTAATCGCATGGGCTCTTGCTAATCAAGCACTTATCGCAACTGTGTTGTTTGCAGTTTCTGAAGCACTTGGAGCAAACCCCAAAGTCAAGTCAAACGGTCTTCTTTCACTCATCCTTCTCCAAGTCCAAGGACAATTGAAGGCAAGGGGTGGTAAAGATCTAACACCTTGACACTCGGTTTACATAACCGCACTGGGATGTTCGCATCCCTTTTTTTATAAATATCTTTTAGATAAAAGAAACCTTTAAGGGGAGAACAGTTATGGCTCTATGGGGCAAAACAGATGCGGCGGGTTCGGTGCCTAAGTGGTTTGATGATTACCACAAAATGGATTCGCTGGAAACAAATACACCTACCGTTCCTGGTAGACAAGTGCTATTCATTTCGCAGGAAGAAGCTGCGTTAGATGAAAATATTAAGCGTGGTTTTGATACCCCTGGTTGGTGGTCATACTACACTATTGAAATGCCAGATGGTACTAAGCGTTATAAAACAGAGTGCTTAGTAGTTCTTTCCGAGACACAAGCAAGTGCTGGTGACGGAAGCTTTGCTCGTTATTCTGGAGGTCCAGCTAGATCTGACGACGAACAAGCAGCAGATACAACACCAACACCAATTACCATTTCTGTACAACCAGCAAATGTTACTGGTGCTGCTAATCCATTCACAGGCACCTTCGCGGTTACTGCTGCTGGTGAAGCAACGCTACAGTATCAGTGGCAACGTCAAACACCAACTGGTACAACATGGACAAACATCAGCAATGGTGGAGTATTCTCTGGTGCTACTACAGACACTCTCACTCTTACCGCTGCTGGTAAAGCAACCTGGGATGGTTACAAGTTCCGTGTAAGAATCTCGTCAACTGGTGGTGCAACTACAGTTAACTCCAACAGTGCTTCGCTAACCTATGCATGATAATCAATGATCTTTCATGAATTGACACCAGACAACTGGTTGTTATTTGCTATTAAAAACTATGACAACCCGTTGTCTGTAACATATGATGACTTTGAGGAAGATCTTCAAAAGTTTAAATATATTAAAAGATTACTTCGACGATATGAAACAACAAATGAATTGAAACAACATTTAATTCTTAATCATATCATAACTTTATATAATGTATTTAATGATGCAGCAACGCTGCTTTTATTCTATAAAATAGAATCGCAATACTGGCCTATTTTAAAAGCTTTCATGGTTTTTCTAAATAGATTACCAGAGAATGTAGATACAACAGATGTAGACGAATCATGTCTGAAACTTCTCAAACTACTATGAATGAAATGATGGCAGGTGATGGATCTAGCTTAGCACTTCCTCCTGCCTTTGTCTTTGTTAACACAGCAAAGAAAAAGAAAAATCTAAAGAAGACCAAAGATGAAAAAATTGATGGTCGCAAAAAGAGTGCTAAAAAATTAATCCAACGAGTTATGTCTAGGAGGACAACTAAAATGTCAGAAGAGAATAAAGAAATCATTGCTGAGGCAATGTCTGATACTGAGAAAGCTCAAAAGCAGATCAAGGCCTCTAAAGAAATGAGAGCCAAAAAAGAACTACAGAAGAAGCGCACAGACGCCAAAGAAAAAATGGCAGACAAGGGTAACGAAATGAATACGTTGCTTCGTGCTCGTATGTCAGACTTCAAAAAGAAAGCAGCTGAGAAGCAGCAAAAAGCGGTTAAGCAAGTTGTTCAAAAAAACTCTTATGATGCTGAAGGTAATTTAATTTCTGAGATGGATCAAATGATTAGTATTCCTCGTGGCGGTTCAGCAGGTGGTGTAGATGTATTCACCACTGCCATGAAAGTAGCTGAAGAAGGTTCTGCATATGGTAGAGACCCAGAAATTTCATTTGCTAATCTTATATTTCAAGACGGCACATCAGGAAGAATTGGCGTATTTGATGCTAAAAGAATCCTTGCTACATATGAAGGTCTATCACCAGAGAACAGAGATAAGTTTCGAATGATGCTTAATATGAGCAATAGTTCATATCAAAAGGCACTCGATTTTGCTGTAAGAAACGTTTAATAACGAGGTAAATATGTTTGGATTTGGTAACAGCGTAAATGTTCTAGAGACCAAGTTTCAGATATATGAAGATCTCTCCAAGGAGATGCTTGACAAACTTGAGAGAGCAGTTGATAAAATCAGTGAGGGCAACCAGAATGTTGCCCTTATATTAGAGCGCCACGAAAATAGATTAGAACAAGTAGATAAAGCAGACGCAGCAATTTTAGAATTAATTAAAGGTGTTAATAATAAGTTGGCAAAACTTGAAATGAAAGTTGAAGAACTTTCAAAGTTTCGTTGGATGACTGTTGGCATCGCTAGTGCAGCAATCGTTGTAATTGGATCTGCAACATTTTTTGGAAACCTCTTGACAACAGGAAGAACCAGTGCTACAGTAGGAGGAGCGACCACTGAACAACTGAAATGAGTTATATTGATACCAAGTATATTGGTCTGGTCTCTCCACAACTTTCAAAATTTACAGAAAAGAAGAAAGGAACTTATAATTTTCGTTGTCCTTACTGTGGCGACTCTGCGAAAAAACAAAATAAAGCAAGAGGATACTTGTTCTCAATGCGAGATAGCTATGTTTATAAGTGCCATAACTGTGGCATCACAAAAAACTTCTCTCAGTTTCTAAAAGATCAAAGTGTCAATCTTCATGATGAATATGTCATGGAGAGGTATAAAGAAGGTATGACTGGTAAGAATTATCAGGTAAAAGCACCCGACTTCAAACCATTCACCACTAAACCAGTGTTCAAGAAAAACATTTTTAGTGAACTTCCAACTATCGAATCCCTAAATACTACACACCCAGCAAAGCAATATCTGCTCGACCGAAAGATACCAGAGATTCATTTCTCAAACTTCTACTACGCAGAGGATTTTAACGCTTGGGAGAATAATCAAAATACAATTAAAGAAGCTAGAATTATACTCCCACTAATTTCAGAGGATGGAAATGTATTTGGATATCAAGCAAGGTCTCTTAATAAGAATGCAACTCTTCGCTATATCACTACCATCCTGGATAAACAATACCCTAAACTATTTGGACTTGATCGTATAAACAAAAATGAAAACATTTATGTTACAGAGGGTCCGTTCGACTCTCTTTTCTTATCTAATGGATTGGCGATGTGTGGCGCTGATGTTGTACTTGACAGGATACTCTTTCCTGATCACACATTTGTTTACGACAACGAACCAAGGAACAAGCAAATCGTACAGCGTATTGACAAAACCATACGACAAAACAATAAGGTAGTTATTTGGCCCAGTAATATTAAAGAGAAAGATATCAATGATATGTTTCTTGCTGGGCATGATGTAGAATCTGTGGTAAAGTGCAACACTTATTCTGGTTTAGAAGCACAAGTAAAATTTAATCTCTGGAAAAAAATATGAGCAACGGCATCAAAGTTAAAAAGCGTGACGGATCTACAGAATCACTTAACCTTGATAAGATTCACAACATGGTAGAATGTGCGTGTGGCGGTCTTGCTGGCGTCTCACCTTCACAAGTAGAAATACAATCTGGTATTCAGTTTTATGATGGCATTACAACACAAGAAATACAAGAAATTCTTATCAGGTCAGCTAGTGACCTCATTGAGCTTGATGCTCCAAATTATCAGTTTGTTGCTGCTCGTCTCCTTTTGTTCTCTCTATATAAGCAAGTCTTTGGAGATGATTGGAAACGCGGCTTTCCAGCAGTAGGAGATCATCTGTATCAAGGCACTCGTATTGGTGTCTATGATAAAGAATTATCTGGCAAGTATACCGACGAAGAGTGGGATAAGATTAACTCGTGGATTGACCATGACCGAGACTATATGTTTACATATGCTGGTCTTCGTCAGGTTGTAGATAAATATCTGGTGCAAGATAGAAGCACTGGAAGTGTCTTTGAGACACCACAATACGCTTATATGTTGGCATCAGCCACCATCTTTGCTGCATATCCTACAGAAACCAGATTGTCATATGTGAGGAAATACTATGACGCAATCAGCAAACACAAAATCAACGTGCCGACTCCCATCCTCGCAGGAGTTAGGACTCCGCTTAGACAATTTGCTAGCTGTGTCCTTGTTGATAGCGATGACACCCTCGATAGTATCTTTAGCAGTGATATGGCTATTGGCAGATACGTTGCACAAAGGGCGGGCATCGGTATCAACGCAGGTCGCATCCGTGCTCTCAACAGCAAAATACGAGGGGGTGAAGTGGCTCACACTGGAGTTATACCGTTTCTCAAAAAGTTTGAAGCAACTGTCCGTTGCTGTACGCAAAATGGCATACGAGGCGGAAGCGCGACAGT
>Ga0169931_10009902_pt1 | contig 13662 bp, 10 predicted proteins | sample Kivu_15m_20L_FD_129675 | JGI IMG/M metagenome (GOLD analysis project Ga0169931, IMG submission 129675) | Freshwater microbial communities from Lake Kivu, Western Province, Rwanda to study Microbial Dark Matter (Phase II) - Kivu_15m_20L... | ecosystem: Environmental > Aquatic > Freshwater > Lake...
ATTCGTAATTACCCCATCTCCTGATTAATTCCATAGCCATTATTACTAAGGTTGCTCTTTGGAATTGTTGCATTGTGAGTAATCGAAGTGTATACCGCATTATTGCTGCCGTACCACCTCCTTTTTCTTTTAACTCTTTTCTTCGATTGATAATAGTAAGAGCAATTAATCCAAGATAAGCTTCTGTTTTGCCTCCACCTGTTGGAAACCAAACTAAATCAACCCAATTATTTCTTTTATCCCAGTTTACATCGTCTTCGGGTTTGAATATACCATCTAGGTTTAGCAGAATAAAGGCGAGCTGAAATGCTCTCCATCCAGCGGATTCTGTTTTCGAAAAAAGTTTATCGTCTGCTATCTCTTTGTAAAAGGAAAAATCAAAGTGTCCAAATGCTTTATCATTAATATATGAAATAACTTTATTTTCTTTAACCTTTTCAGAATGCCATAATTGCATAAACATAGCAGCATTCATCAACCGAAATGAATCAAGATTATTTATATTGTAGTCACCTGAAAAAAAATCTCGAATATTTTTCTTCATTCTCAGATAATCACTTTCGCATTTCTCTAACTCTTGTTTTGCAATGCCTGAATAAATACCTTTATATTTTTCATCATTTCCTTTAATCTCAATCCATCTACCATAGGAATCAACAAAATCATTAAGACCCTTTAAAATTTCATCGTTAGTTGCGTCCGAAAAAACCGATAGCCATTTAAATTCTTGTGACTTAGAATTTTCTAAATACAAAGGAGGAACGAACTCTTCCTTGTCAACACATACGGCATTTCTACTTTTATCCCTTGGTATTGGATCGATATCTGGTGTTTCACAACTTGGCAAATACTCCGTTTCTACTATCCATGAATCTCCCTGCTTGCCCCATTTAACAGAACACCCGTGTCCAATAGCAAAATCTTTAAACTGGTTATAAATGAAAGCTGTTGTTGTGTCTTCGGAGTATTTACCATCCTTTTCTTGCGAATATTCGTGATTGCTGTACGGCACTAAATAATCTGATAGAACAGAAAGGTTGACTCCAAAAAAAGATTTTTCATTTACCAACTCATTAAAAGTTGAATAATACCTATTGTCGTTTTGCTTTGCTTCGTCAAACGCAATACTTGTATTTATTAGTTGAATTTTAAGAAAAATCTTGTTGTTCTGCTTTCTGGAATCTCTGCTCAACTGAATGTTAGCCGATAAAGAAGCATAGTCCTCCTTTTTGTCATCTAAATCAAATCGGAAGATATCTTTTAAGCCAGAAAAAGATGAACCATCTTCTTTGAATACTGTAATATTTACTGCTTCAACAGGTTTATTGTGCAAATAAGATATTTTGCCAGAGTCCTTCGGAAAAATAATATCTTCCAATTTTATGGTTCTCTCAACTAGAGTTGATTGCCATAAACCAAATCCGCCAGAAAAGACATCTAACAAGTTTCTGCAATGATCTGTAATACTCTCTGCTAGTTCTATTTTTTGCGTCACTTCATAAAGTTCCTTTCTAATTTCATCACTTGTAATACTATGTTTAAGTACGTAGTAAATAGAAGATTTCAAATTACTTAAGTAACATGAAGCTTTTGATAGGTGCGGAATTGTTGAAATGGAATTAGCCAAATCAAAAAGCATCTCAGCTATTTGCTTTTGGATTTCTATAATTCTTGTTTTTAACTGAGTTATTTCTTCGGATGATAATTTAGACAATAACAGAAAATGATTTTCATTGATTGTTTTAATTCGAAAAGATTTAAGCTCATAATTAGTTAGGAAATTTTGAATTTCTTCGTGATAAACTTCACAAAGTAATCCATATTTGTTATTGTATATGCCTTCTTTGTCTTGCTTTAGTTTTTGATAGTAGCGAAAATTAACCTTGAACTCAATTGTTTTTTCTAATAAAAAACTCTCGTCTAAGCAACAAGTTAGGCCCATTATTCTAGGAAACATTTGATTTAATTCAATGCCCTCTGTTGCTTCTACATCTTCAGAACTATTATTCTGAGAGTCTTGTTCCTCAGCGTCATCCCTTTTTTCGGTTTGCTCGTTATTATCTAGAGAAATACCTTCTTTACAAGAACCACTTTTATCTTCAGGGAATAAAATTCCTGTACTGTAAATTGCAGCAGGGACGATATCCAATATCTCTGACGAATAATTTATTGGTTCTTCTTTAATTAGCGACAGAGAAATGAGTTCTTGATTCTCTAAATCCACAAATCTATATCCGTTTATTCCCGGACCTAAAGTTTGCTCTCGTATAAAACGCTCTAAGGAATATCTTTTGTCTAAAATTTTACTCATTGCTTGCTTTTTCTATGGTTTCAAGTTCGATTAGATTTAACTCTGGTTGAATGAGTTGAACAAGTGCAACTAAATTATTGGTTAAATGATTTTCATCAATTCCGAGTTCATCTAACGGATGATTTGCTTTATAATAATCCAATCTATTTTTGATTATTTCATTCAGATTTCTATTGGCATCAAAGCAGCCGTCATTAAACAAATCTTTCAAAAGATGATTCATTTGTCTTGTACTTTGACGACTTGATTGTTTAGTGGTGTTTCGAATTCTCTGAATGATAATATAATAGATTTTAGGTATTTTTAGAAACTCGCATAATTCAAGAAAAACTTTCTTACTTAGCGGAGCAATAGATTCACTTTGGGGATTAATCCAGCTATTCTTGAAGTGAAATTTAGAAACAATTTTTATTCCTTTAGCTTCAAAATACTCCTTCAATTCTGAATAAAGTTGGTCTTCTCCTTGAAGCTCACTAAGATTCTTTAAAAGAACTTTCCAAAGTCCGCCTGCAGCTTCATGACCTAAATTGAATTGTTTGCGAATTACATCTAATTCAGCTTCTTGTTGTTTTTTGTCAACTATTTTATCATAAATGTTTATATTTTGCTGTATCTCATCTAAATTCTGAATATGGACTTTGTTGTCTTCGATGTCTAATGACATCAAATAATCAATCTTAACAACTTTATAAACTGCTTGTGCATCTTCTAAAATAATAAACAAATCAGAACCGTAAAAAGTCCTTACTCTTTGCCCTTTAACTTTTATTTTAACCGTTTCTCTTTGATCTGAATTTGAATATTCGGATTCTAAATTCCAGTCAATATTTAATTTTTGTTGAGGTTTGAATTCCAATATTTTATCTTTAAGTACACTCCACTCAAAAATCCCGTATCTTATGGGATGCGCTAAGAGGATATGGCACTCTTTATAAAGATTGTATTTTGACCAATTATAATATTGTTTAAAGAGAAAGCTTGGCAATATTGCTCTTGCCATACATTCAGAATTTAAATCAATTTCTAATAAGCTAGGTGAATAATAACTTGGGTATCTGCCTTGGTCCCGATAGGAGAGGATTGCAAAGTCTTTTAAATCTGTATTTATCAAATCTGACCAAGTCTTAATATTAGATGTATTCTTCAAGTTAAGGCAAATTCTGATCTTTGATAATAAATTCTGATTTTTCAAAATCGCACCATCTAAAACAATTGCAGTATTAATTGAGAATGATTCTAAAACTTTTAATTTAATACTCGAAGTCATTATTGCTTCAAGTGTGTTGGATAGGGATTCTTTTAAAATATTTAATCCATCTTCACTTAGTTCAAGAATTGCTAATTTAGTTGTTACAGAAATAAGTTCTGAAGTCTCCTTTTCTGAAAAGAGGTCGAAAATGATATAATTCTTAATTTCTTCAGTGTAACAAATTGAATAAATGTTCATTAACCTTATTGATCTCAATTCATACAATTCTCGTATGCTTACCTCCAAAACGAACGAATCCCAAAAACTTGATGATTCGTGTCCAACAAATTCAATTGATATTGGTGCACTTTCCTTTCTCCTCAAAAGAAAGTCTATTTCTGACTTGGCTATGGTGTAAGTAGTGTTGGCAGGTATTTTAAATCTTTCTCTTATTAATTCAAGTTTATTTTTGGAGTAATTTATAGAAAAAGACTCTTTGCCAAAAGTAATTAATAAGTATTTAGTGAACTTAGTATTATAGTCTGTGTTCCATTTTTCGATTTCTTCAAATGAAAAATTAGTCATTATTCTCTTTCTCTCACAATCAAAAAGAACTATCGAATCCAATTCATCAATTATTTGATTATTGAATTCATCTATTTCATTAAGTGTTCTCGTAGCATTTAGAAGACTATAACTTTCTCGATTGTTATCGATTGGTTTAGTGTATGGTCTAAATTCAAACCTCTGAAAAAGTGAACGAGAAAATTTATTTTGTACGTTAAATATTAATCTAGGTTTTAATGATATATTTGTATTTAGAGCTTTGTAAAACTGTAATAGAATTTTAAGTTCTTTTTTCTCCTTAACCCAGTTTTTCCAAATTCTATTACCACCATTTTTTCCACTTGCGCCATCTGGACACTTCTTTTCTAAGCTATTAATTCTAAACTTAATCTGAGAAACAAATTTGGCCAGAGATAAATTAGTTTCTTTATTTGGATTATCAATTGAATAATAGTACTTAAATAGTTTTATACTTAAAAACTCGGCAAGAATTATCTTTTGAGAATCTTCTAATTCATTCTCGATATGGATGTGTAAACTTGTTAAACCGTTGTTGGCTGACAAAAGGCCCAAGTTAAGTATATGTTCCAAATAGCAAAATAATTCAGTGAACTCCGTTTTAGATTCATCTTGAATTTCAATAAGTATGTTGTTAATTGTACTTGGTGTTTCATTCGTTAACAAATTCAAATAAGGTGAAATATGTTTCTTGATTAATTCCATTACTCAACTATATTAATTTCGACATTTAAAATAGCCCTTGTGATCCCGATGAATACTTCATATTTATTAAGCTCACTTGGTTGTGAAATTACCAAAAAAACATTCTTCTTTTCAAGCCCCTTGAATTTTAGTATAGAGGAGTACCTCAACTTATTTGCGGTATCGCATACATTGGCTTCTGACAATTCCTCTACATCCTTAATTATCAGTAATTCCCGTAAATCTCCTTTTCCTTTAAATTCGTTTCTTAAAAATGACGATTCAACTAAAACTATACAATCTTGGCCTTTTAATGAAGAATCTGTTTCTCTTAATGGTGTTAAGATGTTTTTAACAATATGAGTCTTTACTTCTTGTAAAGTTTTGTGTCGTCTAACTGGGATATTAGAAAAATTGATCTCAAAGTCATCGGCAATTAAAATTTCGGGATTTTCCAAAATTTCTGCAGATAATCTACGAATATCAGGATTTTGTGCGCTTCTTTTTACGTCATTGATTTTAAAATGACAATAATATTCAGTCAACAAATCTGCTATTTCAGTTACATCTCTTCCACTCGATGAATAACTTTGATCAATATCATATAGAATTAAAGAGTTTCCATTTGATAATCCTTGTCCATTAAAGCCTGAAAATTTATTAATAAACAAATCCAATCCTCGATCAAATAAATCTTGAGCTTCATCAATTACGATGTAATCATATGGCTTTAGGTTTTCTTCAGTTTCAAGACGAAGAATTGTTGTTTTAACCAAATCATAAAACTGATTTTCACTTAATGAACTTAATTCTTTAAAGTCTAAAAGCTCATTATGTTTTTGAAAGAATCTAAAAAAGGTCGTAATTTCTATGTTGAATGTGAGTTGTCGCTCTTGTAAAAGAGTTTTTGTATAATGCATTAATAAATTATTCCAACACAAGTATAACCCATTTTTATTGTGTTGCTTATCTATAAAAGCTCTTGCAATTGTAGTTTTTCCACTCCCTGGCGGACCTTCAATCATTATCCTTGGATTTTTATACAATCCTTCTAGAATTTCAATGTTTTGGATACCAAGCCACTCAAGTGTATTAATTGTATTCAAGTGATTCCTATCTCCAATAATTGGACTCAGTATTTTTTTTATTGTGGAGTTTTCTTTGGCAGAAACTTCGTTGTAATTTCTAAAGTGCTTTTTGTGCTTGTTTTTGGAGTATTCAAAGACATTTATTAGAAACTTTTCTATAGAACCATCATAATCTTTTGCAAGATATGAAGTCCACAAAAGTTTATTATCGATTAATTTTGATTCAAATGGGTAATCAACATGTGGAAAAGCTGTTGCTTCACAGAAAAAGCACCCTTTTAAATTATTAAGTATGTTGTCTTTTAATGTGTATTTATATCCCTCAGATTGTTTGAATGGATTTTGTTTAATTGGTGTTTCAAATTTTTTACCATAGTAAAAGGTATTGTCCTTAGTTGAAATGGCACCTCCTTTGACTTCTAATACTAGAAGACCGTGTTTACAAAGAATTAAAAAATCTATCTGAGAACTAGTCTTTTTGTAGTAGTTAGAATTTTCTGAATGCTCGGGCAATTTTAAATCGTGCCAAACATCCCATTCTAAACTGCTATTTCTTAAATCGTTCCAAAGTTGTCTGTAAATATCAATTTCACCGCGCAAGGGGGAACCATCGTCTTTTACAATTATGGTTTCTAAAGCATCTATTGGGTTATTTGGATGGAATTTTACTGACATAAATATTTTTCATTTATAATGGCTTAAAATATAGTCATCATGCAAAATACACTCAAAATATACCACCTATTCCACGCGTAACTGTACCACATAGTCCCGAGTTCACTTTGCAGATGTTGATGCTTTGAGTTAGGGTTGGGTTGATTCGTCGCTGTTAATGTCTTGAGTTAAGGTAGTCAAAAAAAAAAAAACACTAAGACTGCTTTCGCTCGGCAGGGGCTTTCTTCCGCAAGGACTCTCCACCGAGTTCAATCGAATAGGCTCCAACCCAAAATGGAAAATTAAATCAAATCGGACCATTACATGATTCTACAGGTCAAGAATTCAGAATACTATCATAGTGTTCTGTTCCAATATTATACCTAGCCCAATTATCCTGCTCTTTAACTAATTGCTCTAACGACTTGCCGCTGGAATTTAGATATGTGAGTAGTAACTCCGAAACTTTTTTACCATTAATCAATACAATCGGGAGCTTGTCATCGCGAATTTCTGCTTGTGCCAATTCAGTGAAACAGTTTAATGTGACAACTACTCCAATATATCCCCTTGTGAGCCTGGAGGCCACTCTTGTCAATTTTTCCCCCGAAATAGAATTCTTGTACCTTTTCGATTGCCCCAATACTACAATCGAAGTCTTCGAAAAGTCATCGTCCCCGATATCCAATCTTCCAACAAAGTCAACACCTCGATCTGCACTGCCAACTGTAATCCAACCTCGATGATACTTATGCCCACTAAAGAATAATTCCGTTATAAATGAAGCCATCGCTTCAAAGCGCAATCCATCAACAGAAGGATTCGGGTAAAATTTCTCCAATAAGTCCGTAATTACTTGCTGATTGCGTTGTGGCATTTTGAGTTGGTCTGCAGTAGATAAGATGTTATAGGAACGAATCTTTAATCTGTTTGACTTAATTACTTCACTGCCTTGCTTAATCCATTCTTTCCAAGCATTTGGAGCTTTCATGTTAGCATACACTATTGGAATATTAATATCACGTCTATCATCAATCCATCCCCAATCAAATTGTTCGCCATCCTTCAAAGTGAGTAACGTAACTTCAAATTGATAATTAGAAAATACGTTCTCACTAGTTCTTTCATATTGATGAACTAACCTCGGAGGGTTAGAAATAAGACCAAATCCCACAAATTTGCGATACCCTGTTTTTTTATCTAACCTGACTGTTTGAGTGACGATAATTGGTGGCGCTAATGCCCTTTCTGTTTGACTGTTTGAATGATAATACTTTAAAATGGACAAGACTTGTTTATTTCCAAAAGCTTCAAAAGCAGGTTGATTTGCCGATTTATTATCACCATTATAGATAACCCTACCCTCATCTTGAAAAATTAAATCTCTCCACGGAGTCCCATCCTTCTCTTCTTTAAATGGGTTACTGTGAAAATTAAGGGCTGGTGTCAATCCTCTCGACTGTTGATAGTAGGGCATGCCTTTGTATGGGTTTAGCGGCGAATCATGAATGCCTTTTGTTAACTCTTGCCAATTGACAAAGTTCGGGACATTGGAAGAAGAGAAGACTTGATTGATTTGGATTCTCATTGTAATGGAATATGTTGTTTTTATTATCATGTGAAAATCGAATTGTCTACTAATACAATTTTCAGCATTATATTATCAGATATTTATTTTAGAATTTCATTTTTTATATAGCTAGCATTAAGCCAAAAACAGTGTTTTGTAAATTCGACATAGCCAGTCAATTTGTCTGGAGTAGGTAATGTGTATGTATCATCAGCATTACGCGCGTGAGGGCGAACATGGCAGATTCTATTTTCTGACTTCTTCGGAAAGTATGAGAGTCTATCGCCGCTTTCAGAAATGCTTCGAACAATTAATCCATTCTTTACAGTCTCAATAGTGTTTTCCCAGACTTCTTTTGCTTCAACCAAATCCTTGGATGGCATATTCCAAAACTTTACTTCCTTTAAAATAAGGTTGTTAGCTTCAATTTTATAGAACACAAAGAAGAATTTAGACTCCAATATTGCCTTAAAATCAGAATCGTCCCAGCTTGTTGAAACCAATTCCACATATTTAAAAGTTGGAAATGATATGTCCTCTTTCGGAAGATTATTGGGCTTCAATCTTACTGTTTTAACCTGGATATCTGCTTTTTGAAATTCTTCAATTTTTTGGCCTAGCTCTAATCCTAAGATTGCATTTGTAAGATTTGCAAAATAACTCTTCGCATTTCGATTCAACTGTAGTCCAAACGCAGTCTCAATGGCCTCAACAGTATAACCATAGTACGGCTTGAATTTGGAAATGACGATTTCTTCAATAGAAATTGCCTTGGTTTGAAGGTCAGGGGCCTTAATTACCTTACCGTATTTGGCATTTTCATTTTGACCAAGAGTTGCTATTATGTGGTTAACGTAACCTTGTTTAAGAGAATATGCTCTCTGCTTTGCTTTTAGCGAGTTGAAGGGTTGTTCCCTCAAGGAGCTTTCAGCGGTTGAACCCTTCGTGCAAGCCCCTAAATAAAAAGTGTCACCTTCCGAAAGTTCATGAGCATTTCCAGTCTTTATCTTTTGATTGATTTTTTCCCAATCATGTTTGATGACCAATAAATCTTCATTTGGGAAACTCCAATCGCCTACTAGCTTTATGAGGTAGTCAATAACATCAGTATTCTCTTCGTACAAATAGAATATTAATAGTAAATGAGCATTTTTCTTCCAAAACGTGCTTGTTTCGAAATCTTCTCGATGAACTTCTAAGTAGTTAATAATATTAAGTACCAGTCTTTCCTTTGAACGGTATTCCCCATTTTGAAGCTTCTTGAGTGGACTAGATTTGAGTTCAATTCCGGCTTCTTTGAAATCAGGCTCAGCTACTGAATTAGGTTCATAGCCGAAATAGTACTTCTCCAAGATTTGCCCGAAATTGCCCTTGCCTGTATATCCATGATCAACAATTTCAATATCACAAGTGATTCTCAGAGACTTATCCTTGAGCCTTTGGGCGTAGCTTATTATTTGCTGAGGATTACTAATGTCAAACTTCATATTCTTGAATTCTATCCAAAAGTGCTCTCCCAATTTTTTCAATAACACCAACCACTAAAGCGTTTCCCATGAAAAATGCTCGCTTTGTGTCTGAAATGTTCTCCAGCTGTGTGTGATTGTCTGGGAACATGTTTAATCGTTCTAATTCTACTGGAGTTAATCTTCGTAGTCCTTTTGGAGTAGACACAACGTGTTTAAATCTGGATGGTGTTTTTCCTCCTTCTCCCGTAATAATGGTTCTTGAAGCATTATCTAATGCGTCTGGATAAACCATACCGCCTTCTGAATATTTGTAAGTGAAACCACCAGTTGATTGACGCTCAATTGTTTTCGAACCTTTAAGGTATTCCCACTTTTCCTTGTCTTTTTCGGAAATGTAAAAATCCGGTGTTACTTCTCCATTTTGTAATACATCACCTAAAACAGTAAACGGTCCATTGTAGTCAGGTTCCGTCTTCAATGTTGAAACCAGTCCGTTTACCATGATTCCAGAGTTTTCAAAAGGCGAGTTGGTTCCCTGTTTGTTGAAGTTGGATGTGATATCAGACAAACTACCACGTAGTTTGAAATTGGTCAACTTCTTATCATCTAAATTTTTAACTGGAAAAGCTTTCGGAGTCGCTCCAGCATATGAAATCCAGTCTATCGCTTTGGACTCCTTCATCTTGGAGAAAATCAACGATGTTTGGTGATACCCAATAATAAATATCCTTCTTCTACGCTGTGGCATGCCATATTCAGCGGCGTTAATCACTCTCCATTCCACAGCATAGCCCAAGTGATTGAGACTTTGGAGCATTACGGCGAAATCTCTACCTCTCTGATTGGATGGCGACTTCAATAATCGATCTACATTTTCAAGAATCAGGTATTTTGGCTTGTTCTGTTTTTCCTCTAGAATTCTGTGAATTGACCACCATAGTACTCCTTTTTTACCTTTTAATCCTTTTGAATTACTAAGCGTAGTTGCAACGGAATAATCTTGACATGGGAATCCACCAACGAGTACATCATGATCAGGAATATCTTTTGTTTGGACTGTCGAAATATCCTGGTTAGAATGGTTGTCTTTGCCAAAACGTGCTTCATAGACCATCGATGCATGCTGTGTCTTGGTTGCTGGCTCCCATTGATTACTCCAAACAACATCAAAATTGCTTTTCTCTAGACCTAGCCGAAAGCCACCGACTCCCGCAAAGAGCTCAACTACTTTGAGTTTATTGTTTTCCATTATACTGTGCTTTGTAAAAGTTGATTTTTTGTTCTGCAACCTCAAGAATGGCAGAAGTTGATTCTGTGTCTTTTAATTCCTCTGCAATTTTCTCTGAATACCAATTAATGATTAGGTCGCTTTCGATTAACTGATAGAATTTTGCTAGTCTAAGAAGTTGTTCTTTCGTTGGTTTCCGTTCGTTTTTCTCAAACTTGCTAATTAGCGATTGATCGATATCAACGGCTGCTGCAACTTTTCTGAGAATTAAACTTTTCCCTTCTCTTGCTTCCCTTAAGGTGTCACCTAATGTCTGCATTGGTCAATATTGTTTTAGACAAATAATGTCTAATATAATATTTTTTCATGAATTCTACCACATTCCAATCAAAAATCCTTAACTCTCCTAGAAAACTTCATTCAGCCTTCTGTTTCTATTAAGAGACATGAAAAAGCCCCAACTCTCGTCGGGGCATTTCTCAATCCAAGAAGAAAATTTCCTAATCTTCACCTAAACTGGACGAATTCCACCCAAATAGAACTACAATCACAGTAATACCGACCTAAAACAGCCTAATTCGCTACCAATTCCGCCTAAAACGGATCCAATCTCGCCTGCAAATCGTAGGTATAGTGTCCGGAATTGTAATACTCCCCAATTTTAAACCAAGGGGATATTTGTACTAAGATAAAAATACGTCATCATGATGCCAATGCAAGTGTTCGTGCTTGTTGATCATAAAGGACGTTAGGTTTGGTTTTGATTCCTTGGTGGAATCGGTTGTTGTAGTAGGTAATGTAGTGTTCGACTTGTTGGTAGAATTCGGTGCCGGTCTCGGCTGGATTCAGGTACAGGTAGTTCTTCTTGATGGTCCTCCAGAAACGCTCAATCCAAGCGTTGTCGGTTGCACGTCCCTTCCCGTCCATAGAGATCTTAATGTCCTTCTTCTCAAGAAAAGAGGTCCATGCATTTGAGGTGTACTCCGACCCTTGATCCGAATTGATGATTTCAGGACAGCCGTACCGATCAATAGCTTCCTCCAGTACACGTAAGCACCACGCCGCTTCAAGAGTGTTGCTGATTCCCCAAGCGAGGATCTTTCGGCTGTAGACATCCATGATTGCAGTGAGGTAAAGAAAGCCACGACGCATGGGTATGTAGGTGATGTCCGTGCACCAAACCTGGTTGGGTCGAGTGATCTTCAGCCCGCGCAGCAGGTAGGGCTTAATGAATTCTGCCATTCCCAGCTTAGATAAATTCTTGCGCGGATAGATCGCCTGATAGCCCATGAGTCCAAACAGCCTGCGTATCCGCTTGGGATTGACATGAAAATTATAATCCCTCAGAAAAGCTACCATACTCAGCACCCCTTCGGTCGGATGATCAATCAAGTGCTTATCCATCAGGCGCATGATCTCCAAATTCTCAGGACGCTCCTCTTTGGGCGCGTAGTACAGCTGGCCACGATTGACCGTCAGAAGCTCGCATTGCCGGCGCACCGAAATGGTCCAGGCGGGTTTCACGAAGCGGGCGCGGGCTTTCATTTCCCCAGCTTCGCATAGACTTTTTTTAGGAAATCAATCTCAATCTTTTGACGACCGATCTCTGTGTACAGCTTCTCATTTGCAGCCTCTAAAGTCTTGGTGTCTTCACTCTTCGCTTTGGTAAACACGAGCGGACCAGCTTCCAAAAACTCGGACTTCCATCGAGAAATCATCACTTGGCTTACTTCGTACTTCTGGCTGAGCTCAGCCAAGGAGTGCCGCTCCTTCAAGGCCTCTAGGACCACTTTGAATTTGAATTCACCACTGAAACGGCGACGGGTTTGTTTTGTGCTCATCGATACAAGGATTTGAGGTTTGAAATTTAACTAAACCCTTGGTTTGAAATTCGGGGAGTACTAAAGATTGGATCTCTTCTGACGATGAAGGCGAAGAATAGAATAAAAAACCAAGAATACCTATATCTACGCCCCGAATTGTGTTTTTTGTAATTTGTACAGAATCTACGTAAAGCACAACGCCCGTAGTACGTTTCAAACCTTTTTTCTCATAGACAACAACACATGGCAACTACAACGGCAATCATCTTAATCGGAAGAGCACATCCTAATTCCGGAGGAATCAACCCAACACACATGCTTCAATTTACTGAGAACGATAGGCCAGCACTAATTCTTCACGAAATTGGAAGCAGTTCTGAACCCGAGGTCGTAATACCTACTGTAGAGGATACAGTACATGACATTTACCTTATGATAGCCGCACTTGTCTTGAAAGCGCTCAGTCCCTTGAAAGCTTTAAGCAGTAAAAATCGTGATAGCCTTTATGACATCTTTGATCAACATGAACGGCAAGCGCTTTACGCTGAAGCCCGAAAGGCCATTGAAGAGTATAACGTCAAAGTGGTTTTCAACATCTTACATGGCAGCCACCTACTAAGCCAAACGGACGTGATAAAGACCTATCCTAATGACTTGGAAGTGACCTTACCTGTATTTCTAAAGGAGTACAACACATGGAGTGGCGAAATAGAATTTAATGGATTCGATTCGTAAAAATCTGAGAATATGATAACTGATTGGGATGCTCCTACTGCGTTTTGGGATGCACTTACTGCCATTTCAACCCGGATTCCCGAAACGCCTAACAGGGGCCTTGCTTTAGAATGATAATAAATTACAGAATTACAGCAACATAAGTTGCTTTTTGTTTGCGTCATTCATCGTTATGCGTTATATTTGACACCTAACGCTGTAGAATCATGGCTATCGTCAAACAACTGGATAAGAGATCGGGAATAACCTACGCTTACGAGTCGGTATCGCACTGGGACAAGGAGAAGAAGCAGTCCCGCGCCACCAGAAAGCTCATCGGCCGTGTC
>Ga0169931_10009903_pt1 | contig 13661 bp, 16 predicted proteins | sample Kivu_15m_20L_FD_129675 | JGI IMG/M metagenome (GOLD analysis project Ga0169931, IMG submission 129675) | Freshwater microbial communities from Lake Kivu, Western Province, Rwanda to study Microbial Dark Matter (Phase II) - Kivu_15m_20L... | ecosystem: Environmental > Aquatic > Freshwater > Lake...
ACGCTTTTGAGTGGTATCTAAGCTTAGAACGTTGGCTCCCCCTTCATCCATCCAATCTCCCAAACCACCGCACAGCAATGCGCTCAGTTACCTGAGATCAACTTTTGTCAGTCAACCAGGGTCACAAGAACACTGAAGAATTTTGCTTCCTCCCACGGGACTGGCCGACGTTGCGCTGTCGGTCAACCAGGGAGAAAATTCTCCTATTTTCTGAGCTGGGCGCAGAGCCTGCGCCCCTGGACTCATCTACACCGCTGCGATCGCCTCCTGTCCATGTTGGCGTATGAGATCCATGAGTTCATCGCGGTAGTCGTGGAACGTCGAATGACGCTTAACCAGGTGGGTTCGGTTCGGCAAGTCCACGGTGCGGCGGCGGCTTTCCCCGTCTCCAAGGGGACAAATTGAATATCCTCGGCGGTTAAACCAGCTTTTTGCAAGCCGAGTAGCAGTAGGAAGTGATCAACGGTGCCTTCTTCAGCGGCGACCTTTTTGCCCTTTAAATCAGCGATCGCACCAATGCCATCGCGCACAATTACTTTGTCATTGCCGGTCGAGTTGTCGTTGACCAGCACCACGACCTGTTCAGCGCCGTCGGCCACGGAGCTGACCGTATCCCCCCGGGTCTGGCTGTTCGCATCAATTTGCCCCGCCGTCAGGGTACTGATCGACTCCAGATAGCCATCAAACCACTTCAAAGCAACGGGGGCACCCTTAGCTTGAAAAATGCCTTCATCTTGGCCACCTGCCAGGGAAACCAGCCGGGCCAGGCGCTAAAACCCAGATTGATAGCGCTGAGATCACTATCGGTCGTCGCAGCGACGGCGGCAGATTCAGTGGTAGTTTTGATGTAAACGGCAGGGTTTGTGCAGCCCACCGTTAACATCAAGCCCAGCATAAAGAAGGCACTACACAACCCCAGGGGCTTCAGTCGACCGAGGGGAGCGGTAAACCCAGGCATTTTCATGGTGTCCTCCGTTTAGAGTTTGGATAACATCGCACAACAGTATTGCGCAAAAGCATTTACGAATGAGCAAATTTTAATGAGAAAGGCATTTAAATTGGAGCTTAACGCAGAAAACCTGTAAAAAATTAAGCGGTCAAACTATTCCAAGGGCCCAGCAGAATACCAAAAAGCCCAGGAGAGCTTAGGGTGATTTAACCTAAGCTCTCCTGGGCTTTTATCCCTCCGTGTAACCAAAACCAGAGTGATGCATTGCGCACTCTCAGCTTCAGCCGACATCTCTCGAACCAAACACCAAATCTACCCTGCCAAACTAAGTAGATTTAACTGGAACCCTAGGTGTCTTAAAATATTTGATTTGTATGCATACCGTAAGCTGTTGAGCATCTAAATTGCATGTTGGTTTCTGTGAAGCCCTTGCAGCAAGGCTTTTGTGGCGATTGTACTAGTGCAGTTTGAATGACTAACAGCTTACTGAGGCATCTGCGGGCAAAAAGTATTAGGCACTACGTAATCTCTGGCCTCATTGCCGATTTATCAGGAAATCACTACAAAATAAGATCTCCAGGGGCGGTTGGTGCGATCGCGGCGCTCTCCACCGATCATCCCCGACGGCCCAACTTGAGGCCGATCACGATTCTGCTCGGAATCCTCGGGCCGCAGGGTGTAGCTGATCGGTCCTAACCCTTGACCCCGCTGCCGGTCTCGGTGGGCACGATGTAGCGCTGCAACAGCACAAACACCGCAATGGCGGGCAGCACCGATAAAATCGAGCCCGCTGCAATCAGCCGCCAGTCGAGGGAGAAGCTCCCCGCCAGTCGGGCGACGCCCAGGGGTAGGGTGTAGCGCTCGGGGCGATCGAGCAAGATCAGCGGCCAGAGAAACTCTCCCCAGGTGCCGATAAAGACAAAAATGCCCAGGGTGACCAGGGCCGGGCGCGTGGCGGGCAGCATCACATGCCACCAAATGCCCAGGTCAGAGCAGCCATCCATGCGGGCGGCTTCTTCTAGCTCCTTGGGTACGCCCTGAAACGCTTGACGCATCAGGAAAATGCCAAAGGCCGAAGCCAGGTAGGGCAGCACCAGCCCCAGGTAGGTGTTCCGCAGGCCCAAGTTGACCGCCAAAATATACAGCGGAATCATCACCACCTGAAACGGAATCATCAGGGTGGCCACAATTAGCGCCAGCAGGGTGTCGCGGCCCAAAAACGACAGCCGGGCCAGGGGGTAGGCCGCCAGGGAGCACAGCAGCAGGTTGGCGGCCACCGTCAGCACCGCCACAATGGTGCTGTTGAGAAAGTACTGCCCGAAGGGGTTAGAGTGCCACACCTGGCGGTAGTTGGCCAGGGTGGGGTGCTGGGGCAAGAGCTGGGGCGGGTTGGCCAGCAGGTTTTCGGTGGGCCCTTTGAACGAGGTGCTGAGCAACCACAGCAGGGGAAACATCATGGCGATCGCAATCAGCAGCAGCAGGCTATAGATACCCACATTGCGCCAGTGGGGCCACTGCTGTAGGGATTGGAGGATGGGGTGCGGCTTGAGATCTGGCATGAGTAGCCCTGCCTGAGGTATGCGGGGAACTAGCTCCTAGGGTTCTTTGAGAACCCTGGGAGCTGACTAACGAGAAACCATTGTCGCGGAGGCCATGCTTGTTATCTCCAGGCTCATCATCCCAGGTTTAGCTCTTGCAGCAGCCAGAACCCGGCAAAGTCTTCACTCTCGCGGCTGGCCTGGATGCCGATGAAATGCACCTGGTTGGCCTTGATCTTGGCGGCCTCAAAGGCCTGGGCCTCGGCGACCAGGGCTGGACTAGGCAACCCGGCCAAAATCCAGCTGTCGGCGGCCCCGGTTTCGAGGATGATCTGCGGGGTTTTGCCAGCTTCGATCCGCCAGTAGGCCAGCTCTAGCCCCGACATCCAGGCGGCTAGGGCGGTAGCGCGGGGGGAAAAAATCAGCAGCCCAGGGATCGGTGTTGCGGGGGCCAGGTCGGCCATGGCGATGGGGAAAGATTCTCCAAAGCCGATCTCCCACTCGGGCAAGTCGGTAAAGGCAGCGGCCTCCAGGGTGACAAAGGCCCACTGCTGACCCAGCAGGGCATCGGGCAGGGGCTGGGGACTGGGGGGCGGGGCGGCCACCGTGGGGGCGGGGGCGGTGGTATAACCGACCATGGCGGGGTAAACCGTTCGCTGCCGATCCTCTAGCCAGCTGGTGAGAGCCATGGTGCGACGACTGGGCCGGGCCGGAATGTCGGCATCCTCACAGGCCCGCAGGATCATGTTCTGCATCTGGTAGCGAAAGTACCGAATCCGGCTGGGGGGTGTCTTGCCCTGGCTGATGGCTTCGGCGACGGCTTCGGCGATCGCCGCCTTGAGACTAATGGAGTTGACGTCGCTGCTGGGCAAAAACTTGCTGTAGCGGTAGAGCTGGTCGGGGCTGGTCTCAGCGCCCACTAGACCCTCGCAGAGCAGCACTTCCCAGAGCTTTTTCTGGTTGTCATCCAGCACGGGCCGGGAGTAAAAGTCGAGTTCCCACACGGTGCCCATAGTGCCTAGGCCTCGCTGTCGCCAAGCATGCGGCTGATGTCGCCGAGGCGATTTTCGGCATCGGCAAACATCGCCTCAGACTCTTTAAGCAGCTCGCCGGGGTACTTTTCGAGCACCTTAGTGGAGAGCGAAATGCGGTTGCGCTCGGGGTCAAGGGCCACGATCACCGCTTTGATTGGTTGGCCCACCTTCAGCACTGTGGGCAGTGACTCGACATAGTTCTTGCTGATTTGCTTGATGTGCAGCAGTCCGCTAATGCCGTCAAAATCAATGAATGCGCCGAAGGGTTTGAGACTGGCGACGGTGCCCTCGATCAACTGGCCCAGGGCGAGGGTGCCCATCACCTGGCTGCGGGCGGCCATACGCGCCGACATGACCAGTTTATTGGCGGCGGGGTTGACCTCTAAAAAGCCCACGGTCAGGCGCTGCCCCACGGCATCTTCTAGATTTTCGTAGGTGCGACCCAGGTGCGATCGCGGCACGAACCCCCGTAACCCCTCCACATCTACCGTCACCCCGCCCTTGTTGTAGCCGGTTACTTTGACCTCCTGCACCGCACCGGCCTCGGCCTGCTCGGCCAGCTTGTCCCACAGCCGCTTCAGCTGCAGCTTGCGGATTGACAGCAGCACCTGGCCATCGGCATCCTGGTCACGAATGACCTGAAATGAGTACTCAACATCGGGCTCCAGCACCCCTTCCAATGAGCTGATCGCCCGTACTGCGGCTTCTCGAATGGGTAAGAAGGCCGACGACTTACCGCCAATATCGATCGTGGCACCGTCGGGGGCAAAGGAAATGACGGTACCCCGCACGGTGCTGCCCACCTGAAAGTCGTAGTCGTGGGCCTCAAGGGCTTTGGCAAAATCTTCGGCGGAGAAAGTCAAGGCTGGGCTCCTGGACAACAAACATAATTTAGCTAGCTTTCTACTATACAACGCCAGCCTGGGGCACCGCCGGGCAATGGCCCCGACACGGCGGGCCAAGACCCTTTACAATAGGCCGAAAAGCCTACTGTTGTCCTCTGAGACATGATGTGAGACGCGATGGCCGACGAGCAATTTAGCCTGTTTGATGCGGGTAGTGGCCCAGGCGATGGGGCTGGGGCAGATCCCAGCCGCGTCAATTTCGACGCCATTCCCACCAATGGGGCCGTGCCGATTTCTCCCGGCATTTACTCCGATTTAGAGACCTTGGGCACCCACTGCCGAGGCTGCCAGCGCTGCGGTCTAGCCGCCACGCGCACGAATGTCGTCGTCAGTCGGGGGAGCTCCACGGCCCCGGTTCTGATCATCGGCGAAGGGCCGGGGCAGCAGGAAGATGAGCAGGGCAAACCCTTCGTCGGCAAATCGGGACAACTGCTGGAAAAGATCCTGGAGTCGGTGCGGTTTAACACCGAGACCGATGTGTACATTTGCAACATTGTTAAGTGCCGCCCCCCGGAGAACCGGGTGCCCACCCCCGTTGAGGTGAATGCCTGTAAGGGCTACCTGCTGGAGCAAATTCGCCTCGTCGATCCGAAAATCATTTTGCTCACGGGGGCGACGGCCCTAAAATCGCTGCTGGGGGTTAAAGAAGGCATTAGCAAAGTGCGCGGCCAGTGGATGGAGTGGGAAGGCCGTCTATGCATGCCTATTTTTCACCCCGCCTACCTGCTGCGCAACCAATCCCGCGACAAGGGCAGCCCGAAGTGGCTGATGTGGCAAGACATTCAGGCGGTAAAAGCCAAGGTGGACGAGTTGCGCGGCGGCTGAGGGCGATCCGCCGGGCTGGGTTCGGCTTTCAATACCTAGGCACCCAGGGAATCTCTGACAGAATAGATGGGTGGCTGAACCGCCGTTGTGGAAGCACCCGGTTCGCGAAAACCAGGTAGCACCAGACCACGCCCCAGGCCAGGCCCCGCCCATAGCAAGGAGATTTTCGATGGATACCAACAACCTTTTGCGCCAGTTGCTGATGATTGGCGTGGGCACCACCTCCCTGGTAGCCGAGCGGGTCAAGGTCGTGACTGAAGAGTGGGTGCGCGAAGGCAAGTTTAACCCCGAACAGGCCCGCACCCTGGTGGATGAGGTGATGGCCCAGCTCAACGAGGGGAATGGGGCCTTAGAAGATCAGTTCCAGCGCCTGTTTCGCAACACGCTGCAAGACCTGGGCGTGCCCCGCCAGGCGGAAATGGACGAGCTGCGGGGTCGCTTAGATCGCCTTGAACGCCAGGTGCGCGATCTGGAGAACCGGGCCTGGAAGTAGCTAGTTAGAGTATCCCATCCAATCAAATAAGAGATCGGCCCCCAGGGTAGAGATCGCGTCGGAAGATACAATGCGGCCCAGGCAAGGGGCTAAACTCATCGTCAGGCGGCATTTTTCCGGGGGCGAACGGCGGTGCGTGTATTTTTTGACTTTATGGTGGGCACCATTGCGGCGCTGTTTCCGGTGGTAGACCCCATTGGTGCCGTGCCGATCTTTTTGGTGTTGACCTCGGGGGTGCCCGCGAGTCTGCGCAGCCGCTACGCCCTCAACATTGCTCGCAACGTGATGGTGTTGCTGATTGGCACCCTGCTGGTGGGGGGCAGCGTGCTGCGGTTTTTTGGGGTATCCCTGGCGGTGGTGCGCATTGCCGGGGGCATTGTCGTGTTCCACGCGGCCTGGAAGGCCATGAACTCTGACCCCAAGCTCACCGATGTCGGTAGCCAGGAGGCGGTGCAGCGCATCGACCAGCATAAAGACATTGCCTTTATGCCCATGACCATACCGCTATTGGGGGGCCGGGGGCGATCGCCGTCACCCTAGGGCTAGCGGCATTCAGGCCATGAGCCGCCTACTGGGCCTGTTTGTGATGGCGATTGGAGTACAGCTGATTTTGAATGGCCTAGCCGATTGGTTGATCTCGTTAGATTTACTGTAAACAAGCTGGGCTGTGGGTGGCCTTGCCCCGTTAGGGGGATGGGGGGGAAATACGCCGCCGCCCGTCCCTAGAAGATAATTTTGCTTTAAACTTAGGGTGTTGCCTAGAAACATTGATTGATCTGGTTCCACTGATGCGGCGGTGAGAGGTTAGGTGCGAGCCGAACAGCGATACTTTTCTAAAGTGGCTTCGTCAATCTGCGGGCAGTTAGCGATGGGTGTGTGGACAGCCCTTCCTCTGCATGGCTCGCAACATCCATCTAGTGGTGCCGTGGTCTGTTTGCTGCAAGCCTTCTCAGGGAATTCTTGACCCATGAGCTATCCGAGTTTTCACAACTTTATCAAGCTGCTGCGCAGTCTGCTCAAGCACAGGCAAACTTGGCTATACGAAGAGTCGATCTTTTTGGCTGATCTGTGCCTGACCTATGGCACCCTTGCCGATCTGAGCGATCGCGATAAAAAAACCTTGTTTTTAGCGGCTCATTTCAAAAACCTGGGCGCGCTTTACCTTGAAGATCGCTGCCTCCAGCAGGAGTACTCAGATCACAGCCTAGCCATTGCTCAGATGGATATCCTGTTCCGGGAAAGCACCCAGCTGGCCCGAGCGGCCGGACTCGATGAGGTAGCCGAGGTGCTCGAGCAGTATCCCCAGCGGGCGATTCCGCAAAATACCCTAGCGCGGATCTTTCAGGTACTTAATACCTGGGTATCCTGTCGCCAGCGCAAGGGATGGCGCAGCCCCATGAGCGATAAAGAAGCTCTGATTATTCTGAAGCAGCGGGCCGAGATGGAATGGTCAGATCCCCAGATCGTGTTTCACTTTATTGAGCATCTCTGCCGCTACTCCTCGCGCCCTGAGCGGCGTTTGGCCTGCACCATCAATGGGTTTGCGGTGCCGCCCGAGGTGCCCGAGGTGCGAGACTACAGCTTCGACACCCTAGAAGACCAATTTCAGGAGCAGATAGAAGCGGCCGGATGACTCTCAAGCTGTTTTCGGGCTCCCTGGGAGCCTATCGCCGGGTGTTGCTCTGGAGCTTTGGGGCCGTCACCCTGTTGGGCACCCTCGGCAAGTTTTACCCAGGGCCAGGGCGTAGCTGGCTCAACAACTCCTTTGGCGGGGTTCCCTACGTTATTTTGTTCATGGCGCTGGTGGCGTTGATTTGGCCGCGCCTGGCCCCGGGCTGGGTAGCCCTGGGGGTGTTGGTCGCCACCTGCCTGCTGGAGGTTTTGCAGCTTTGGCAGCCAGCCTGGCTCCAGGCCGTGCGGGCCACCCTGCCAGGGCGACTGGTGTTGGGCAGCACCTTTAGCCCCTCTGATTTTGGGTATTACCTCATCGGGGCCGGGCTGGGCTGGCTGGGGCTGCGGTGGCTGCAGGCACGATACCGGGTGCGATAGTCTGGGTGGGTTGGCTAGACATCTATCCGGGGGATAGTCAGCGATAGCGCTAAGGGCTACAGTTGGGATGGTTGAGCAAGGGCCACGGCAGGGTTGACGGTGATGGACGGCCCGTCTTCACCCTCAGACGGTTTAGGCACGATCGCCCCGCCCTAGTCTGGCCTTGCCATGGGTTGATTCAGCAATAGCTACCAGGGATCTGTTATGGCTAGTGACGCAATAGATATGGATTTGTCCTACTCCACCTCGTCCGCTGAGGATGAGCTGGTGTCCTACTTGGACACCATTGAGGCCGTGATCTCGAGCCTCGATCAGGGGGAGGGGGCAATGGTGAGCCAGAGTGATGAAGGCCATCTGTGGCGGTTTAAGTACGGCAGCGTCGAGGTGTACGCCCAGCTAACCGGCGAAACCGAGGCCGATACCTTGACGGCCTGGTCGCCCGTGCTGAGGCTACCGGCCAAGGACGAGCCCAGGCTGATGAAGCAACTGCTCGAAAAGAACTGCAACGAAACCCTAGAGGCCCGCTTTGGCATCTCCGGGGATCAAGTGCTGGTGATTTCGAGCCGCATTCTCAAGGATATTTCTGCCGCCGAAATCTCCCGCCTGATGACCATTGTAGCCACCATTGCCGATGACTCGGATGAGGCCTTGGTCGCCGAATTTGGGATGGGTTAGGGAGAAGGGTTCAGGGTTTAAGGAGATTTCTAGGAAAGAAGCTACCAACTTTAATGCAGCGACTGTAGCCGCTGTAGGGTGGGCACTGCCCACCATTGGGGAAACTCTTTTCGAGAAATTACCTCAGGACAATTTTGGCAGCGAAAATACCGAAGTATTTTGCTGACCCTCAAGGGCGCAGGCCCTGCGCCCCTACCTGGGGACTTTTCTTGACTGAAAATATCCTCACCTTACCCTTGTCAGGCTCTGGCCTCTTCAATCACGGACTTTGCGATCGAGGGCAGTTGCAGCCCCGGCGGGTATTGGCCATCGTCTTTAATGCGTTGAATCATCGCGGGGGAAACGCGCAGGCCTAGGCGATCGGCGATCGCCCTGACCACATCGCCCCGATCGATGGTGCCGGCCACAGCATCGGCTGGGGTCAGCACCGTGATCTGAGGCCGTTGCGCCGCTTCGAGCTGGTCAATGGCTTCCGTGAGGGACGTGCCCTCCCGCACCGACGGAATGTCAAGGAGGGGCTGGGCTATCTGGCTGAGGGGAGTGGTGTCCCACTGGCTGCGCTCGATGTCACGCATGTCTTCGATGCTGACCAGGCCCCGGTAGCGCCCGTCAGAGGCGGCAAAGTACACCGGAGCGCGGTTTTCGTCGAGCAGGTAGGTATCGGCAAACTGCCGCAGTGACATCGTTGCGTCGACTACCCGAAAATCGCGGGCCATGGCATCAGCGGCGGTGAGGGCGAGCATGGCCTCTTGCAGGTTGGTAATCTGGTTGTAGCCAGCGGCGTTGCGCAGGGCAAACCAGCCAATGGCGGCAATCCAAAACCCTGAAAATGCCTGGTAAAACACGGCCATGACCAGCCCAAAGGTAATCGCCAGCCAGCCCAGCAATTGACCCGAACGGGCCGCCCAGCGAATGCCCTTGATCCGGCTATTGGTGACTTTCCAGACCAGGGCTTTGAGCACCTGCCCGCCATCTAAGGGCAGGCCCGGAATCAGATTAAACAGGGTCAGTACCAGGTTGATCTGGGCCACGCTGCTGGTAATCACCCCCACCGGGGTGGGCAGAGCGGGAATTTGGGAGATGGCGGTGAGCACTATAAACAGGCCAAAGCTGACCAGGGGGCCTGCGATCGCCACCTTCAAGGCATCTCCAGGGGTTTTTGACTCTTTGTCGATGGCGGCAATGCCGCCAAACAAAAACAGCGTGATCGAGTTGACCGCAATGCCCTGAAACTTAGCCGCCACGCTATGGCCCAGCTCGTGCAGCAGCACCGAGGCAAACAGCAACAGCGCCAGGGCAAACCCCATCACCCAGGCCAGGTTACCCCAGGCCGAGTGCCAGCTTGGCTCTAGCCCGTAGGACACCGTCACCAGCAGCAAGATAATAAACCAGGAGCTATCGACAAAGAGGGGAATCCCCAAAATAGCCCCAATACGCCAGCTGGATTGCATTGCCTAGACCCCATGAACGCCATCTAAATACCAATCAGACCCATGTCCGAGGAAATTCTCAGGAATTCCGGGGGACTTGGGTCTGGTCTCTGGCTTTATTCTATCAATCGATTTAGGGAACCGTCCTGGCCAACCGGCCTAGGCACCGGTTGGGCGGGGCCATGGTTGCCGTCTAGAGCAGTCCGGCATTGCCCAGGCCGAGGATCATCCCAGCGCCCAAAATGTGGCCCAGGCTGGCGATCGCCAGCAGCTCGGCCAGACCAAAGCCCTCAAACACCATGGGCAGGCTCACCGGCAGCGCCGGGCCAATTCCAGGCTTTTGAATGGCGTACTTGCCAATGGCCAGGACAAACAGGTTGCAGGTGATCATAATCAGCGCCACTTTGAACGACCACTCCGGAGTGGTAGGCACGGTATAGGTCAGCAGTAGGTTAGAAAGCAGCACTGTTATGTCTCCGCTAGAGGTTTAAACTTAAATGTTGAGAGGCAGAATTTAAAGCATGGCCACACCGACGGCCCTGGGCCAAGCCGGTTAACCCTCTATGGATTATAAAAATCTCCCGGTACCCCCTCGACAGAATGTTCAACAGAGTTAACATGCGGGTCAAGATCTGCGGCATTACCGAGGTCGATCAGGCCCTGGCGATCGCTGGCCACGGCGCTACCCACCTCGGCTTTATCTGCGTGCCCCAGTCGCCCCGCTACCTGGTGCCCGAGGCCCTGGCGACCATTACCCAGGCCCTCGATACCGCTGGGGTGGGGGTGGGTACCGTGGGGGTGTTTGCCGACGCACCGCGATCGCAAATCTGCGCCGTAGCCCGCCAGGCTCGTCTCAGCCATGTCCAGCTCCACGGTCAAGAAACCTGGGAACAGTGCCAGCAGTTGCGGGCCGAACTCCCCGCGATCGCCCTGATCAAAGCCATTCGCGTGCGCACCGCTGACGATCTAGCCCGCGCCATCGGCTATGCTCCCTACGTCGACACCCTCCTGCTGGATGCCTACCACCCCCAGCACCTGGGCGGCACGGGCCTCACCCTCGACTGGGATGGTCTGGTGTCGTTTAAGCCGCCCTGCCCCTGGCTCCTGGCCGGAGGGCTAACGCCAGAAAATGTGCCCACGGCCCTCGCCGCCCTTCAGCCCGGTGGCCCCGATGGTATAGATCTCTCCAGCGGTGTAGAGCAGCGGCCTGGGGTTAAGGACCTAGGGCTGGTAGATCGTCTCTTTGAGCAATTGCAGCCCTGGCTAGGGCGTGAGCCTCAACTCTAACCAAGGCCTCACCAGGGGTACCCCACAATTGCTCACCCGAGCCAGCGCTGGAGCCAGCTGGGCTCCTCGGCGGCGGGAGAGCCCGGCGGCCTGCGATCGCGCTCACTCTCGGCAACGTACAGCCGCTGGAGCTGAATCGGGCGATGGGGCGATCGCCCGTTGGCGATCCGTAACCAATGTTGAAATTGGGCCAAGTCTTGGTCTTGCAACAGCAGGGCTGGGTCGCGCAACTGCCGATCCCACTGGAGGGCTTTGACCAAGAGCTGGGTGTGGGTACGGTGGTAGTCGGCCTCGTGGCACAGGGTTTGCAGCAGCTGCCCCGCTGGGCTTACTCCCAAGGATCGACCGGCTGCCCGAAAATCGATGATCTTCAGGGTCTGTAGAGGCTCTGGCAAACGGTCAAGGGGCACGGTGTCTATTAGCACTGGCACAATGCGCTTGTTCAGGCTGACGGCAAACAGGAGCCCTTGCAGACACAGGGTATCGGTCAGCGATCGGGGTGACAGCACCAGTACGTAGTTGTCGCAGGCCTCGGTGGCCCGAGCAAGTGCGGCTTCTGGGTTGACGGTAGCGGGCCAAGGGCGCGGGTATTCCCAGTAGGTGATCTGGGCTTGGGCCAAGAGCTGGCGCAGGGCCGCCAAGGCCAGGGCCGTCGGCATCATTCAGAGCCATGTAAGGTTGAGGTTAAACTGTGGCGGCTTCCGGGTTCTGTGGCTAAGGTTTGAGAAAAGGAAAAGATCCTTGTATACGGGCACGGCCTACCAACATCCCATGACTACCACTGCTCAACGCCTGCAAGAGTTCGCCCGATTTGTCCAGACGCACCTCAAGGGCGACGAAAAAGGCGAATCGCAGATCTTTCTCGACAAGTTCTTTCGTGCCTTTGGCCATGAGGGTGCCGTAGAAGCCGGTGCTGTCTACGAAGAGCGGATAAAAAAGGGTAGCAAAGCAGGCAAGACCGGCTACGCCGATTTGGTCTGGAAGCCCCGTGTGCTGATCGAGATGAAAAAGCGTGGGGCCGATCTGGCCAAGCACTACTCTCAAGCCTTTGACTATTGGCAGCGGGCGGTGCCCGATCGCCCCCGCTATGTCCTACTCTGCAATTTTGACGAGTTTTGGGTCTACGACTTCGACACTCAGATCGACACGCCCATCGATATGGTGCCGCTAGAGCAACTGGCCGATCGCACGGCGGTCTTTGGCTTTATGGAGGTCACCGAGCGCAAGTCGGTGTTTGGCAACAACCAGGTGGAAGTCACCGAAAAAGCTGCCGGGCGCATGGGCGAGTTGTATGCCATGCTGCGCGATCGCCTCACCCGCCAATCTTCTGTAGGGGCGAATGGCTATTCGCCCTCCGATACCGCTGGTGGGGCAAACAACCGTTTGCCCCTACATGACCCGGCATTAATTGCCCAGCGCTTTGTCTTACAGTGCGTGCTGGCCATGTTTGCCGAAGACCGCGCCCTGCTGCCCGACTGTCTGTTTGTGCAGTCGGTGCAAGACTGCCTGGCGGGCGAGAGCAGCTACGATGTGCTGGGCAACCTGTTTAGCGCTATGAATAGCCCCGGCATGACCCCCGCCGGGCGGTTTAAGGGGGTCGATTATTTTAACGGCGGCCTGTTTGCCCAGATCGACCCCATTGACCTGACACACCCAGAGCTAAAGCTGCTAGAAGTCGCGGCGCTAGAGAACTGGAGCAAGGTACGCCCCGCCATCTTTGGCAGCATTTTTGAGTCGGCGATCGATGCCAAAACGCGCCATGCCCACGGCATTCACTACACTGCCGAGGCCGACATTATGAAGATCGTGCGGCCCACGATCTCGCGCTATTGGGAAGAGCGGATTGACCAGGCCAGCACCATTGGTGAACTGAATGCTCTACAACTGGAGCTGCAAAACTACCGAGTGCTAGACCCGGCCTGTGGGTCGGGCAATTTTCTCTACATTGCCTACCAAGAGCTAAAGCAAATTGAGCAAAAACTGCTGGATAAAATTGCCGAACGCCGCAAGTCGCCCCGTGAGCAATTACAAATGGGCTTTGTGACGCCGCTGCAATTTTTTGGCATCGACAATAATCCGTTTGCGGTGGAACTGGCACGGGTAACGCTGATGATTGCGCGGAAGGTGGCCATTGACCGCCTGGGGTTGCAAGACTATGAGCCTGCCCTGCCGCTGGATACGCTGGATAAAAACATCGTCTGCAAAGATGCCCTATTTACGGATTGGCCCAAAGCGGATGCGATCATCGGGAATCCCCCCTTTTTGGGTGGGAAGAATATGCGAATCTCTCTAGGAGATGAATATATTGACAGAATATTTAGTACTTTCTCAGATGTGAGAGACTCAGTTGACTTCCTGGTTGACTGACAAAAGTTGATCTCAGGTAACTGAGCGCATTGCTGTGCGGTGGTTTGGGAGATTGGATGGATGAAGGGGGAGCCAACGTTCTAAGCTTAGATACCACTCAAAAGCGTGA
>Ga0169931_10009904_pt1 | contig 13661 bp, 10 predicted proteins | sample Kivu_15m_20L_FD_129675 | JGI IMG/M metagenome (GOLD analysis project Ga0169931, IMG submission 129675) | Freshwater microbial communities from Lake Kivu, Western Province, Rwanda to study Microbial Dark Matter (Phase II) - Kivu_15m_20L... | ecosystem: Environmental > Aquatic > Freshwater > Lake...
CCCTTGTCGATCAGCGCTTCGGTCAGCTGGTAATGCGAAAGTAAATTCGATACGAACGACGCCTCGCGACCTTCGCTGGTGACGATGAGATCGTCATTCAGGACACCCACGTTGTTCATGAGCGCATCGAAACGGCGGCCACGAACCACCAGCCGCTCGATAAGCCTTGCAGTATCAGCGGTGGATGTGAAATCGCAGCATTCGGTCTCAAGGCCGGTGAGGCCCGCTGCTGCAACCTCTGCCCGAAGCTCGGCAAGTTTGCTTTCGCTGCGCGCCGCGGCTACGACACTGGCCCCGCCACGTAGCGCCTCGAAAACCATCTGGCGACCTAGGCCGCCGGAACCGCCGGAAACCAACCAGTGCTGGCCGCGGAAATCGGGCTTAAAGCTCGGCCAAAACAAGCTGCGGGCACGGTAGCCGATCTGCGTGAAGCTCAAAGTAAAGCGCCCGTAAAAGGCCAGGACTTTTTTCAGTTGCTGCAGGTTCATAAGGCTATCTCTCCATCAGTGCTAGACTGCGACATTCCATGCAACGCAGTAAGCTGCCAGCCAATATCGACAACATCCGCTTTCTGTTGCGCAGCGGCGAAGGCGCGCGCGCACTCGAGGCGATCGGTGACCGTTGGTCGTTTCTCATCTTGCGCGACGCATTTCTGCGGGTCCGTCGCTTTGAAGATCTGCGGCGTCGCACCGGCGCTGCGCGCGGCACGCTGACGGCACGACTCAATTCGTTGGTCGACCACGGCATTCTCTATCGCGTCCCCTATGGCAAAGCACCGAGTCGCCTCGAATATCGGCTTACTGAAAAGGGGCTCGACTTCTACCCGGTAGCGCTGTGCATGTGGAGTTGGGAAAATCGTTGGAGCAGCGAATTCGGCCTGCCACCGCGCATCATTCATCGTCGATGCGGCAAGAGTCTCGATCCGACCTTGACCTGCGGGCACTGCGATCAACCCCTTAAGCTGCCTGACATCACCTATACCGTAGGTCCTGGCGCACGCCATCCGCTGAACGCCGAACGGGCAACGCGACGGCGCCAATCGGCCGCGGGAAGCTCGCGACAGGACGGGGTTGATACCAGTATGTTTCACGCCGTCGACACGGTCGGCGATCGGTGGACGGCATTGCTCGTGGCGGCGCTGTACTTTGGTCTGCATCGCTACGATGACATCAACGCCGTACTCGGAATCGCCACCAACATTCTCGCCGACCGGCTGAAGCTGCTGCTCTCGGCTGGCGTGATCGAGCAACACCTTTATCAGGAACGGCCACCACGCTACGAGTACCGGCTCACCAAGAAAGGCTTCGAGCTGTACCCGTTTTCGCTCGCACTGCACGAATGGGGTGCGCGCTGGATGCCCTCGCCCTATGGACCGAGCGTCAAGATGGGCCACAAGAGCTGCGGCGAACGGCTGCGCAGTCGCCTCATTTGCGGCAGCTGCAAAGAAGTGATCGACCCGCATGATGTCGAAATTCAAACCGAGCCGCGTACCGAGCGGCGACGTCAACGCCGCGGCGGCAGCGGAAAGAAACCACTGGTACGACGCACGTAGTCCTGATATTCCGGACGCTTCTTCAACATGCGTCGCTCAAGCAATTCTTTGCCCATCATGCCGAGAATGGCCCAAGTGATAAAGGCGGGTGAAATCAAGCCGATCCAGCCCCAAGGCACTTCGCTCGCGATCAAGCCGAAACCCAGCCAGACACAGCATTCGCCGAAATAGTTCGGGTGACGCGAATAGCGCCACAAGCCACTGTCGAGCACCTTGCCCTCATTACTCGGATCGCCGCGGAAACGACTGAGCTGCATGTCGGCTGTGCCCTCGAAGACAACGCCGAACACCACCAAAGCGGTACCCACATAGGCCAACAAGCCGAGCGCAACAGGCTCAGTCGCCACTTGGGCAAAGATAAACGGCAGCGCGATGATGACCACCGTAATGCCTTGATAGATGTTGACGTGGATCAAGCTGTGCAGCGCGTAACTCTTGCCCTGCGACTCGACGTGCTGCCTTAAGCGTGCGTAGCGTCGGTCTTCATGCCCCCAGTTACGCCACAACAAATAGCCGCCGAGACGCGCAGACCACAGCAACGCCAACGCCATCACCAGCAGCCGTCGATCTTCGGCCCCGCCGCCCAAGTAGTAGCCGATCACCGCAGCAATGCCGATGCATGGTGCAAACCAAATGTCGACGATGCTTGAATCTTTTATCGCAAGGCCAATGACCCAAACAGCCAGAAACGAAATCATGATGTAGCTGGCGACGATGATGAACAGATCGAGCAGTTCCTGGTGCATGGTCATACCCCCCGTAAAGCCTATTTGTTGTATTTCAGATAGTCAGCGAGCCACTACTTGGCGCCTGCCAAGAGCGGGCGCGTTGTGCAGCAATGAGCGCATCGAAGCGCAGCGCGAGCGCCTCAGGGATCGCGATCGTGCGGCGCGCCTCGAGATCAGCCGTAGTGGAAATCACCTCGAGCACGCTGGCCAAGCGGTCACGCGTTTCATCGATGATGGACATGACCGACAAAACCCGCTTTGGGCCGCGATCAACCAAGCAAGCGTGCCCGGTCACGACATCTCCCACATGCATTTCATCGAGAAACCAGATGTGATGCTCAAGATCAAACAGCCCGACTCGACTCTCGCGAATGTAGTCAGCGGTGATTCCCATCATGTCCATGAAGGGGTACCCCGCCATGTCGTACAGCGCCGTGTAGTGCTGCACGTTGACATGGCCGTTGAAGTCTTCCCAAGCCGGCGGCACGACGTGCCGGACGAGCTCGGGCAGCTCGCGAATCTGCGCCACGGTCGGCATTTGCACTCGACCCATTGATGCCCCCCCTCGAAGCCCTGTGACTTGCACAACAGGACCTAAGGCCCCTATCCTGCCCACTGTGCTCCGGACACGCAAGAGGGATGCCCCATGAGTCACTCGCAAACCATTCGCCAGTTCTACGCTGCCTGGGTTCAAGATGATTTACCGGGCGTGCTCGCGCTCTGCAGCGACGATATCGTTGCCGGCATCATGCCGGGACGCGATCTGGTCGGCATCGAAGCCGTCCAGAAGTTTCTCGAGAAGTTCGCAGCCAGCCTTTCGAAAAAGCACTATGAATTCAGCGCCATCATCGTCGACGGTGACGTCGGCATGCTCGAAGGCGTCGAGAGCTACGTCAAAGATGGCAAGAACATCAGCCTGCCCTTCATGACGGTATTTCGCTTCCGCGACGACAAGATCTGCGCCTGGAAGGACTACTTCGACATGGAAACGCTGATGAAACAACTGCAGGCCTGATGCCAGAGACCCCGCACACATGACTCACGCTGCACATCGCCCGAGCTGGTTCGATGCGGGGGTGCCGGCCCGCGAAAACTGCGTGCTGCGCAGCATGCTTGATGATCGAGCGCAGCGATATCCAGAGCGGCGCTTCGCGCTGTTTGAAGACGGCGCTAGTTTGACTTATGCCGAGTGCCGCGCCGAGGTACGTGACCTCGCCGAGGCATTGCAGCGCCGCGGTGTCGGCAAAGGAGATCGGGTTTTCGTTTGGTTACCAAGCGGCAAAACCATCGTGCTCGCTTGGTTCGCCATCAACTATCTGGGCGCGATCTACGTGCCGCTCAACACGGCCTACAAGGGCGCCGTGTTGCAGCATGTCATCAACGCCGCAGCAGGCAGGGTGATGATCGCTCACCCGAGCCTCGCCCCGCGGTTACAAGGGCTGCAGTTCACCAAGCCTCTCGAGGTGATCACGGATCTTGCAGAGCTCCAGGGTGACGGCTCCAAGCTCGATGACAGCGCTCCGATCGAACACTATGACATCCAGAGCATCATCTACACCTCAGGGACTACCGGCCCATCCAAGGGCGTGTTATCGCCCTATCTGCAGGGCTACACCACCGCAATCGTCAACTATGGCTACATGGCCGAGGGCGAGAGCATCCTGATTAATTTGCCGATGTTTCACGTCGGCGGTACGAGCTCGATCACCTCGGCACTGGTACGCTCGGGCAGCTTTTATTTGGTCGACGGCTTCAGCACCACTCAATTTTGGAATCAAGTGCGCGAAGGCAACTGTGCCACGACGTCAGGGCTCATCGGTGTCATGGCCGCGTTTCTCGCCAAGGCCGAGCCACGTGCGGACGATGCCAACAATCCGCTCAAGTACATCACCATGTTCCCGGTCAATGAAACCACGATCGCTTTTGCCAAGCGCTTTGGTTTCGACTATCTGACCGGCTTCAACATGACTGAAGTGTCCACACCGCTCATGACTGATATGAACGCCCCGCCCGATGGCAGCTGCGGCTGGCCTCGTAGCGGCATAGAGTGTCGATTGGTCGATGAACACGACCAGACGGTGCCGATCGGCGCGATCGGCGAGTTGATCGTGCGCAGCGATATTCCATGGAACATGAACGCCGGCTATGACGGCCTGCCCGAAGCCACGGCCAAGGCATGGCGCAATGGCTGGTTTCACACCGGCGATTTGTTTCGACAAGATGACGCCGGCAAGTACTATTTCGTCGATCGCATCAAAGATACGATCCGCCGGCGTGGCGAGAATATTTCATCGTTTGAAGTTGAAAACGCGATCCGTACGCATCCGGCCGTCGATGAAATCGTGGTTGTAGGTGTGGAAAACGAGGTCGCAGAGCAAGATGTACTGGCTGTCATCAAGGAAAAGCCAGGGCAGAAACTCGACCCGGCCGAGTTGATCGGCTTTCTCGAGCCGCGACTGGCTTATTTCATGATTCCGCGCTACGTGCGCGTGGTCGACGAGATACCCAAGACCGAAACCAACAAGCCTCGTAAGGTTGTCTTCCGCGACGCCGGCGTCACCGCCGACACTTGGGATCGCGAGCGAGCCGGCATACGCTTGAGTCGCGAACGCCTCTAAGCGTTGCTCGCAGCCTGGATGCGATTGATCTCGACCGGTATCGCACTCATTCGCGGCAGACCGCTCAAGGCATCGTAGTCGCTGGCATCGTCGATGAGCGCAGCCGGATTTGCGCCGACGAATCCATGCGCAAGCGCAATCACACCCTGACGCATGTCTTCGGCCAGTTGCACGATGGCACTGATTCTTCCGTGCTGCGAGACGATCTCGACGACCGCTCCGTTTTCAATGCCACGCGCTGCCGCATCAGCCGGATGAATGTGTACAGGGTTGTACGGCAAGCGCTTCTTCAGTGCTGCGAGCTGCTGCCCGACCGAGTTATAGACTGCATGCTCGCGCCGCGTGACAAGCAGCAACGGGTGACGATCATCACCGTGCTGCGACTCAATCTCCAAGCTCGCCAGCTCCTGCAGCATCATCGGGTGGGCGAGCTGCAAGCGATGCGGCCAATCTACGGCTCGAGATTCGGCCAGCGGCTTCGGGTCCGGAAAAATCGCACCATGCGGGTGACGTTTTATCTCATCGAGCGGCACGCGGCTCTTGGCGACGAACGCCTCGAGCAATCCCTCGGTCGTCGGCGGCGACTGCATGTCCAAAGGCTGACCGCGAAATGTCAGCGGCAAGCCCATGTGGCGCGCAAGCTCATAGAAAATTCGCCAGTCCTCAAGCACGTCGCTGGCGGCAGGCGGGTCGATCAGCTGGGGCTGGTACTGCGCATAGGGCTCGGGATAGCCGAGGGACAAACCATATACGGTGATGCCTTCGTTACCAAAAGTAAGCGCCGGCGATTCGAAACCGAGTCGCGGCCCGATGACGTAATCGGCAAGCTCCGCCGTAGCGGAACGCATGGGATCAACCACCACTAACAATTCGAGCGACTCGAGCGCCCGCCGCGTCTTGGCTTGATTAGGCCAAGAGAGCAGCGGATTGCCGCCGATTACAAACAGCGCTTTAACCTGTCCTTCGCCGGGCGTCAGGATCTCATCAGCCAACGCCGCGGTCGGCAAGCCGGCAGCGGTGTCGGTGAGCCCGCGTACCCGCAACGACTCACCAAACCCCCCAGCGAGACGCGGCTTCTCGGCGCGCGCCACACCCGAGAACTGCCGGAACAACACCCCGCGATTGGGCATGCGCTCGCCCGCTTTGACCCAGCGACCACAGATCGTGTTGAGGGCGAGCACGAGGTAATCCATCAAGACCCCGTGACGCGCCATGCTAGGACCGGTACCGCTCGTGGCATTGCCACGAGCCGCTGTGGCAAAGAGGCGCGCAGCGGCCACGATATCGTCAGCAGCAACACCAACTTGTGGGGCTACCCGCTGCGGCGCAAATGGGGCAACTGCCGCAGTCAATTCATTGAAGCCCACGGTCTCAGCATTGACGAACTCGGCATCAAAGAGTTTTTCATTGATGATTACATGGATCATGGCCGCCAATAGCGGCACGTCCTGACCCGGCAGACATTGCAGATGCAGATCGGCTTTGCGCGCCGTCTCGCTGCGCCGCGGATCGATCACAAGCAACTTCAAGCCGCGTTTGCGTGCTTCATGCAGACGCCGCGCCGGGTTGAAAGAGGGAATGCCGCCCCACATCGACACCAACGGATTGGCACCGACGAGCAGACAAACGTCGGCGTCCGCAAAATCTTGCGGACCCGCGCCCCACTTGCCGTGCAGCGCCATGGATATCGGTTTTCCGGGCTGATCGATCGTCGCATTGCTGAAGCGCATGGGTGAGCCGATCGCATCCATGAAGGCTTCACGCAGCATGACGCCCGCGGGACAAAAATGACTGAAGGTACCGCCGTACATCGCAACCGAACGCGGTCCGTGACGCTGCAGGATATCGCGCAGGCGAGTGGCAATTTCTGCCAACGCCGTCTCGCTCGAGACCGCCTCGAAAGCGCCGCGCTCATTACGTCGCAGCGGCGTCAGTACCCGCTCAGGGGCGTAATGAAAGGCGTGGTAGTTACGCCCCTTGATGCAGCTGTAACCCGTATACATCGGGTTTTTGAGGTCGCCGATCAGGCGGGTGATCCGGCCCTCTTCCAGGGTTGCCACCAGCCCGCAGGTGGCGTGACAAAAACGACAGATTGCCGTGACTTCAGCCATGCCCAGCCACCTCAAATAAAAAAGGCGGGGCGCTCTTTAGTGAGCACCCCGCCTTCGAGTCAACACATCAGAATTTCCAGACGATATCGAGGCCGAAGGTGCGCGGCGGACCGAACTGCGACACTTCTTCACCGAAGAACGAGATCACGTTCACGCGATAAAGTTCGTCGCTCAGGTTCTTGCCCCACAATCCCACCGACCAGTCGGCATCCTTGGGCGAAAGCTGGATGCGCGCATCAAGCAAGCCGTAGGACTTTTCCCGAGCGATGTTGTCGGTCGCCCAGAAGAGATCGCTCTGCCAGGTGTAGTTCAAGCTGAACTTGAGTGCATCGCTCCAGCCACCAAAGTTAGTGGTGTAGTCGATGCCACCGCTCAACTGGGTCTCTGGGGTGCGTTGCAGCCGGTTGCCCGAGCTGTCGAGACGCGTGCCCGTCGAGGGGTTGATGGCTGATTCGAGGAAGTCGACGTACTCGGTGTCAACGTAAGAGCCACCCAATGAGAAGCGCAGTGCATCGGTTGCGAGGAATTCGAGCTCAGCCTCGATACCCTTGATGTCTGCGCTCGCCGCGTTGTCGGTGAGATTGCACAAACAAGCGGCATTGGTCTGCGTCACCTGCAGATTCTTGTAGTCCATCTTGAAGACCGAAGCATTCAAACGCATGCGGCGATCGAGCAGCGTGGTCTTGAAGCCGACTTCATAGTTGGTGGCCTCTTCCGGGTTGTACGGCGTACGACCCTGTGCCGGATTGGCAGGCGTGTCGTCGAAGCCGCCGCCCTTGAAGCCCTTGGCAACCGTGGCGTAGACGAAGGTGTTATCGCTCGGCGTCCAATCGAGGGTGAACTGCGGCGTGACCTTGTTCCAGCTTGCCGAATACGGCGTCGTGAAGCTGTCACCGGCCGCATAGACCCACTTGTTGGGCGCATCGCAAGTGGCCGGTGTCGGGGCAACAGACGTGCCATCAGGACGACGGCAGAGACCCTCGATGGTCACGTTCGGGCGCGGATCATTGGGGCTAAAGCGATCGCCCGTAGCGACCACGATGCCCTGCACGACACCCGACTTCTTGTCGCGGGTGTGACGGACACCGGCGGTGGCCTTCAGGGTATCGCTGAGCTTGAAGCCCACACTCGCAAACGCCGCGACGTTCTCGATTTCGCCGTTATTGATCCACTTGTTCTCGCCCGAGAGGGTCGAGAGTGGGTTGTTACCACCTGGAATCACAGCACCCAAGAAATTCTCGCCGATGAATCGATCGATCTTGTCAATTTCGTCTTTCTTGAAATAGGCGCCCACGATCCAGTCAAACTTGGAGTCGACGTTGGTCGAAGTCAGACGGAATTCCTGACTGAACTGTGTGGCTTTGACCGCCTCGGCAACCGGTTGTGCAAACAGAAACTGACCGTTGTTCGAAACCGCCGGACGAGTACCGTATTTGTTGTTGATAAAGCCAATGTAGGCCTGCCAGTTCGGGATACTCCAGCCAAGCGCCTCGGGGCCTGCACCGGTCTGATCGTACAATTGATCGCTCTCACCACTCGTATAGCCCGTCAAGGCGTTGAAGGCGAAGTTCTCAAAATCACGCTGGATATCTAGCGTCGTGGTAAAGCCGTCGCGACGCATGAACTGGTTGGTCGGCGCGGGATCCCCTTTGTACTGCACGCTTTGCGCAACATTCACGCGCGGGTCGGTCAGACCCAGATAGGCGCGCAAATTACTCCACGGACGAGTGCAGTTGGTACGCAAGTAACTGGTCTCACAGCTCTGCGTACCACCGTCGATAGCGACGACGTTGATACCGTTAGTATTGTCTTTGTAGTAACCGAAAATACCGCGCACCGTCCAATCAGAGTCGGCTGAGTCGTAGAGGAACTGGGCACGCATCTGCACTGCGGAGAGATCCTCAACTTCGCGGTCATGCAATTTGTCGTAACCGAAGCCATTGCGGCCGCGATACTGCATCGAGAAGCGACCAGCGACCGTATCGGTCATGCCACCCGTGACGTAACCCGAGACCAACTTGGAACGATAGTTGCCGTAGCCCACAGTCAAAGAGCCGGACTGATCGAACTTAGGCTTGGCGCTCATGATGCTTAGCGCACCACCGACCACGTTCTTGCCGAGCAGCACGCCCTGGGGGCCACGAATGACTTCGACTCGCTCGAGATCGAAAAAGTCGTAATTGAGATCGCCAGTGCGGCCCATGTAGATGCCATCGACAAAGGTGCCAACTGACGGGTCGGCCGAGGGCGAATCGAGACGGGTGTTGGTGATGCCGCGGATGTTGAGCTCGACGTCGAGTGGCGTACCGGCGGTCAAAGAAAACGCAGGTACTGCCGCAGCCAAATCGTTAGCCGAGAACACTTTGCGTTCGGCAAGCGCCTCGCCACCATAAGCGCTGATGGCAATCGGCGTGGTCTGCAAGGCCGTTTCGCGGCGTTGTGCCGTGACCACGATCTCTTCGAGACCCTGCGAATAGGATGGTGTCGCTGCAGCTGCCGCGATGGCAGCCCAGACAGCCGTGGCGACGGGCATCGTGCCCGAGCGAATCAAACGGCTCTTGGAAAGCTTCATGCTGTTGTCCCCCATAAAATGACTTTTCTTAAGACAGGTACTTCGCGGCAAGCCGACCCCAAACGGGCTGCTGACTTGCATAACGGAACCTTTGTGTGTCTGAGGCTACTACCCTCTGCGCTGCTCGCGCAAGCCCTGTTGCGCCGACGCCATAAAATCGGCGTGAGCCTCCAAAGCGTTCGAGAACTCCCGCGGTGGCGCACGAGCAACATCGGGGTCGAGATTCCCTTCGCGCTGTAAAGCAGCCTGCAACTGCTGCTCATCGGCGCTGACGGCAAAGCCTGGCGCCCACTCGACGCAACCGGCCCGCCGCACCCATCCTGCGCCCGCGAGCCAGGTATGACCGCTGGCTGCGAAGTCGGGCGCGATGAGCGCCGCAACAATCGGCGCGACCTGCATGGGGTCCATAAGCTCACGCAACGCAGGGCTTAGATGAGCGTCGGTCATACGGGTTGCCGCGTACGGTGCGATCGCAGAAATGCGCAGATTACGGCTGGCCCCCTCCGCCGCAAGGCTGCGCATGAAAGCGATCAGGGCCGCCTTCGATGCGGCGTAAGCCGACAGCCCATGCAGACCATGCAGACCTGCACTCGAAACAGAAACCACGATGGCACCATCGCCGCGTTGGCGTAGATAAGGGTAAATCGCGTGGGTGATCGCCACGGTGCCATCGAAATTGGTACGGAAAATGGCCTGGAAATCTTCCAGCGATATTTTGTGAAAGGGTGCATGCTGATCGACGCCGGCGTTATTGACGAGTGCATCCAAGCGACCCCAAGTTGCAAGTGCAGTCTCGAGCATGCGCTCGCCGGCAGCTTCGCTGCGCACATCATCGTACTGAGCAATGGCTTCGCCACCTGCGCGCCGAATCTCCTCGACCACCGCATCAGCACTCGAGACCATCGGCTCGCCTTGCGCAGCTGGGCGCCGACGATTATTGACCACCACTTTCCAACCGAGCCGAGCGAGATACAACGCATAAGCACGACCAAGGCCCGTGCCTGCGCCAGTGACCACGACAACACGACCACCGCCGCTTGAGTTCTTGACCATGGGTGTGATTCCTTGTCAGTCTTGCAACGAAAGCTGCGGGTCATGATACCCGCAGTCACAGGGGGCACGATATGAACGATCACGATGCGCGTCTCGCGCGCCTGTTCGACAAGGAAGAGATCCGCGAAGTACTCGCCAACTACGCCCGTGGCGTTGATCGTGGCGATGGGCCGCTACTTAAAAGCTGTTACCACTCCGATGCCATCGAAGAACATGGTGGGCGCTACACGGGTAACGCTCATGAATACGTCGATGGCGCCATTCCGCGCATTTTGCAAATGGATTCGATGCAGCACGTGCTCGGCAATACGCACTTCGACTTTGTCAGCACCGATGTCGCCTATGTCGAAACCTATCTCGTGACGCTGGCGCGTATCACTGTCGACGGGCAACGCCTTGATACCTTCACAGGCGGCCGTCTGATTGATCGCTTCGAACGCCGCGACGGCGCCTGGAAAATTGCCCATCGCCGCACCATCTTCGATTGGAACCGCGATACACCCAGTCGCGAGGGCTGGGTCGGCGGCATGTTCATTCCCGGTAACCCCGGCATGCGCTTGGGAGTCAAAGGACCGACAGACCCTTCCTACGAACGCTTTTGAGGTGGCGGTATGACGCGTCCCACTGCGCCGTTTCGTAAAACCTTGTTTCCATCCGCAGCAATGCGAGTCGAACATCGTGCCGACGGCACGATCGTCGCGACGCCCGAGCTGCCACTTGCAAACTATCTGTGCAACCTGCCCAAAGTGCTGGCGCAACGCGCCGCACGACATCCGCAGAAAACCTATCTCGCAGAGCGCCGCGATGGCCCAACGGGCCCCTGGACTCACGCGAGTTATGCCGAGGTCAATAATCGATCGCAGGCCTTTGCCGCTTGGTTGCTCGCCGAAGGCATAGCGCGAGATCGTTCGGTACTGATTCTGTCCGGCAACTCGATCGCACATGCAGTCGTGAAGTACGGCGCGATGGCCGCACGCGTGCCAGCCTGCCCGGTCAGCGTGAACTATGCGTTGATGGGCGGCGACTATGGGCGGCTCAAGCACGTGGTGCAGCTCGTGCGACCGGCGGTGGTATTCGCCGAGCACAGTAAGCTATTCAAAAAAGCGCTGGAGAACGTCGATTTCGGTGATGCCACCCTGATCACCGACGACCCCGCGCTGATCGACAGCATCGCGGGCAGCGGCAAGCTCTGCAGCACTGCGGCAGTATTGGCAACGCCGGTGGGCGCAGCGGTGCAGCAATCGATCGACAGCATCGACCCGGACGAGCCCACGCTCTACATGCTGACATCCGGCAGTACGAGCCTGCCGAAAGCGGTGATCCAGACGCAGCGCATGCTCGCCTCGAATCTCGCGCAAGGACAACAGGTGCTCGGGGCAACCGCCGGTTGGGACGATGTCATGCTCGACTGGTTACCTTGGAACCATGTCTCGGGCGCTTATACCAAGATGGGGACACTGACGAGCGGTGGCACCCTCTATATCGACGGCGGACGCCCCATGCCCGGGGCATTCGACGAATCGCTGCGCAACATCAAAGAAATTGCCCCCAAGTTCTACGTCAATGTGCCGTTCGGTTACGCCATGCTGGCCGATGCACTCGAGCGCGATGACGAACTGCGCAGCCGCTTTTTCGGCAACCTACGTCTCGCGCTCTACGGCGGCGCAGGCCTGCCACAAGCGCTCTACGATCGCTTCCAGCAACTGGCCGTCGACACTATCGGCGAGCGCATCTTTTTTACGACCGGATACGGCGCGACCGAGACCTCTTCGGGCTGCATGGCGATCTACTTTCCAACCGAGGAAGTCGGCATCGGCCTACCGATGCCGGGGCTCAGCCTAAAACTCGTACCAAATGCCGATCGCTACGAAGTGCGACTCAAGGGCCCGATGATCACTCCGGGTTATCTCGGCCTCGGCGCTGAAAACCAGAAAATCTTCGACGAAGAAGGTTACTACCGCACGGGTGATGCAGCATTGCTACATGATCCTGACGATCTAGGCAAAGGCCTTAAGTTCGCCGGCAGACTGGCAGAAGAGTTCAAACTCTCGAGCGGCACTTGGGTCTCGGCGGGACGGCTGCGCGCTCTGCTCATCGAAGCATTGTCGCCACTCGTTTCCGACCTCTTGGTATGCGGCGAGAACCGCGACCGCGTTGCCATTCTCGTTTGGCCAAAGGCACCGGTTGCCGACGATCTCGAAACACAGCTCACGGAGCGATTACGCGCTTTCAACTCAGGCCGCGGCGCCAGTGAACGGATCACTGCGGTGTCGGTGTTGCGTGAGCCGCCGAGCGTTGATGCGCATGAAGTATCGGACAAAGGCACCATCAACCAACGAGTGGCTCTAGCCCGCCGCGCCCAAGATGTCGAAGCGCTCTATCTCAAACAGGAACTATCACCATGAACCTCAAAGACTGCGTTGCTCTTGTTACGGGTGGCAATCGGGGCATCGGTGAGGCTTTCGTACGGGTGCTGCTCGCCGAGAAAGACGCCGCCAAGGTTTACGTGGGCAGCCGCGAGCGCAGCGCCGGCGCACATCTCGAGCAGGAGTTTCCGGGTCGCTGCATCGCGATCGAGCTCGACGTCACCGATGCGACACAGATCGCAAATGCCGCCGAACGTTGCGGCGATCTGAATCTGCTCATCAACAACGCTGGACTGTTTGGCAATCAGTTGCTGATGGGGGCAAGCGACATGGCAATGGCGCGTGCCGAAATGGAAGTAAACTACTTCGGGCCGCTCGCCATGATGCGCGCCTTCGCGCCGACACTCGCCCGCAATGGCGGCGGTGCCGTCATCAACGTGTTGTCAGCCGCCGCCATCGTTGCGGTGCCGAACATGGGCGGCTACTCGCCATCAAAAGCAGCGGCACGTCTGCTCTCAACGATCGCGCGCGCTGAACTTGCCGCTCAAGGCACACATGTGAGCGCCTTGATCGTCGGTTCGGTCGACACACGAATGGCCTCGCACGTTCAGGGCGCAAAAGAAAAGCCCGAGGATATCGCCCGCATCGGCTTGCGCGCTGC
>Ga0169931_10009905_pt1 | contig 13660 bp, 13 predicted proteins | sample Kivu_15m_20L_FD_129675 | JGI IMG/M metagenome (GOLD analysis project Ga0169931, IMG submission 129675) | Freshwater microbial communities from Lake Kivu, Western Province, Rwanda to study Microbial Dark Matter (Phase II) - Kivu_15m_20L... | ecosystem: Environmental > Aquatic > Freshwater > Lake...
CACCTCTGCCGCGAGCGCGGTATCGAACTGGACGTGTTGGTCCTCCCCGCACTCCAGCCCGAAGCCGACACCTCCCCCACCCTGCGCCGCTGGCACCAATCCGCACTCGCCGCCTGCCGCGCCGCAGGGGTGCGCCACCACGACCTGCTCGCCCCGCTGCAAGCAGCCCTCGCCCGTGGCATCGACATCCAAGAATCCCCCGGCGACTGGGCCCACCCCTCCCAAGCCGCCGCGGACGCCTTCGCGGCCCACCTGCTCGCCGCAGGGCTCTTCCGCTGAGCATCGGAAACGTCGCACGAGGCATGGCTCGGGCCGGGTCCGCTTGTGTGCCCCCACGGACGGCAAATCAAAGTTCGATACGCGCCCCATCGGCGAGGGGGAGGGCGGCGTCAGAGCGCCCGCGCAGACCGAGTGTGAGACCGCCCGCGGGTGCTCTCAGGTGCACACGCCGCCCCACCGCGCGCGGCGCACGGCCGAAATCCACCTCGAGCTCTCCCCAGCGCAGAACGAGCCCATCGGACGGCGGTTCGTCGCTCGCGTACACCCAACACTCGAGGAGAGACGAAGGCACCTCCCGCCAAACGTCGCCATCCCGCTGCAGCCACCGCCACCCCGCGCCATCCTGTTGGAGCGCAAGCCGCGTGGATTTCTTCAAGTCCAGGAGACTTTGTGCGTCCTCTTCGTCCACGACGAACAGCGCCAAGTGTCCGGTTGCCTCTTGCTCGACGTGCACACTCACCGTGCGCTGGTGACCAGGCCCGCCGAAGTGCAAACAGGCCTCACCGGGCTCCGCGCCAGCAGCGGGCACGTCGACGACCCGCAGGTCCGGTTCTAGCGGGAGGAGTTCCACCGTGCCGAGCGAAGAGAAACCCGGGCCCGTGGTGCCCGCCGTAAGCTCGATCCAAGTCGGTTCGTAGCCCGCAACGGACACCAGCGCACGTGCCCGAGCCGGCGGCGGCCACGCGGCATCCGCGATGCGGCGGACCTGCTGCAGGCTCGTGAACTCCAGGGCACCCACGCGATCCGTGTTCGCAACTGTGTAGCCGTTCCAGACGCAGAAGCCGTCGAGGCACTCGTCATCGCCGAACTTGAAGTCGAGCCTGACAAGCTTGTTCGAGAGCAGGACGGCAGTGCGCGCGTCGACAAGCTGTGCAGCAAACCTCGCGCCCGGCACCGGAACGAGCGCGACGAACTGGCCCTCGAACCGAAACGCCGCCCGAGCGATCGCGGTGCCGTCCGGCGCCAGCGCGTAGAGCTGGTAGTGCCGACCGAGCGGCACATCTCCGATCCGGTAGACGCCGTCGCCAAGAAACTGGGCCTCGGCGAGGTCGATTCTCTCCGTGAGCCGCAGACGGCCGTTCGACAGGCTCAGCTCGAGCTCTTGCGGCAGCTCGAGTGGTTCGAGCAGCAGCTCGATGCGCCAATCGTCTCGAGCGCTCGAATCCTGGACGAGCAGTTCTAGGTCTGCGCTCGCAAAGGGCGTCCCCAGGGCTTCCGAGAGAACCCACTCGTCCCGCGCTCCGGAAGTTGGCCACCATTCCCCCTCCGCGTGGAAACCGCCCGAGAGTTGGAGCGAGAAGCGGATGCCGGCACCACTGTTGGCATCGGGATCGGCCACCAACTGAACTCCCCCCGGGCTTCATGTCCAGCGCGCGCCCCGAAGTCCCCGTGCGAGGGAGAAGGTGTCCGGGGCGACGGGCCCCGTCGACGAATCGTCCGCACCGCGCAGGGTCAGCACGGCGCGCGGCTCCAGCACAACCTCGCGCGTACCCGACGCCACCACACGCAGCAAATGCAAGGGCTCGCGCAGTTCTAGAGGCTGTTCGTCCAGCGGGAGCAGCCACTCGCCGGCCTGGAAGGGCACGGGACGCCATGCGGCGCCGGAAGTTCCGCCCGCATCGTGCGTCCGCCACTCCAAATGCTCGAGGGGCAGACCTAGGGCGGAACGGATGCGAAAGGACAAGTTGTCGTCGGCGAGACTGCGTGCGCTCCGTTGTGGGGAGCGGTGCTCCATGTCATCGACGTCGAGCAGTGCCATGGAGGGCGACGTGGGCTCCGCACGCACTGCAGTTGGACCAATGGACGTACCGGCTTCGGCCGGCACAACTGCACCACGACCCCCCGTCGCGTAGGCAACGACTGCCATCACGACCAGGAGCAAGGCGCCGGCGATGCGAGCCGTGGGCACGGTGAGTGCAATGCGTTGCATGGCAGATATCGAGTGGGCGTTGTGCGTGGTCGAGCAGCGACGACCAATCCACGCGGGGAGCAAGGCGAGGTTCCGCCGCACGGCGAGGAGCGGCGGGACTCGCACTGCCAAGGAACACGGTGTTGGGAGTCAGAGCTCGCCCATCACCAGTCGAGTTTGCCCTCGTGCTCCTTGTCGCCGTCCTTCGTGGTGCCGTAGACACAGACCGTCGCGCCCTTGGCGGGGGCACCGGGTGTCGGGTTGTGGAACACAACTTCGGGCGACGTCGTGTGCTGGTCGTTGACCGTGTACTGGCTCGGGGGGATCGTCACGCCATTGACAGTGACGCTCGTGACCTTGATGTTGCCAGGTGCGGTTCCACCCTTCTTGATCTCCACGGACGGATCTCCGCCGGGCGCTTCGCCGCAGGCTTCGATCGTGCCGCTGCCGGGGACTTCTTCTTCCGGCGTCTCCACCGGCTCCTCTTCCGACCCGTCGAAGAAGGTGATCGGCACAGCGGCGCCAGCTTCGGCGAAGTTGGATGCGCGCAGGGTGTGACCGAAGGTAAGGAACAGGCCGGTGACGGCCACGAGGGAGAGTGCGAGTTTCTTCATGGTTCTATCTCTGGTCCATGGCCCGAAGGCCCTCTGGGACAAACGATGTGTGTCGAACATGGCCCAGTCACCACCCCGACACCGGACCCACCGCGGGCCCACCACATACGGCGGAGCCGCATCGGCACTCCGCCGCGAAATCGCGCGCAAGTCGCTCCAGCCGCCCGCGTCTGGTGTGTTGCGAGGCCACCACTCTTCAGACGTGAAGCACATGCGCATGCGCGATCGTTAGCGCTGCCGCTGCTTGGGCGCCGAGTTTCCGCGGTCTCTCCGCCGAACGAACACGTCGCTTCCGCCGTTCCATGAAGTGCGTCTCTTGTCGCTGCCCCTCGCTGTCGCTTCGAGTTGCGCTGCGCACGCGGACCACCCTTGGCATCGCCGTAAGGATGGTTAGCGGCCGGGTGGCTCAGTGAGCCGATCTTCTCGGCCACCGGCCTCGGCTCCCTGACGCTGCCGGCCCAGCTCGATGCAGACATGCATTTCGACGAGGTGCCGATTGGGTGCTGCGTTCGGGGCAGGAGTCCGCGTTCCTCGAAGCATCGGCGACGATGGGAATGCTCCCATCCAGGTGCCAAACGACCCCGGGGCCGATCAGCTGCGAGTTGACCTACGGCGGGGTCGCGGTGAGCGCCGCGGAAGACGTCCTGCAAGCCACCCACCCCCGCTCGATGCGGCTGCAGTGGAGTCCGAGAGCGCAGCCAAACTGCCGGCGTCGGTTAGGCCGGCGTCGTCCACTCCGTGGATGCAGCGGTTGTTGGGCTGCGGCGGGGTCGTTGCGCGCCCCCCCATCAGCGGTACGCTCAACTCGTCGCTGCGGTAGCGCGCCTGTCACTTGAAGAAGGATCCGTAGGATGCTCCATCACTTTGTTTCCCTTGTCCTCGCGTCAGCCGTTCCGAGTTCACCCGCTGCGGCAGTGCCTCAAGAGGGCTCGGCATCGGTCGTGGGTTCCCCCCTCGCAACCGCCGCGATCGCCGTCTGGCCCCTTGAAGCGCAAGCGGAAGACAAGGGGCCGCTGTTCCCCCTGCCGTTCACCCCGGACTTCACCCGCGGCGGCGGCTGGGGTTTTGCTCTCGGTTTGGGCGTCGAACACGAGAACGCCTACTCCGGCTCGGATGAATATGAATTCGAAGTCGATCCGGCCGTTTCCATCCAGTGGAGAACGGGCAACCACCTCTTCCCGTGAGAGGGTCTGGAACTCTCCTGGACGACTCGCCAGATGGAGCAATGGTACTTCCAGGTCGACCTAGGCTTGGATGGCGAACGCGAGGAAGACGATTCCGATGACGGCAATCTCGACGGCCTCGAGGAGCGGGACGATGAACTCGCGGCCACGGGCGAGGTGAGGTACTTCTTCGACAGCGAGTGGCGCAACTACATCGGCACTCGGATTTCGGTGGGGAACAGCGACTTCGGCGCGCTGGGTTTCCTCTTCGCCGGACACCGGTTCGGAGCCCGTCAGGATGGCGGTGGAACGGAAGTTTTCCTCTACTCCACATTCGCCGACTGCAACAACCTGAATCGAGACTTCGGGATCAACACGTCAGAGGCTGCCGCGTCCGGACTCGCGGCGACGGATTTGGATGGCGGGTACCGCTCGTCCGGCCTGCGCGTTGTCGATCGCCGTTTTGCCGGCATGCACTTCCAGATCGTCTCCGGCTTCGAAGTCCAACTCTTCGGCAGCGACGTGCAAGACAGCCCCATCGCCCGCGAGGACTTCTCGGTCGAAGTAGAGCTGGGTGTGCTCTACCACTTCTGAGCGCTGTCGCCTAGCGATCGAAGGCGCAACAGATCCTCGCACCGGCTCGGTTCCAACCTACTCTCCGCCAAGCATCGCGCGCAACGCGGGTTCGAGTTCGGGCCAGCGCCAGCGGTGGCCGCGTTCCAGCAGGCGGGCCGGCACCACGCGGCCGCTCGAGAGCAGCAGCGCGTCGGCCAGTTCGCCCAAGGCCAGGCGCAGGGCGAAGGCGGGGGTGGGCACAAAGGAGGGGCGCGAGAGGGCGCGGCCCAGGGCGCGGGCGAAGTCGGCTTGGCGGACGGGTTCGGGAGCGACGGCGTTGTAGGGGCCGCTGAAACTCGTGTCGGTGAGCGCCGCGAGCGCCAGTTCGAGCACGTCGTCCATGGCGATCCAGCTCCACCACTGTTTGCCCGAACCGAGCGGGCCGCCGATGCCAAGCTTGGCGGGCAGCAGCATCTCCTTGAGGGCCCCGCCGCGCGGGTCGAGCACGATGCCAAACCGCAGGTGCACGAGCCGGATGCCGGCGTCGCGCACGGGGCGCGCGGCGTCCTCCCACTCGGCGGCGACTTCCGCCCGGAAGCCGTTGCCCACCGCGCTCTCTTCCGTCAGCACCTCTTCGCCGCGTTCGTCGTAGTAGCCGGCCGCCGATGCGCCGACAAACACCGACGGCGGACGATCGAGCCCCACGAGCGCCTCCGCCAAGAGACGTGTGCCCTGCACGCGGCTGTCGCGGATCGCGCGCTTTCTGCGCTCGCTCCAGCGACCGCTGGCAATGCTCTCGCCCGCGAGATGCACGACGCCGTCAAAACCCTCGAGGGCCGCGCGGTCGATGGTGCCCGCCGCCGGATCCCACGTGGGCCCGCGTCCACCCGACCGCGACAGCGGCACGACCGTGTGGCCGCCGGTAGTGAGGAATGCGCTCAAGTTCGAGCCCACGAGGCCGCTCGCGCCGGTGATCAGAATGCGCATGGTGGATTGCCCCCGCGATTGGAGATGGCGTGTGGCCCGTTGGTGGGCCAGAAGATCGAAGACGGTGGTGCTGTGGCGCCACGCGAACATACGTTCGAGCTTCTGCCGCACGAACGAACCCGCGAAGAAGCCGCCGAGCGGTGCGACGGGGAGCGCGTATTCAACGCGGTCGACGAGGCGCGAGAGTCCCGCACCCGCCTCTTCGAAGATGTGCTGGTGGTGCCAGTGGGCGAAGGGCCCGCGCTCTTGCACGTCCTCGAAGCGCGCGGGCGGCTCGCACACCGTGTGGCGCGCGAGCCACGTGAGCGCAAGCGGCGGCTTGCCGGTGACCAGTTCGACCGTGGCACCAGCGTCGATGCCGTTGCCAGTCCGCGCGCGCACCGAGACGGGCTCGAACGGCGGCACCAAACGCTCGAAGGCACCCTCGCGGCCGTGCCACGCAAATGCCTCTTCCCGCGGCACGGGCAGATCCACGCCGAGCTCGAACACCTGATGCCCCATGGACGCAGCCTAACGCGCGCGGGCGGCGGAAAGGCCACCGTCCACGCCCAAGATCTGCCCCGTGACCCACTCGTTGGTGGGATCCAGCAACCAGACCACCGCGCTGGCCACGTCTTCCGGGCGCCCCACACGGCCCAGGGGGTGCATGGATTCGCTGGCCTTGCGCCCGGCTTCGCTGGCGAGAATGCGCGCGGCAAGGGGTGTATCGACGAGCCCCGGCGCCACCGCGTTCACGCGCAAGCCCTTGGACGCGTAGGTCGCAGCGGCCGAGCGCACCAGGCCGATCACACCCGCTTTGGCGGCGGAAATCGCCTCGTGGTTCGCGAGCCCCGCTTGCGCGGCGGCTGAGCTCATCAACACGAGCGAACCGCCCTCCTTGGTCAAGAGCCGCCCGGCTGCCCGCGTGGCGTGGAAGGCGGTGTGCAGATTCTGCCGCAGCACTTCCTGCCATTCGTCGAGTTTCGTGAGGTGCGCGGGTTTGAGCAGGATCGAGCCGGCCAGGCAAACGATGCCGTCCAACTTGCCCAACTCCTCCTGGGCCCTTGTCGCCACGCGATCGAACGCCTCGCCGTCGGCCGCGTCGAAGGTGGCAAACGGCGCTCCCCATCGGCTCGCGAAGGGCTCCAGCCGCGCCTCTTCTCGGGCGGCCACGAACAGCTTGGCTCCCCGCGACCAGAGCCTCTCGCCGACCACCCTGCCAATGCCGCCACTCGCGCCCACCAGCAGGTAGGCCCGCCCTTCGAATGCATCGCCGCTTTCCATGCGCGTTCTTGGTCCGCGCGCGGGCCGCGCACCAGGGGCGCGGGCCAAAGTCTCAGGCCTCCGTCCGGTTCTGGGGCTCCCCGTCAACCCTGTGGACCGAGGGCCCCGGGTCACCTTAGGCTTCCACCCCATGCCCGCCCTCGACACCCTCCACCGCGGTTTCCGAAGCGAGTACCTCTCCTACGCCGAGCTGACGGCCCAACTGGAAACTTGGGCGTCGGCGTTTCCCCATCTGACGCGCCTGAGGAGCATCGGCACGACGCCGCAAGGCCGCCAGATCTGGATGTTCAGCATCGGCGCGGACCTCAGCGCGCCCAAACCCGCGGCATGGGTCGACGGCAACATGCACGCGGCCGAACTGGCGGGTTCGTCGGTGGCCCTTGCCATCGCCGAGGACATGCTGCGTGTGCACCTGGGCGAGGCGCTGCCGCACGTGGCTGGCCCCGTGCAAGAAGCCCTGCGCCACATCCACATGCACGTGGTGCCGCGCATGTCACCCGATGGCGCCGAGGCGGTACTGACGACGGGCGCATACGTGCGTTCGGTGCCGCGTGAGGCGCGCGCGAACCGCGAGGCTCCGCGCTGGCTCGCGCACGACCTGGACGGCGATGGCTTGGCGCTGGTCATGCGCCAGGAGGACCCCACGGGCGAGTTCGTCGCGTCGTCCGTGCACCCGAACTTGCTCGTGCCGCGCCGCATCGACGACGTGGGGCCCTTCTACCGCCTGTACCCCGAAGGCACGATCGAGAACTTCGACGGCCACCACGTCCCCGATCCCTACTTCCTCTCGGACAACGAGCCCGACCTCAACCGCAACTTCCCCTACCACTGGGCCCCGGAGCCCGCCCAGGCCGGCGCGGGCCGTTATCCGTTGAGTGAGCCCGAATCGCGGGCCGTGGTCGAAGCGGCGACGGCGTTGCCGAACCTCTTCACCTGGCTCAACCTGCACACCTTCGGGGGTGTGTTGATTCGGCCTTTGGGCGCCGCGCCGGACACGAAGTTGGCGCCCTTCGACCGCGCTCTTTTCCAGCAACTGGAAGAGTGGGCGACGGAGTTGACCGGCTACCCGACCGTCAGCGGATTCCACCAGTTCTTGTACGAGCCGGAGAAGCCGCTGCACGGCGACCTTTCGGACTTTGCGTACCACCAGCGCGGTGCGTTCGCGTGGGTCTGCGAGCTGTGGGACATCTTCGAGCAGGCCGGTCTGCCCAAGCGCGAGCGTTTCGTGGACCGCTACACGCAGCTCGACCGCGAACACCTCGAGCAACTTGCGGCCTGGGACAAACAACACAACCAGAGCAACATCGTGTTGCCCTGGCGTGCGTTTGAGCACCCGCAGCTCGGCAAGGTGGAAGTGGGCGGTGTGGACCCGCGCTTTGGCATCTGGAACCCGCCGCGCGACCGTCTGGCAGAGGTCTGCGAGAGCCAAAGTGCGCTGTACTTGCGTGTGGCTTCGCTTTGCCCGCGGGTCGAGTTGGCCGATCCCGCGATCGAGCAACTTGCGCCCGGGGTGCACCGCGTGACCCTCGAAGTGGTCAACCTCGGCTATCTGGCCACGTACGGCCTCGAATCCGCCAAATCGCTGCCGTGGAACGAGCCGTTGCACTTGGAAGCGGGCGGCAAAGGGCTCGAAGTGCAAGGCACGGACGGGCGCAAGGACCTCGGACACCTCGAGGGATGGGGCCGCGGCCGTTGGAGCGGTTCCCACGCGCTCTTTTTCCCGCGCAGCCGCGGCAACTCGACCCGCGTGCGCGTGAGTTTCGTGGTGCGCGGTTCGGGCGAACTGCGTGTGGTGGTGCGAAGCTGCCGCACCGGCCAAGTCGAACGCACGGTCCGGCTCTAGCCCGGGTTATTCATCAGGTTTTCGAGCAGACGAGCCCAAGTCGTCGTCTGGCGGTGCTTTGCGGCCGCAGGATCCGCAGTCGACCTTGAACAGGTCGCCCTAGGACGCCTGTGGCCGAAAAGTGCCGCCAGGCGGCGAAAGGCGGCCGAAGGCCGCCGGTTGGGCCGTCCGGTCGGAAAGCTGATGCATAATCCGGGCTAGGTCGCGGGCGCCGCGAGGACCTGGCGGTGCTCGAATCGGTGGCCGCCAGGTCCGTCGCGGGTTTGAGCACGACGAGCAGGGCCAACGCGGCGATGGGCTTCAGCCAGCCCCAACTGCGGACTACGGATTCCGAAAGCCCAGGGGGGGCAAGATCACCTGCCTCGGCCCAGTGGCTGCGACCACCCTCCGCACCGCGGGCAGCTCACCGGAGACCCTCAGGCGAAGCACTACGGGACTTTCACACTGGAGGTATTGATCAGCGATTTGAGCTTTGCGTATTCACTAAACGGGCTAGCTGTGTACTCCGCCCCCGCATTGAGAGTGAGCGCTCCATCGAAGATTCCATCGTTATTGGAGTCCAAAATGAACGAGAAGCTCCCATCTCCCACGAAGGAACCTTTCGACTCGTAGAGCCAATAGAAGCGGCCGAAATCATCGTGCTCGTGAACGACAATTTTTCGTGCGAGGCTTAGGTGTGGGAGTGCGGTCGAGCCATACTCAAGTACCAGCGACGAGCCGGTGGCGTGAAGGTCGAGCGAATACAATCCACTTCCCGACAACGGGATGGCGAGGAGGAATCGTTGCTCCGGATCCGCTTCGATCGCGGCGATTGGTCCGAAGCCCGAACCGGAGTACAGCACGGACTTGTTTGAGAACGGGGCCCGTGCGCGCTGCGCAGGCGGGACGAACGGTCCACCCCCGACGACGACCGTACCCGAGACAGCAGTCGTGAACGGTAGCGGAGCCGCGGTGCCGCGCGCCGGGGCTGGGGCGACTTCGATCGCCCACGCGCCTCGAGGGAAGACAATGTCCCAACGTTCGATCACGTCCTCGCAGCCCGACTGCGTGGCTCTGAGGCCCGCGACGTAGAGGGTCTGCCCTCCCTTCGCGAAGCTCACGTCGGTGATCTTCAGATCGGTCGAGAACATGTACTCCTTGAAGACCCACTCCGCCGTTGCGCTTGCCCGTTCGTGGCGACCCACCTGGACGTAAGAGCTACCGCCCTGCCAGTTTATCCACTGGCGCAAGTTGTCCGACACCACTGTCGGGGTGCGATGCATTTCGATCGAGAGCGTTTCCAACTCGAGCGGGAACAGACAGGTGGGAGACTGAAGTGCGGGCGAGCCGAGGCTTGTGAGAGCCAGCAGGCACGCGCCAGAGGCGCCTAGAATAAGTATTTGCATGGCTAAACTCCCTCAATCAGCGGCGCAACCGCCGCCTGGAGCGCAAGCTGGACAATCCGGAATATCGCCGGGGCAAGGCTCTGTACACCCATACTTCGCATTCGCCACTGATGCCCCTCCGTTCCCATCCGCCCCGTTGTTGTACCGTTCCTGAATGTCGCTGTAGAATGTGCAGAGGGGCTTGACATTCGCGCCGGGGAGGGCGTCACAGATCAACCAGACGAGTTGACAGTTGCGCGCCGCAACCTCATGAACTTGTTGTACATGATCGCACGCGCGTCCCGCCACACTTGTCTTGACGTAGGTTCCGTCTGCGTGCCCGTACTCGTGCAACAAAATGACCACGAGTACACCCCCGAACTGACTAGGGTCGCCCTCAAGACTTGGTGACAGGGCGAGGATCCCATCGGCATTCACGTTGATTTCGCCGTTTTGCGGGTTAGTCGAGCCGGCCGCGCCCCCGGTGGGGCCCCACTGAACCGTGTAACCTGGAGGCGTCGGATATCCGTTCGCCGCGAGAAAATTCACGGCAGCTTGAAGCTTGTCCTGCGCCTCGGCAGCCTGCGCCAGAAAGACGATCAATATGGTTGTGAGCAGCCTGACAAGTATCGTCATACGTTCACCGGTTCTTGCTCCCGTTGCGAGTGCTGGTCCGTATGCCCCGAGCTGGACCGTGGCGGTCACCCCCCGACGGGCAAGTGAGGGCGATCGACCGAGCTTACGAGATGCCCCCCCCCCCCGGCGCAACGAGAAAACGCCAGCGCATACGCGCCCTGCTCAGCCCGCGGACGCAAGCATGGGTAGCGCAACGGCTTAAGTCGAATCGCGCTCGCCCCCAGTGCCAGGGTGGTTGTCGAATAGAGCTGTCCGATCATGCGTCGTGGCCTTCGGGAGCGGGGTTGTTGGGGTCACTGACGCGATCGGGTCATGTTCCGTGTGCCGTTGGGGAAGCGCGCTGGGTGGCGCTACCGGGCGCTGCGAGCGCCTTCCAGTGCTCGAACCGGTGGGCCAGCAGGTCCGTCGCCGTTTTGAGCACGACGAGCAACGCCAACGCGGCGATGGGTTCGCCGAGGGCGAGCACCAGCCCGCCGCCCGCGAGGATCACCACGTGCAGAACCACCACACGCACGTAGGGCCGGAACATCAGGAGCTGGGCCGTTGCGCGGCGGCGCTCGTCGCCACGGAACCAGTGCACCACCAGCGAAATCAGGTGGCTCGCCGCCAACCCCACCAACGCGAGCAAGGACACATCGGCGAGCGCGGGCACGGATAGCCCGCCCGAGGATCCGCCCCCCAAGACGGAGTCGCGCGAGAACAGCGACACCACGAAGGTGCCGTGCACAAAGGTGAAGAGCCCGTAGTGCACGCAGAAGAACGGCACCAGGAAGAGTTTCGCGGGAAGAGGGACCTTGTCCGTGGGCGCGACGGTCAGGAGGCGCACGACGTTGATCGCACCGAGGATCAAGTTCTCGAACCAGAACAGCGCCATCAGCTCGTAGACGCTCCAGCCGAGGAACAGCGCACCAAAGAGCGGCACGAGGTTCGCGATGACAAGGGCGGCCGCCGTGACACGCAAGTTGGGAGCCCGAAACAGTTCGCTGGCGCGTTGCATGAGGGGAGTAGAGCGCCCGGCGTCCGCTCAGGCCAGATCGCAGCGGCGGTAGTGTCGCCGGAGGGCAAGGCCGAGCAGGGCGAAGCCCAAGGCCCACGCTCCGCCGAAGCCAAGGGCAACCTGCCACCAGGGGCTCCACAGAGCCCCATCCGCCCAGTACTGCAGGCTGCCAGCACTCGCATACAGCAAGAAGAGGCCCGATCCCAAAACGCCCAGCGCCGCCCAACGCCGACCGCGCCCCAGGAGGTATCCCGTCCAGTTGGACACCGCGACGTAGGCCGGAAACAACACGGCCTGGACCAAACACACTTGCACGAGGGGCGCCACTCCTGGCCCAGACTCGACGCCGGCGAGCGGCAGGATCCAGATCCTCGCCAGAAGGGCGAGACCGACAAAACAGACCAGGAACCCTACGAGCATGCGCGCGGCCACGACCAGCCCGAGGGAGGCCCGCTGCGTGCGCGCGATCGGGTAGGGAAAACGCGTCGCGAAGGGTCGCGACGATACGACCGCAAGGAGCGCGACCACACCGCCCACCATCAGGTAGGCCGTCCGCATTCCGGACTCGAAGGCGGGGTCCAACGGTGCGCGCTCGCCGCCGATCAAGGCGAGCGCCACAGTTCCCGGAGCGCCGGATCCAAACAGCGACCTCGCGAGCGGCCAAAGCAGGCAGACACCGAACGCGCCAAACGCCATGGACACCATGGCGCGGTCCCTTCCCAGGGATACCCGCATGGTGTTCTGCTCGTACCGATAGGCGGCCCACCACCCGCGCAAGCTGCCGCCCGTGGTGCCGGAGGGCAATCGGTGTCCCCCATCGCCCAGCGGTGCGACCTGGACACCCTGGCCGCCCATCAGCCCATCGACGAACTGGAAGGTGGTTGGCATACCGGAGCGCGCTACGCCCCAGCAGATGCGCGGATGGAAGCGATTCCAAGTTGCGGCGGCGCCCACGCAGAGAAGGCCGATTCCGATAGCCGGTGATCCACTGGCGAAGGCCACGATGCGAACCGCTCCGTAGGCCAGGCCCAGGAACACACCGAAGCGCACCAACCAAAAAAGCTGCGCTCCCCGGTGGCCGCGCAGCCAGGCGCCTGCGGGGTACCCGAGCAGGGCAAGCACAACATAGGCGAGCAGCGTCGGGCGAGTGCTGTCGTCAGGTCCCAAGAGCACACTGGCGGGCGAACTCGCAAGGTAAGCCAATGCCCCCATCGCCGCGGCCAAGAGCAATGCCAACGTGCAGGCCGCGGATCCGGTGCGTTCCGCGATGTGCGGCAAACGGTTCGTGAGGGGCCGGCGCAGCAGCTCTTGGGCCACCTCCGCCACCACCACGCCGCACGTGGCGGGCAGCGCGAAGACGAACAGCGCCGCCATCAACCCGTTGAGGTAACGCTGTTCCTCCGCGGGTTCGTAGCCTCCTTCGTTGAAGCGCACCATCGTGGCCATCCAGCCCAAACCCAGGGTCCACGAAGCTGCACCGAACATCACCAGGAGAGTGCGTGGAGCCGCAGCGGCTCGCCACAGCGCGAGGGTGTCGCGCGCGGACAGCCGGGGGATCCACGGCGAGCTGCCGGATGCGTTCACGGCCGGCGCTCCCCCACCAGCAAGGGAAAGATGTGCTCGAGGTCGAGGTGTTTGGACTCGACGTCGGCCGCGTAACGCCGCGCGAACTCCAGTCGGTCGCGCTCGCCCGCGCGCACGGCCAAACGGGCGCGGCGGCCCTCGCCCTCGCGCACCAGCACGAAGGATTCGGGGAACTCGCGCGGGAGGTCCTTGTCGCGGGCCGTGACCACCCACTCGGCGTAGGACTCCTTCAAGTCGTCGAGCGCCGCGTCCGCCACGACCTTGCCGCGGTCGAGGCACAACACGCGGTCCACGATCTTTTCCACGTCGAAGAGGCCGTGGCTCGAGATCACTACGGTGGTGCCGTCCTCGACAACACGTTCGAGGATCAGTTCGAGCGCTTCGATGCGCGCAAGTGGATCGAGCGCGGAAACCGGTTCATCCAGCAGCAACAACCGTGGCCTGTGGCAAACGGCCAACAACAGTG
>Ga0169931_10009907_pt1 | contig 13657 bp, 7 predicted proteins | sample Kivu_15m_20L_FD_129675 | JGI IMG/M metagenome (GOLD analysis project Ga0169931, IMG submission 129675) | Freshwater microbial communities from Lake Kivu, Western Province, Rwanda to study Microbial Dark Matter (Phase II) - Kivu_15m_20L... | ecosystem: Environmental > Aquatic > Freshwater > Lake ...
AACGACAGGATTTCTGGTCGTGCTAACGGCAACGACAGGATTTCTGGTCGTGCTAACGGCAACGACAGGATTTCTGGTCGTGCTAACGGCAACGACAGGATTTTTGAGATAAAAATCTTTAAAAAATGAAGCTGTATATGCATACAACTGAGGATTTTTAGAGATTTTTAGCCAAAAAGATGAAGTTAGAATTTTAATTTTTTTTGTAATTTTAAAAATATCGAAACGGTATTATTATAAATGGACGGATGGCCGAGCGGTTGAAGGCGCACGCCTGGAAAGTGTGTATAGGGTCAAAAGCTCTATCGAGAGTTCGAATCTCTCTTCGTCCGCCATACTCAGTCAATGCTATACTACGTTTATGCACCTCATTTTCATGAACAAAAAGCATTGCTATTCAGCGAGGTTAAGAAATTAATTTAGAAATATAGACCATTAGAAGAGCAACCCAGCCAAGTCATTTCGAACCCGTTCTAAATTTAGAAGCCCAAGGATAATACACTTGATAAAAAACTGCTTAAACACTTAATCAAAACAAATAATCAAACCCTATAATGATTGAATAATGCCATTTCAATACAAAAAAAATAATTTTTAAACCATAACAAATAATTAACTTAAATTTTTAATTTATTATCAAAAAAATATTAATTAATGCTTTACAAATTTTCTATTAATAAAATTATCTAATTTGTGACTCGCCCAATTGATAGTAACACCTCAATAAATTCAGAAGAAGCTGGAAAACTTGGTTCACAAGAATTATCTCGTTTTAACCAAGAAATAATTAATAACAATTTTGCTAATGACATAATAGCCGATAAGACAAATTATATGTTATACACACCCAATTCTCGGAAAGTTTATGATGCTCCTAGACATGCCGAAAATGTTAATAATGTTTTAAATGATTTTTACAAAAAGACAATAGAAACATATAACAAATTAATAGGTAATAATCCTAATCAGGCCCAAGAATATCTGGCTAATAGACTAGGTTTTTTACAAAAAGTTACAGATCAATCTGATCCAAACTCAGCATTAAACCAAAGTGGTTTACAAAATGTTATGGTAACAGGAAATGATGGTAAATTACATAAAAATTTTGGATCGGCTCAAGTTGACAACCTAAAGTCTTTAAGTGATTTATGGACTAAAAAAAATCTTGAACTTTCAGAATTGGCTAAGCCCATTTCTCCATCTCAACAAGGCTCTGAGTCTGTTGTAGGTCAAGGATCATCAACATTAGGTAGTCAATCTTCCTCACCATCTTCTTCTTTATTCCTTACAAGTTCACTATTAGGTAATAATCCTAATCAGGCCCAAATATATCTTGGTAATAACACAAATCAATATGATCCAAACTTAGCATTATACCAAAGTGATTTACAAGATGTTAGTCCACCTTTACGATTTGTTGTTAATCCACCTTTACGATTTGTTGTTAATCCACCTTTACAATTTGTACCGATGCCCCCTAACCATGTTGTTGCGTCTAAAAAAGAACCTCAACCTCAATATCATCCTAAAACATCCGTAACAACAACTCGGACAGATCCTCAACTATCAGCATCTCAGAACACCCACCCCATAGGGCAAACTGGCCTTGCAGATAATAATCAAAATAGTAAAGCTAATGGCCCCACCCACATGCCCAGAGTCTTGAATGTAACAAAGCCAAAAGAACATGTTGACCCCAACACACCCGCCCCAAAAATAATAAATTTTAACCCAAATACACCAAAAGTATTGAAAGTAGAGCCAATAGATCGTGAACTCCTCGAAAAGGTGAAACTAGCATTATTGAATAAAAATAATTTAACATCACTGACAACATCACCGAGAATCCATCCCAGAAGTCCAAGCGGAGGAAGTCAATTATAAAGCTGAAAACATTGTCACTTTTAAAGTCTTATACCACCACATTATTTAAACGACCTCGGTAAGTCTCCAGGCTGTAGCCCTTACACCCCTAAACGCTATCCACAAGCTCCGGAAGCCTTCAGGCTGTAGCTTCCTCTTAGAAAGCGAGCTTACAGCCTGAGTACTTTGCAGGTTTTATAGATAATTTAGGGGTGTAAGACCTGAAAGCGGGGGAGCTTACATTCCGAGTGCTTTATATGATCTAAAAATTAATGTAGGGTTGCAAGGGCTGAAGCCCCTAACTTCAGACGTTCATTTTCTAGTAAAATTATATTAAACTTTCTAAGTTTCTAAAATGTTTGAATTTTTTTTATTTTAATATGTAGATTAATAAATATGAAATCAGATGCTAATCGATCTTTCCAAGATCCAGAAAATATCAATGGAAATATTTTATTTGAAAATAAATCACCGTAAGATCTGGGGAGTGACTTAGTAGTTAAGTCTTTTTCATCAAGTGAAAATGGGATACCAATTGCCTAATCTTCTGCGAAGATTTAACTTTGCCTCTTGCTTATGCGTTAACTAATAAAGAAAAACCAACCTCATCCGTAAGGATTGATTCCAAATTATATGAAAAGAGCTTAGAACTATCACAAAGATATTCTGAATCACAATTATTGGAGATGAGAAATGGTTTAGAAAAATCTTACGATGATTTCAGAAAAAAGTTTGATGCTATTCAAAAACAAAAAATTGATGCACTTGATCTTAACAAACCAGAGCCTTCGCCAAGCCCCCAAAAAACTTATCTGGAAAAAATGATCGGAGAAAGTCGGGGTGGATCAAAAGAATTATAATTTGAGTTCGAGTTGTAAAAAAAATTAATTTGAATTTTAATTTGAAAAACCTTAATATTGTATCATAATTTAGTTTATCTATCAAATTATTAGCATAAATTATTTATTAAAGATTTCAAAATTTTCTTTAATCTGTGCATTATGCATTTTAATTAAAGACAATAAAAATAATTGCTAATTTGAATTTTTATACGGCGGGGTAGCTCAGTTGGTAGAGCAGCGGGATCATAATCCGCGTGTCGGGGGTTCGATCCCCTCCTCCGCTACCATAAAATCAATTTAAAATTAAAAAAATTATTAGTTATTTATTACAATTTTTTATTAATTTAGTATTTGTTAAAATAAATTATAATTTAGTTAAACTTATTGTAATACAAATTAAAAAAATAATAAATTAAAATTTAACATGTCGCAAAACTTTGCTCACACTTCTGAATTATTCAGCACCAATATCGTTTTTATTAATGAACTTTATCAAAAATATCTAGCTAATCCAGCTAGCGTTGATCAATCTTGGGCGAATTTTTTTAAAGAAAATAGTGAGGAAGTAAAAAATATTTTAATTGATTACAATGGGCCATCATGGGCTAAAAGAAATTTAAAAATTATTGATGGTGTTGATTTTGATATTTCGTCTAACCAAATCAAGGAAACAAAAAAAGATCCAAAACAATCAGCTAAAAATGTTTCTGAAAAAACTTCTGAAAAAACTTCTTTTTTAGAATTAAATTTAAAATTTAGTAAATTAATTGATGCTTTCAAAAGATTTGGGCATTTAGCTTGCAACCTTGATCCCCTTAACTTAACACCTGCTATCGATGTCAAAGAAATCGCTTTGTCAACGCATGAAATAAAAAATGAAGATTTAGCTTGCGAGGTTGATTATCAAGGGCAAAAGGTTAGCTTACAACAAGCTTTAGCTAATCTAAAATTTATTTACAGCAATAAAATTGGTGCAGAATTTGAATATATTCGCAATCAAAATGAAAAAGATTTCCTAACTCAACGCTTTGAAAATGCTGTTTTTACGCCAATTGCCATAGCTGAAAAAAAGAAAATTTTAAGCGAAATTATTCGTAGCGAAAGATTTGAACAATTCCTTCATAAACGCTTCCCCGGAGCCAAAAGATTTTCAGTAGAAGGTGGTGAATCAGCAATTTGTGCCATTGAAAAAATTATTGATAATTCTGCTAAAAATAATGTTAAAAAAATCTTCATTGGCATGGCTCATCGTGGAAGACTTAATGTTTTAACGGGAATTATGAATAAACCATATCAGCGTTTATTTGCTGAATTCCAAGGCATTCCTGGTATCCCTGAAGGCATCACTAAATCTGGAGATGTTAAATATCACATGGGTTATTCAAATGAAAGAAATATTGCTGGCAATAAAATTGCCTTATCTTTGGCTTTTAATCCTTCGCATTTAGAAGCGGTGAACACTGTTGTAGCGGGACGAGTCAGAGCTACTCAAGACTTACTTGGCGATAATAATCGCCTACAAGCTTTAGCACTTTTAATTCACGGCGATGCAGCTTTTGCGGGTCAAGGATCGGTTGCTGAAAGCTTGGTAATGAATGGCACCAAAGGTTACGATACTGGTGGAGTTATTCATTTAATTATCAACAACCAAATTGGTTTTACTGCCAACCCTACAGACTCTCGAAGCACAATTTACGCATCTGACTTGGCAAAGGCAATTGATGCGCCAATTTTCCACGTTAATGGTGACAGCGTTGAAGATGTGGTGCGAGTTGCTCAGATAATTTCTGATTATCGTCAAACCTTCAAAAAAGACGTTGTTCTTGATGTTGTATGTTATCGCAAATATGGCCATAATGAAGGTGATGAACCGCTCTACACCCAGCCAATTATGTATCAAAAAATTAAAGATCAACCAAGTTTAGAAAAAATTTATTCTCAGCAACTGATCCTTGAAGGTTCAATCACCGACGCTCAATATCAGCAGATGGTTGATGAATTTGAAAAAATCTTAAACAGCGAATTTGATAAGGCTAATTCTTTCAAAGCTCTTGAGGCAGACTGGCTAAAAGGCGATTGGCAACATGTTAAAGATGGCGATAATTCGCTTGCAAATACTGCCCTTAGCGAAAAAAAGTTAAATGAATTAATTGTTAAATCAACTTCAATTCCCAGTGATTTTAACGCTAATCCAAAAATTGTTAAACAATTAGAAGCGCGTCGTCATGCCGTTGAAAAAGGTCAAGACATTGACTGGGGAACTGCTGAAGCTTTGGCTTTTGCAAGCTTGATTGAACAGGGTCATCATGTTCGTATCACCGGTCAAGATGCTGGGAGAGGAACATTTTCGCATCGTCATTCAATTTTACATGATGCCAAAACAGCTCAACGCTACAATATTTTCTCACCTCTTGCCAGTAAAAAAGCTAGTTTTGAGGTTTATGATTCAGTGCTTTCGGAATATGGGGTGCTTGGTTTTGAATATGGTTATTCACTCACAAATCCTAATTCCCTTACGATCTGGGAAGCCCAGTTTGGTGATTTTGCCAATGGTGCACAAATAATTTTTGATCAATTTGTTGCTTCTTCAGAAGTTAAATGGCTACGCAAATCTGGTTTAGTAATGCTATTGCCTCATGGCTATGAGGGACAAGGTCCAGAACATTCTTCAGCGAGGTTAGAGCGCTATTTACAAGCTTGTGCTGATAATAACCTACGCGTTGTTAATATCACTAACCCTGCAAATTTTTTCCACGCTTTGCGTTTGCAAATAATTCATAAAGATCGTAAACCATTGGTGGTGATGTCACCTAAATCTTTGCTTAGACACAAGCTTGCAGTTTCTAAAATTGGAGAATTCAGCAAATTAAATTTCCAAGCAATTATCAAAGAATCTGAAAAATTAGTCAGTGATGATAAAGTTAAACATGTTGTGTTGTGTAGTGGTAAAGTCTATTATGATTTGTTTGAGGCTCGTCAAGCTAATAAAATCAACGATGTTGCTTTAATTAGAACCGAACAACTTTATCCATTCCCAAGTCTTGAATTAGCAAATGAATTAAAAAAATATAAAAATGCCGAGATCATCTGGTGCCAAGAAGAACCTAAAAACATGGGTGCATGGCATTTTGTGGATGACTACATTGAAGAAGTTTTATTGCAAATTAAACATAAAGTCAGTCGTGCTAAATATGCTGGGCGAATTGCTTGTGCATCTCCTGCAACGGGTTATGGCTCTTACCATAGTCGTGAACAAAAGCATTTGATTTCACAGGCATTAGGCATCGAAAAATAAAAATGACAATAAAATTTTTTGATAGACAAAATTATCAAAAAATTCTTACAAAACCAGTTTTCAATATCGGCTATTTATATTCGTAAACTATTCCATCTCTGCTTCATATTATTGGCATTAAACATAAAAACAAGATTTTAAAATTTTTCGACAATTCTAAACTTGAGTTTTAAATAAAAAAATTCTAAATTTATAAAATTATTATTAAAAATAAATAATTCATAAATGAGATCACCACATCACTTAAAAAAACCTCTGCTATTTTTAAAAAAAATTTCTTTAAATTTTTGGCAAATTTTTAAGAAAAATAATTTTAATTTCTCAGTTAATAACAGCAAAGATTCTTACTGGCCATGGCTCTTTAGCCCTTTTATTTTTGCCTTAGGCTGTATTTTTTATCTCAAATTCCCAGATGTTTTTCACAACAATATAAAAATTTTTGTAATTTATTTTGTTAGCTGTTTTGTATTATTTTTTTATAATTTTTTTCGCTCAAAATATCTAATTTATTTGTTTATTGGCAGTTTTTTATCAGGAATTTTTTATAACTTTATTTATGATAAAATTTTTCTAAATTACCAAGAAATTAATTTTAAAAGTTATTTAAAAACTTCAGGAGTGATAAAAGAAATTAAACCATTCTACAATCCAATAAATAAGCTGTGGGGAGTTAGTCTCCTAATTAAGGATCCTGTCCTTGAAAAAATAAATTTTAATGGTTATCGTAAGCACTTTAAACAAAAAAAATCCAAAAAATATAACAAAAAAAAGAAGTCAAAAATAAAAAAAAATTCTCTACACAAAAACAACAAAAAATTATCAAAAAAAATAGCTAATAATTCCCACCAAGCATTGAAAAATAAAGATAAATTACCAAAAAATTTTAAAAACTTAATAAATTTAAAAGATTTTCAAGATCTGGATCGAAAAATAATCGACTATCGCCAAAACAGCAATCAAGGAAATTTTATAACAATTGCCAATAAAACCTTTCTTGCACAACCTCCCCCTTATGTTAAAATTAGTGTTTTGAAAAATTTTGAAAATTTGAAAATCAATCAAAACTTCAATGCCATAACTCTCTTCCAACCCTTAAAACCCAAGGAATTTAGCGATGATTTTGATTTTGAATTATATTCACGACAACAAAAAATTGCTGGTTATGGTTTTGCAATAGCTATTATTGATAATCAACTATCTTCAGCAAATAATTTAGAACTTGTTCATAATTGGCAATTTTATTTAAATAAATTTATTGATTTTCAAGATAATTTTTTTGCTGATCTTAGAAAAAAAATTACTCAGCAGATTTTTCAAAACATTAACTATGAACAAGGCTCTATTGCTCTTGCCTTACTGATAGGTGATCAATCAAAAATTAGCGATAAAAATCTTGAAAATATTCGTCAATCTGGGCTAAGTCATTTATTATCAATTTCTGGATTTCATCTATCTTTGGCTAGTTTATTTTTTCTGGTTTCAATTCGTAAAATTCTAAGCTATTACTCACCCCTAACTTTACGCTTTGATCTAAAAAAAATTTCAGCATTTTTTGCTCTATTTGCTAGTTATTTTTATCTAATGTTAAGCAACGCTCCGATCCCTGCTCAAAGGGCTTTCATAATGGTTTTATTTTTAATCTTAAGTTACTTTTTTAATGAGCAATATAACGGCAAAAGAACCTTGGTAATTTGTTTTTTTATAATCACTCTTTTTAATCCTTATCAATTATTTAACCTTAGTTTTCAACTTTCATTTATTGCCATATTGGTGATGTTATGCTTTTATCAGGATTATCATCAGAGAATCTTTAATCCAGATCGCGATTTAAGATTAATGCGCGAAAAAAAATTCTGGGCAAATCGTTTGTTTCATAATCTAAAAAAGATTTATCACTATTTTTATGAAATTTTTTTAATATCAACAATAATTCAAATTGCTACCCTCCCCTTTCTTATTTATAGCTTTAGTAACTTCAGTTTGATTGCCCCTTTAAGCAATATTATTGCCATTCCTTTGACTTCCTTATTAATTATGCCAAGTGGTTTTATAGCTCTTATTTTAATGCCCCTTAATCTTGAAAAAATTCCCTTAGTTTTTATGGAATTTAGTATCAAAATTTTACAAAAAATAATTGATGTTTTCGGACAATCTTTTCTAACAAATTTTCATTATCATAATCCATCACAACTCTTTTTAGTCCTTAGTGCATCTGCAATTGTTTTATTTTGTTTGTGGCAAAATAAAATAATGAGAATTTTGGCTATCATAATTTTTCTTAGCAGTTTTTTTATTGACAATTTTTCTAAAAAACCATCACTAATAATCTCTGGCAATCAGAATTCTTATGCTATTTTTAACCCGAGAACAGGTCTAGAGTTTAGCGAACTGAGATTAGTTACCAAAAATCATAAAAATTGGCTGAAAAGATATAATCAGAAAAAAATACTTTATATTAACAGTTGTGATAAAAACTTAAATAACAATAACTTTTGTCAAACTTGCACTAAAACAAATAAAAATAATTATTGTGTTGTTTACTATCAACATCAGTCATTAATTGTTATAAAAAAACGTAGTCAAATTTTCCAGCTTTGTAGAAAAAATTATGATGTCGTTGTAAATCTAACTAAGAGCTATCAAACCCCATTTTGTTACCAACAATTCAAAAATAAACCGCTAATCATTGACAATATTGATTTTGTTAATAATCAAACCCTAAAACTTTTCTACGATAAACAACAAAATAAATTTTTAAAATATAACAAAGATTAAATAATAAAATAAGAAACAATATCACCAATCAATTCAAATAGCTAAGAATAACAGCAGAAGTGGTGACCCCAACGAGATTCGAACTCGTATTTACACCGTGAAAGGGTGACGTCCTAACCGTTAGACGATGGGGCCAAAAAAACCTGATAAATAAATATTCTTTTTACTTTGTAATGATTATAAATTCTATTTTAAATAATAACAACAACTTTATAAAATTTTTTTTCAATTAAATATTTATTCAATATTTAGGCTCTTTAAGCCTTATAATACCAAATCAATATCTTTAAAAGAACAAAAAAAAATTAAAATTCTAACTTCATATTTTTGGCTAAAAATCTTCAAAAATTTAAATAGTCGCGCTAAAGCAACAACACAGCCTCAGCTGTATGGATATACAGCTTCATTTTTTAATGATTTTTATCTCAAAAATCTTGTCGATGCGTAAGCACGACTGGCAAAAATATCTTGCTTAATTGATCATTTATTAAGTTGAAATGGTATAAATTATACCATTTCGATATCTTTAAAATATTTTGTTAAAATTTTAATTTTTTTGTACTTTAAAAAATCGAAATGGTATTAGCATGATATTTTTTTAAATTTTATATATTTTAAAATATAAAAACCTGCTATTTTAATTTTAAGAAAATAATGACCAAACCCTAACCAAAGGTTACTAATACTGTTCATTATAACAAAATAATTTTAAACATAAAAAAAAATTAAAAATTCTTCTAGACATTTATTTTTGATTGCCTTAAAAATAATACCTAAAAACAATATATGGTGTAAAATTTATTTTTTAGCTACTAAATATAGCTCTATTTTTGTTAAACTTGTTCAGCCTAAGGCCATAACCATAAATATAAATTTTAATAAAATGACTAAAAAATCTTCGGATAAATCATTGCCAAAAAACAGTGAAAAAAATCCAAACTCCAAAACGTTAACCTCGCAATCTGATATCAAAAAAAATTCGCCAAAATTTTCGGTAACAGTTGACAACAAAAAAGATCAAAGATTAAGCAATTTTGGTAAAGCCGTGCTTAAGGATCGCTATTTAATGCCCGATGAGTCTTATCAAGATTTATTCGCTCGCGTTGCCAGTTATTATGCTGACGATCAAGAGCATGCTAGTCGTCTTTATGATTACATATCTAATTTATGGTTTATGCCTGCAACACCTGTTTTAAGCAATGGTGGAACAGATCGAGGTTTACCAATTTCCTGTTTTCTTAACGAGTCCAGTGATTCTTTATCTGGAATAGTCAATCTGTGGAATGAAAATGTTTTATTGGCCTCACGCGGAGGTGGAATTGGAAGCTTTTGGGGAAATTTGCGCTCAATAGGTGAAACAGTTCGTGGCAATGGCAAAACATCTGGAATTATTCCGTTTATCAAAGTTATGGATTCGCAAACCTTGGCCATTTCTCAAGGCAGTTTACGTCGTGGATCAGCCGCAGTTTATTTGCCAATCTATCATCCAGAAATCGAGGAATTCATTGATTTACGTCGACCAACTGGAGGTGATCCAAATCGTCGATCACTCAATTTGCACCATGGTGTTGTTATCACCGATGAATTTATGCGCTCAGTTGAAAAAGATGAAGAGTTTGATTTAAGAAGTCCATATACCAATCAAGTGATTGACAAGGTCAAAGCTCGGGCATTATGGATTAAACTTTTAACAGCCAGAATTGAAACTGGTGAGCCATATATTCTATTCATTGATGCTGTTAACCGCTCAATTCCTGAGCATCAACAAAAGCTTGGTTTAAAAGTTAAAACTTCCAACCTTTGCAGTGAGATTACTTTACCAACTGGAATTGATCATCATAATCAAGACCGAACCGCAGTATGCTGTCTATCCTCATTAAACCTTGAATATTACGAAGAATGGAAAGATAACGAACTAATTCTTATCGATGTAATGCGTTTTTTAGACAATGTCTTGCAAGATTTTATTGATAAATCGCCAGATGGCATGGCCAAAGCTAAATATTCAGCAATGCGCGAAAGAAGTGTTGGTCTTGGAGTTATGGGCTTTCACTCCTTTTTACAAAGTAAAAATGTGCCAATGGAATCAGCAATGAGCAAAGTTTGGAATAAAAAAATTTTTCAACATATTAAACAAGGTGTTGATAAAGCTTCAAAAATCTTAGCAGATGAAAGAGGTGCTTGTCCAGATGCCTTGGAAGTTGGAATTCAAGAACGTTTTTCTAATAAATTAGCTATTGCCCCAACCGCTTCAATTTCGATAATTGCAGGTAACTCATCACCGGGCATTGAGCCATTTGCCGCTAATTCATTTACTCAAAAAACCTTAACCGGATCTTTCAATGTTCGCAATAAAAACTTAATCAAATTACTTGAAGAAAAAGGTAAAAATAGTGAAGATATTTGGTCATCAATCACTATCAATGAAGGATCGGTTCAGCATTTAGATTTTCTGGATGAACACGAAAAATTAGTTTTTAAAACTGCCCAAGAAATTGATCAACGCTGGATTATTGATCTTGCTTCTGAGCGTCAGGAATACATCTGTCAAGCTCAAAGCCTGAACATTTTTTTACCAGGAAATGTTTCTAAAAAAGTTCTCCATGACATTCATTTTAGAGCTTGGTATAAAGGACTAAAAAGTCTTTATTATTGTCGATCAACCTCAATTCAAAGGGCTGATAAGGTTTCAAATAAAACCCAAAAAGATGATATCGCTATAACTTCTCCTCAAATTAACAATTTGGTCAATAGCGAGGGTATTAACTTGCCAACCCCTCAAAATGAAAAATATGAAGAGTGTTTGTCGTGTCAATAACCGCGTAGCCAAGGAATAGTAACTAGATAGCGTTCTTGCCTTTATTATCAATAATGCTAAAGCAAAAAAAATTTTATGAGAAATAGCACCAAATTAAAAACTCGAATCATTCATCAAAAAAATTTCGATTTGTTTTATAATTTACAATCTTTAAAAAATATCAAAAAAAATGTTTCTAAACACCAAAAACCTAAAACATTTTTTGATTTTTGTTCCGGAATTGGTTCAGCACATCTAGCTTTTAAGAGACTTGGACTTAGTTGCGTTGGCTTCAGCGAAATCGACCACAAGGCAGAAAAATTATATAATTTATTTCACGGCTCTCACTATAAAAATTATGGGGATTTAATGAAAATAAATCCCAATGATCTCGGAGATTTCGATATTTTGATCGCCGGATTTCCGTGTCAAACTTTTTCAATTGTTGGCAAAAGAACTGGTTTTAACGACGAAAGAGGTCAAGTTATTTTTGGGTTAAAAAAAATTATAAATCACAAAAAACCAAAGGCTTTTTTATTAGAAAATGTCAAAGGCTTGGTTAACATCAATAATGGAAATTCTCTAAAAGAAATCTTGTCATTGCTTAGAGATTGTAACTATAAAGTGCATTTCAAAGTTTTAGAAAGCGTAGATTTTGGAATTCCTCAAACCAGAGAAAGAGTTTATTTGGTTGGAATCAGAAATGACCTTTATGAAGAAGAGTTTTTTTTCCCTGAGGCAATTAAAAATAATGTTGAAATTAAATCTTTTTTAATTGATGAAGATAAAAATTTTGAACTCAAAGATTCTGCCTATAAAACCTTTTTAAAATATTTAAATAATAAATATAATTTAGGAAAATTTAAGATTGATGAACTGTTAAAACAAGAATACTTGGTGTTAGATACTAGGCAAAGTGATTTAAGATTATATAATAATAAAATACCAACTTTGAGAACAGGAAGACAAGGAATTCTTTATATTAAAAATTCTCAAATTCGTAAATTAAGTGGCAGAGAAGCCCTTCTCTTACAGGGTTTTGACGCAGAGATGGCAAAAATTGCTCAAGAAAATTTTCCTCAATCGCGAATTTTAGCTCAAGCAGGAAATGCCATGACCGTTAATGTTATGCAAGAAATAGGCAGAAAAATCATCGATTATTTATCATGAAAAATTTAGTTAAAATTGGCTCTAGAACTGCAAAAAATGGCTTTAAAAATGAAGATTACGTTGTTGAAAAATTTAATAATTGGCAAAATGATTTAACTGCCCAAGAATGGCTTATATCAATGGGTTATAAGCTTGAAGATATTAAAAATATTAAAGCAAGTAAAATTAAAGGAAATTTTAAAGCTGATGTTCAAGTGCAAATTAAGATAGAGATTCAATTAAAAGAATTAATCGATATTCAAAATCTTCAAGTAAAATTAGTTTCTCAAAAAAATGGCTTTAATCAAATTGATAAAAGATGGGTAGATAGATATGTTGATTTATGGGAAATACCTCAGAATATTTCAATGATTCTTAAATTTTATACTGGAGAAATTGAGCCCTATATAAGCAATCCAAAAACTAAAAACAGAATGTTAATTAATGAATTTAGCATTAAGGAACAAAATGAATTAATTGAATTTATAAAGAAAAATAAATCTCTAATTGTTTGCGATGTTTTAAAAGGAAGAGGTAAATTCTCGGCAGAATGGATGTTGGTAATATTAAAGACCATTGATAAGGAAATTAAATGGGCTTTAAAACCAATGAATTTTTGTTTAAATTTATTTGGCAATGATGATGTTGTTATTAGCAAAAAAGGTAATATCCGAATTGGCAAAATAACTATGCAAAGAAAAGGTGGGGATGGAGGAAGAAAATCAGCTCAAATGTTGCAGTTTAAAATTAATCCCTGTTTAATTTTTGATTAAAATGATAAAGCACGACATAATTTAACTTCGTTGCGTCAAGTCGTTGCGTTAGCACGACTAAAAAATACTTCGTTGCGTTAGCACGACTAAAAAATACTTCGTTGCGTTAGCACGACTAAAAAATACTTCGTTGCGTTAGCACGACTAAAAAATACTTCGTTGC
>Ga0169931_10009908_pt1 | contig 13656 bp, 25 predicted proteins | sample Kivu_15m_20L_FD_129675 | JGI IMG/M metagenome (GOLD analysis project Ga0169931, IMG submission 129675) | Freshwater microbial communities from Lake Kivu, Western Province, Rwanda to study Microbial Dark Matter (Phase II) - Kivu_15m_20L... | ecosystem: Environmental > Aquatic > Freshwater > Lake...
ATGCTACTTAATAGGCGACGTTTGAATGAATAAATAGGGCAGCGGCCTTAATTTGAATTTAAATATCTTAATGGATTAAACGAAAGACCCGCGAGCTGTGTACGTTGCACAGACTGCAGCCGCGCTCTTCGGAGTGCCCCAGCTTGCCCCTCAGCTGGCCCAGGCCGCCGAGGTTGTCAAGTTCTTGAACGAAATCAACACCAAGGTGCTCCAGATCATTTCAGACGGCAAAGCTTTCAAGTGCCTGGTAAACCAAGTCGCAAACCCGCCCTAGGGCGCCCTCGAGTGCCACTTCATCAAAGTGAGCAAGGACGAGCTGCGCCACGAGACCATCATGCACCAACTCCTAGTCTCTACGATCCGCGGGAGCTCGGTGCAAGCCCTCCACGCCTACATCGCCACCATCTACACCCCTATCCTTTTCGGTGACGTTGAGGATGGCTCTAAACAAAACACGTAACTGCGCGACGTTCTCTTCTCGCTAAAGGCGGGACTGCATCGGACCATTAGAAAGGGTGGGCAGACCATGATGCAGTCGGACTACAACGAGGAAGACGTCAAGGGCATCCTGACTCCGACTGACGAAATCGACCTCTGGCAAGAGAATGAGCGGGAGAACTACGGTAGCCAACAGAATGAGAACCTCCGCAAGAAAGCCGAGCTCATTAACCAGCACTTCGCTAAGATCACCAAGGGCTTCGGTGACCTCGAGTAGATGGAGCTCGGCGGAATCTCTGCCTTCACAAATCAGATCCAAGACGCCCTCGACCAGATCTGGCAAGACCCTAAGATCCACCCGGTCTATTCGCAAACCCGCATGGAGAACATGTTCAAGGTGATTTCAAAGGCCCTTGGATCGCGCATCGAAGTAGAGTTCTAGAAAAACGACGTGTGGCAATCAAGCTTCTCGGACGTGAGAGTGAAGCTGAACGAGTGCATGCGCATCTTCAAGGGCTGGAAGGACCGCATCACCGAGCTCACGAGGGAGTTCTGGCGCGGACAGACCGCCCAGCACCAGTGGAAGGGCAAGCCATTCGCAGACTCATACCTTGACAGCATGATCGTCCGCATCAACGAGATCTTCGAGCTCAGGTCCCAGCACGACGAGCTTCTTCGCCTGCTCTCTCCAGAAGAGCAGAAGCGTCTCAACGTTGACTCAGCCTTCAACCCATTCAGGAAGATCAACTCGTTCTACACAAATGAGTATCAGGCCCAAAACTGGCTCAAGGCTAAGGCCGAGTACGAGAAGTTCCTAGAGCCCATGGAGAAAGAGATCTGCCAGAAGCTCAGAAAGGAGATCTTCTCGGAGAAGTTGACACCCTCTCAGTTGCTGAGAGAGTTCCAGAGGTGGAAGGGGCTCCTCAGCAAGGAGTCAATCAAGAAGGAACTGCAGACGGAGCGAGACAGTCTACTGGTTCAACTGAGCAGCGACGTTCGCAAGACGAAGGAGGAATTTGAGGCGCGGACGGGTCAAAGCCTGGAGCAGATCCCCGGGATGGAGAAGCCTCCCCAAACAAACAACGTGTCCGATGTCATCTCCGCCGTTGTCTGGTCCCGGCAGCTGTCCCAGAAGATCCAGTCGAACCAGAAGGTAGCGCAGAGCCTCTTCGGGGAGCTGCCGGCCATGCAGAGGTTCGACCAGGACTGCAAGGACATATGCACGTCGATCAAGGACTTCGAGGACAACCTGTTCAACAAGTGGCACAACGGCATCCTCAAAGCACTCAACGACCCCAACCTGAAGCACAAGTACCAGATGACCGGCCAGCTGATGGAGTTCGACTACGAGGCCGGCGGTCTTCTCAAGGTCAACTACAGCGAGAAACTCGTCACACTCGTTAAGGACGCCCGCATGCTTGCCGAGATGGGCTTCAAGATCCACAAGGACATCGTGGCAGTTACGGAAAACGCCAAGAAGTTCTACAAGGAAGGCGTAACGCTGAAGTAGGTCGCTAACTTCTACAACTCCATGGGCACACAGATGATCGAGTGTCAGAAGCCAATGATGCTGGACAAAGCACAGGGCTTTGAGTACATAATCAGGAACCCGAAGGGAAAGCGGAGTGACGACGGGAAGAGCGTGACCTGGAACGACCCGATCGAGATCGAGACTTACATCAAGCAGGTTCAGAACAAGGCGACTGAGCTGATTTCAGAGAACCGGCGGCTGCGGAAGGTGCACATGAACATCGTGGACATGATCGTGGAGCTGATGAACATCGACCTGCTGAAGAACAAGAACCTGTGGAAGGAGAACCTGAACAAGGTGCGCAAGATCATCGAGCAGACGACGAAGACCCGCTCGCCCGACCAGTGCAAGCTCTGGCTCACCCACCTCAACTACCAGCTCTACAAGTCGCTCGAGCACCAGTACTAGATGGGCCTTGAGTCCCTCAACGAGTCGCTCCCCGAGATCCAGTGCGACCTCGTGTTCAGGAACAAGTCCCTCGAGCTGCGACCCACCTTTGAGGACCTCAAGCAGCGCTACTACAAGGAGATCTCGACTTTCATCACGACCCCGCTCCGATTCACGGGCTTCGGCGGCGGCAAGACCGACATATTCAAGGTGATGCCTGAGAGGAATTCGAAGCACCTCAACACAGTCTACTTCAAGGCTGAGGAGCTGTTCCAGAAGCTCAGCGAGGTCCAGAAGCAGTACCTTCACTGGACCATCCTCGGCACTATCGACCTTCAGTCCTACATCGAGCAGAACTTCAAGTCAGTTGTTGACTGGGAAAACAACTTCTAGATGTTGAAACAGAAGCGCAAAGAGCTCAAGAAGCTGCCAGACTCCCAGAAAGTCGACTGCATCACAGTGAACCTTGTGCCCTTCAAAGCTGGTGTCGAGGACATCTTCAAGCGTCTTTCAGACGCCCTGGTTGAGACCCTGCAAACCTCAATTGAGCGAGACGCCGAAGACGTCTTCCGCTTCATCAAAGCTGGCCTAGACAAGCTAAACTCCAACCCTCAGAGCGTGGAGGAGATTGAACGGATGCATTCTGATGCCCTCGTAATCCAGCAAGAGAAGGACGCAGTGGTCAAGGTGTTCGAAGGCTGCGAGCTGAAGAACAAGATGATCAAGCAGATGACTGGGCAGTCAATGCGCCTCGCTGAGCTCGAGAGCATGTGGCGTGAGTTCGATGCCAGGATCAGCGCCTTCAACGACAAGATCGAGGACCAGAAGAGCCGGCTGTAGAAAGAGATCGATTCGAGGATCAAGGAGCTGAACGCTGATTTGGAGAAGATGTTCGAGAGGTGGAACGAAAAGAAGCCGAAGGACAGGAACGAGCTGACGAGAGAGATGGCCCTTGAGACATCCGAGATGATGAAGGAGCTCAGGCAGCAGTGGAGTGCTCTCCAGGAAAGAATCACCAAAGTCTACAGGGACTGCGAACACTTCAAGAAGGAGAAGCCTAAGTTCACTTACTATGATAAGCTAAAAGAGGAGCTAAACGATTAGGAAGAGGCATGGGCCCTTTTTGACGTATTCAATAAGGAGATTAACGAGTTCGGCAAGGAAGACTGGATTACCTACAGAAAGAAAGGGTTCTTCGCGTTCCAAGACTTCTTCGTCCAATGGCAAGATAAACTTAAGGCCAGGAATAAGGACGCTGTGGTCAAATTCCTGATGGGAGAAATTGACAGCTTCGGCAAGGCATGGCCTCTACTTAAGCTCTGCGTGGGCGAATCATTTGAGCGCGAGCACTGGCGCCGACTCATTACTCTGCTTGATATGCCTAAAGAAGTGACTCTTGACAACATGAAGTTCAAGCACCTGGTCGACGCTGTGCCACTGATGCTTAAGAAGGCCAAGGACATTAAGGAGCTCAGCGACAAGGCACAAGGCGAGGTCACCATTCGCGAAGCCATCAGAGAGCTACGGGCATGGTGCGACACGGCTGAGTTCGTTCTCACTGACTACGAGAACATCGGCAGGAAGACTCCTCTGATCAAGGAGTGGAAAGAGGTCATGACTTAAGTTAGCGACAACCAGTCACTCATGCTGTCCCTTAAGGAATCCCGCTACTTCCAGGGATTCGCAGATCAGGTAGAGCAGTTTGAGAAGCGTCTCGGTGGCGTCGACGAATACCTTTCCCGGCTCAACATCATTCAGCGTAAGTGGGTCTACCTCGAGCCTATCTTCATGCGCGGCGCCCTCCCGGCTGAGCAAGGCCGTTTCCGCAGAGTCGATGAGGAGTATCGCGGCATCATGCTTGGAATCGGCAGCAATCCGAAGGTCGTGGGGCTCTGCGACATTCCAGGACTCAAGGATACTCTTGAGACGATCCTAGCCCAGCTCGACATGTGCCAGAAGGCCTTAAATGACTTCCTTGAGCAGAAGCGCTCAATCTTCTCTCGATTCTACTTCATCGGTGACGATGACTTGCTGGAGATCCTGGGACAGGCCAAGAATCCAGTTGTCATACAGAGCCACCTAAAGAAGCTCTTCGCAGGAATCTACAAGGTGGAATTTGATCAGAAGAACGGAACCATCATATCGATGATCTCTCAGGCCAACGAGTACGTGCCGCTGCGTATCCCCGTGAAGATCTCTGATGACGTTGAAGTGTGGCTTGGCGAGCTCGAGAAGTCCATGCGTGATACCCTCAACGCGATGCTTCAGAAGACAGTCAAATCGCAGGGCCTCGACATCGTGAACACTCCCTCGCAGATCTGCTGCCTCTCGGAGCAGATTGCCTTCTCAGAGAACTGTGCTAAGGCTGTCAAGTCAGGCAAGCTCGCAAACTACAAGCAGGACCTGCAGAGGCAGCTTGAGACCTATACCTCGTTTGACAACAAAGGAGACGTCCTTCTGTTCTCCAAGGTCAAGTCGCTTATCCTCGACATCATTCACAGCGTCGACGTCGTCGAGCAGCTCATCAAGGATCCCATCATGCAATCGATGAACATCAATGACTGGATGTGGTTCAAACAGCTTAAGTACTACATCGACGTGAAGGCGGGCGAGCAGTGCAAGGTAGGCATGTGCGATGCGTTCTTCGATTACACCTTCGAGTACCAGGGCAACGCGCCCAAACTCGTGCATACTCCTCTGACCGATAAGTGCTACCTCACGCTTGTTCTTGGCATGAAGATGGGCTACGGTGGAAACCCCTACGGGCCGGCAGGCACTGGCAAGACAGAGTCCGTCAAGGCGCTCGGTCAGGCATTCGGCCGATAGGTTCTTGTTTTCAACTGCGACGAGGGTCTTGACTACAAAGCAATGGGAAGAATCTTCATTGGTCTCGTCAAGTGCGGCGCTTGGGGATGCTTCGATGAGTTCAACCGCCTCCTAGAGGAGCAACTGTCTGCCATCTCGCAGCAAATCTAAGTCATCTAGTGGGCCATCAAGGAGGCCTAACCATCACTAGAGCTCCTCGGCCGACGCATTGAAGTCAACAAGAACGCAGGCATCTTTGTGACAATGAACCCTGCGGGCAAGCACTATGGCGGCCGATCGAAGCTTCCAGACAACTTAAAGCAGCTGTTCCGTCCAGTGGCAATGTCCGTGCCGGACAACGAACTGATCGGTGAGACCCTCCTCTTCTCTGAGGGTTTCAAGCATGCTAAGAAGTTGTCCAACAAAATTGTTAGCCTCTTCAAGCTGTGTCGACAGTTGCTCTCGGAATAGCAGCACTACGACTGGGGACTGCGTGCGCTCAAGACCATCCTGAACACGGGCGGCCAGCTGTGCCAGAACGAGCTCAAGAAAGGCGCCAAGCTTACCTACGAACAAGAAGCTCTCCTGCTGATCAAGGCCATCCGCATCAACACGATGTCTAAGCTGACTTATTCTGACTCGAAGAAGTACGAGGCACTGCAGAGTGACATGTTCCCTGGCATCAAGTCCGAGGATATCAAGTACGAGCAGCTGACAGTCGCCATCAAGCAGGCACTTGAGGAGCTCAAGCTCGAGTACATCGAGTCCCAGATCCAGAAGATCCTCCAGTTCTACGAAGCTACCCGGCAGCGCATGGGCGTGGTAATCGTGGGTCCTTCTGGCTGTGGCAAGACTACCATCTGGCGCATCCTGAAGCTTGCATACGAGAAGATGAGCCAGAACATCTCAACGCACATCATGAACCCGAAGAGCATGCCTCGAAACCAACTGCTCGGCCTCATGAACCACGACACCAGGGAGTTCAACGACGGCGTGCTGACCGCTAGCGCGCGAGCTGTCGTCAAGGAGCCGGCAGAGACTCTCTGCTGGATTGTTTGCGACGGTGACATCGACCCCGAGTGGGTGGAGTCGCTGAACTCAGTTTTAGACGACAACCACTTGCTGACTCTGCCCAATGGCGAACGAATCAGTTTCGGCAACAACATCAACTTCATTTTCGAGACGAACGACCTCAAGTTCGCGTCGCCCGCCACCGTGAGCCGTCTCGGCATGATCTTCCTCTCAGACGAGGACGTAGACGTTCAGCGCATCACCAAGACCTGGCTCAAGCGCCAAGACGAGAAGATGCAGCCCAAGATCCAGCAGTGGTTCGATGACTTCTTCTACCACGCGCTTGAGTGGACGCTCCACAGATAGGAGCTCTTCGTCGTCGAGACCACAAAGATAGGCATCGTTAAGAACGCCCTCAGTTACATGACAAATCTCCAATCAAAGGGGCAGTTCGCTGACGCCCTTATCCGTGGTTTGGGCGGCAACTTCCCGCTGGGACTCAGATCACAGTTTGCGGCGGAGGTTTTCAATCTAACTGGGGAGAAGCCGGCTGACCCGAAGAACTTGCTACTCAACACGTTTGACGAGAAGAGCTAGAGCTGGATGACTTTTGTGCAGGAGGCGCGCTCCGAGCTCAAGATCGACGACATGAAGAACCCAGAGGCGCCGCCCATCGTTCGCACAGTCAACATCCAGCGTGACATCAACATGATTCGTCCTTGGCTGGACTCAGGCGACTCCTTCATCTTGGTGGGTCCCGAGGGCAGCGGCAAGAACCTGATGATCAGCAACCTGATCAAGCAGATGAAGTCGACCCAGCTGGCAGTCATCCACTGCAACTCCTAGACCTCGGCGTTCCACGTGATCTAAAAGCTGAACCAGATGTGCTCTCAGTCGACGATTTCTCAGGGGCGCGTTTATCGACCTAAGGACAGCGGGCGGTTGATAGTGTACTTGAAGGACATAAACCTGCCGAAGCCGGACAAGTACGATACAATCTAGCTGATCGCGTTCCTGCAACAGATCGTGTGCTACAAGGGCTTCTACGACGACAACCTCGAGTTCGTGTACCTCGAGCGCGTGCAAATCGTGGCCTCCATGAACCCATCCACCACCATCGGCAGACACAAAATCTCTTCCCGCTTCACAGCCAACGTGCGCATTGCGTACATCGAGTACCCCACGGCTGAGGAGCTCATGCCCGTCTACGCCGATTTCATGAAGACCATATTCTCCCACCCTTCCTTCGGAGGACAGCTCGGCAACTCGTCCAAGAAGCTCTCCCAGTTCCTCATTGAACTCTTCACCAGTGTCAAGAGTAACTTTTCAATTGATGAGCACAGACATTACTTATTCACTCCTAGAGACATCACCTAGCTGATCTTCTCACTGCTTCGATATGACATCAGGGACGCTCAAACCTTGATGGAAGTATTGATCTACGAGTCATCTAGAATTTTCAAAGATAGGCTGGTTGACAAGCAGAGCAAGTTGAAGTTCGACAGTCAGCTGTACACCCTTTTGAGAAATCACCTGAAATACAACGACAAGCTGGTGGACACCTTCTTCATCAGCAAGGTGGCCTCCTCCGGGGAGCGTATCATCCCCTCGCTGCCGCCGCTGGGCCGCATCGGCAAGGCGGACTTCATCCAGCTGATCGAGCAGGGCATGCGTGCCTACGAGCGGGAGTTCAAGGAGATGAACATCCATCTCTTCGACGACATCCTGGAGCTCATAGCCTTCACGGAACGGACCCTGTCCCGGCCCGGTGGGTGCATCCTAATGGCGGGCCGGTCCGGTGTCGGCCGTAAGACTACGACCCAGCTAATTGCACACATGCTGAACATGACGTTCTTCTCGCCGAACATTAGCCGCGACTACTCCATGAAGGAGTTCAAGCGCGACCTCAAGGGAGTCCTGTAGCTGGCTGGTATCGAGGCCCAGAAGGTCTGCCTCCTCATCGAAGACCACCACGTCATCAAGAGCGAGTTCCTTGAGTACCTCAACTCGCTCATCTCGGCCGGTGAAGTGCCAGGCTTGTACACCCCTGAGGAGCTTGAGCCACTGCTATCCCAGCTGCAAGAAGAGATGCGCAACCAGTACGAGTGCCGGACGCTATTTGAATTCTTCGTGTCGCGCATCCAAAAGAATCTGAGCATCGTGATTAGCATGGACTACTCGCACCCCAAGTTCCTGCACAACTGCTCGTCCAACCCTGCCCTGTACACGAAGTGCACCATTCTGTGGAGCGAGGGCTGGAACAAGGAGTCGATGATCCACGTCTCGAAGAAGGAACTTGCGGACGTGCTCGCCCAGATGCCAAAGGGCAAGGACGAAATTGTCTCGGCCGCCATCAACATCCAACTATCGAGCTAACAACTGGGGGCGTCACCACTGAAGTTCCTCAACTTCATTCAAAACTTCCGCAACATCTTTTCACGCATGATCTCTTCCAGTGGCGGCTAGTCAAAGCATCTTATGGCAGGAATTTAGAAGCTAGAGGACGCGGCCCGTCTCGTCGACGACCTTTCAAAGAAGGCGCAGAGCCAGAAGGTGCTCTTGAAGCAGAAGCAAATCGAGGCTGCGAACGCGATGAAGCTGATCACAAAGAGCCTTGAGGAGAAGGCTGAGAGAAAACAGGAGATCGAACAACTGCAGCGCAAGTGCAGCGAAGATGAGGAGTTCATTAACGAGCGCAAGGTCATCGTCGAGGATGAGCTCAGTGGGGTATAGCCCGAGGTCGACGCTGCCAAGGCCGCCGTCGGACAGCTTAGCTCAGCTAACATCAATGAGATCAAGGCCTACAAGATGCCTCCTGACGCTGTCTCCGATGTGCTTCAGGGCGTGCTCAGGCTCATGGGTCAGGACGATACTTCATGGAACGCAATGAAGAAATTCCTGAGTCAGACCGGAGTCGTGCAGAGCATCTTGAACTTTGATGCTCGCATGGTATCTAAGGACATTAGGAACAAGGTCAACAAGCTTCTCAAAGAGAAGCCGATGTCCTTCGAAGCTTCGGTAATTACAGGTGTGTCGAGAGCATGCGCTCCTCTTGCTGCTTGGGTCAAGGCCAACGTTAAGTACTCAGAAGCACTCTTGAAGATTGAGCCCTTGACCAACGAGCTAAATGGCCTCCTGTCAAAGCTTTAGAAATCTCAGATCCGAATGGCTGAATGCTAGAGAAATCTGGAAGAGCTTGATGGCTCAGTGCAGACCCTAAACGAAAACTTTGCCTAGAAGACCCAAGAGGCAGAGTCCCTCAAGTTCGGACTGCATAAGGCAGAGGAGACGCTGTTTGCTGCCCAGAGCCTCCTCGGACAGCTCTCTGGTGAAAACGAGAGATGGAAGAAGCAGATTATGCAGCTTGAGTAAGAGCTTGCTCTCGTTCCAATCAAGTCACTCCTCAGCAGTGGATACATTACGTACCTCGGTCAGGCTAACGAGAGAGTGCGAGAGCAGGTGCTGCACGAGTGGTGCCAGGCTCTCAGAGTCCCTGAGTTCAACTTCAGGACTTTCCTGAGCACTGAGTCACAGTTGCTTACCTGGAAGAAGGAGGGGCTTCCCGCTGATACTCTGTCGATGGAGAACGCGATCATGATTCTGAACACAAACCGCACTCCTCTTATCATTGACCCGGCCACATAAGCCACCGAGTGGCTTAAAATGTCTCTGAAGAAGAGCAGCGAGGGTCTTGAGATCCTAAACCATCAGGATCCCAAGTTCAACACAACTCTAGAGCTGTCCATCAGATTTGGAAAGGTGCTCATCATCCAAGAGGTCGATGGCATCGAGTCGATGCTCTTCCCTGTCCTCAGGAAAGACCTGATCTAGCAAGGTCCCCGCCAGGTCGTGCAGATAGGAGACAAACCAGTGGACTACAACCCCGCCTTCAAGATGTTCCTGTGCACTCGCGACCAATTCGTCGATATCCCTCCGAATGCCGCTTCCCTCATCACCACCGTCAATTTCACAGTGACAAAGAGTGGACTCGAGGGGCAACTGCTGTCCATCACAATCAACTTTGAGCAGCCTGAGCTCGAGTCGAGGAAGACTCAGTTGCTTGAGTAAGAAGAGCAGCTCAAGATCAAGCTTGCCCAGTGCGAGAAGATGCTGCTTGACGAGCTCGCCAATTCTGAGGGCAACATTCTCGAGAACAAAGCCCTTATCGACTCACTGAACCAGACGAAGCAGTAAAGCACTCAGATAGAGTCAGCTCTTGAGGAATCCAAGAAGCTGCAGCTGTCGCTTGATCAGCAGAGAAACGTGTACAAGACCTTTGCCGTCATTGGTAGCAACCTGTTCATGGTCATCGGCGATCTCATCAAGATCAACAACATGTACCAGTTCTCGCTTGCATCTTTCATCAAGCTCTTCAAGAGAGCCCTTGAAACAAAGCCTCAGGCGTCGTCAATCGAAGAGAAGCTGAATTATCTCTCAAACAGTTTGATCAGACTGAGTTTCTCTGAGATCGGCAGGTCTCTCTTCAAGGCAGACCGACTTACATACTCACTGCACTTCATCAAGGGCGTCTATCCCCACTTGTTTGGCAGGAGCGAGTGGGAGTTCTTCTCTGGGACAGTCGTTGCCTCCTCAGAGGCGCACATGCAGTTACCTAGATGGGCTACTAAAGACAGAAAGGAGATCTTCTCCATGTTCGTCAACACGTTCTCTCACATTATCCCGAACATGTAGTTCGAGAACGAAGGCATCTGGCAGGCATTCATGAAGTCGGGCACTCCAGAGAAGGAATTCCCTCATCCTAAGATCACACTGTTCTAGAAGGTCATCCTCATTCAAGTCTTCCGTCCTGACAGACTTGAGTCAGCCATGCACAACTTCGTCAAAGAGGCGTTCGGAGGTCAAACAATCCAACCTTCTCCCTTCACTCTTTCTCACCTCTTTGAGATGGAGTCTTCACCTAGCGAGCCGATACTGTTCATCATCTCACCTGGGTCGGACCCCAGCGCTGAACTGCAGGAGTTCGCTGAACATGTTGTTGGGAGAGCTGGCTACCACGAAATTGCCATGGGCGGTGGCCAAAACGAGATCGCGATCGAAACTATCAAGCAAGCGGCACAGAAAGGAGAGTGGGTATGCCTGAAGAACCTTCACCTGGTGACCCCTTGGCTCCCAGTCCTTGAGAAGGAGTTCAAGATGCTGCATCCTCACTAGCGCTTCCGCCTCTGGTTGACTAGCGAGCCTCACCAGAAGTTCCCCTCCATCCTTTTGCAGTCAAGTTTAAAGATTACTTATGAGACACCTCCGGGCGTCAGAAACAACCTGCAGAGGACCTTCTAGTACGTCGCTCCCACTTAAGGGCAGCAGATTGACCAGTAGAAGACACAGCTCCTCTTTATTCTCTCATGGTTCCACGCCCTCATCCAAGAGAGAAGGACCTACATTCCTCAAGGCTGGACCAAATACTACGAATTCTCCTATGGTGACCTCAAGGCTGGAGAATCCGTCGTCTTAACCCTCAAGAACGAAGGTAACACCGCAGGCGTCTAGTGGCAGAAAGTCTATGGTATCTTTGAGAACGCAATCTACGGAGGCAGAATCGACAACGAGTACGATATGAGAATCCTCAGAACTTACATGCACCAGGTCTTCAAGGACGATACCATTAAGGGGCAGAGGAAGCTCTCCGACATCCTGGCGGTGCCTCAAACAAACTAGGTCAGAGACTTTAGCGTGATCATTAACCAAGTGCCGGAGATCGACACTCCTCAGCTGTTTGGCCTCCCTTCCAATATCGACAGGAGTGTTCAAAGGTTCAACAGCATGCAAGTCATCACACAGCTTAAGTCTCTCGCTGCAATCAGTGCTGGCGAGATGCGATTCGACAAGGAAAAGTGGTCTCAGCAACTGGGACCCATCTGCCAGCTCTGGTCTCAATTATACAGACCCGAGGAGTACAGCCAAATCAAGATCACGCCTCAGCAACTTAGCTCCAACGACCCAGTTGAAGCCTTCATTTTCATGGAAATACAGGCAGTCATCGACATCCTGGCGAAGGTTAACGATATGATTGCGAGCATTGCGAGAGTCTTGCAAGGCGTGGAGATGCTGACTCCAATCACTGAGAAGGTGGCTCTTGAGCTGCTCAAAGGCGATTTGCCCCATGCCTGGTCAACCATCTGGGAAGGCCCGACAAACCCGAACACTTGGTTGCGTCTTGTGACAAAGAAAGCCTTCCAGCTTAAGACATGGCAGCAGAGAGTAAACTCCAAGCAGGCTCTCAATTTGAGCGACTTGTTCCACCCTGAGACCTTCCTGAATGCTCTCCGCCAGAAGTCTGCGAGACTGTAAGTATCTCTTTTATTCATCGTATAGTCTGAAGCATCCTATTGATGAGATGAAGCTTGTGTCGAGCTTTGAGAACAATAAGATCAACCTTCAGGCAGGCATCCAGCTTGACAGCTTGTGGCTGCAAGGCTGCGACTTTGACGGTGTGCGTTTTAACGAGATCCGCGATACCTCTGGCAGCAGCTCCGAACTCATCGGACTGCCGCCTTGCAACATAGCTTGGATCAGGAACGAAGACCCCGAACCTTACTCCTCAGGCACTGTCGTAAGTTTACTTTGGACTAACACTGGAACAGAACGTGCCTGTGTACCACTCGATCGACAGAGAAAAACTCCTTTGCACTTTCAATGTGCCTAACAACGGCGAGGACTGGAGAAGAATAATCGGAGGTGTCGCTTTGTTCCTCAACGGCTCAGAGGCCTGAGCACTTTCATGTTAAATCCTTTGCTCTCTCTCTCACAGGTATAATTACTTCGAACTGCTGTGATTTATGTTATGCCGCAGAATCAGGTTCGTAAACGGAGAATTATCTTCCGGCTGAGGTTTTTTTAAGTGTACTTTCTGTGTTATCTTTATCTTTGGCAGTTGCTAAGATGTGAGTGCTTCTTTGTAATACCCGAGATCTTTCATCATCAGGTTTGGTACGTGCGAGCTGTAGGATTCAAGAAGTTTAGTCTTTCGAGGGTAGTCGGGTCTCAGAGGGGAGCCTGACTGCTGGTGGAGGTCTGAGCGAAGCAGAATCGATCGTCGGAGATCTTGGCTCTGGAAATGTGCAAGCACCTTATCAGCCGCCTCTACCGAATGCTTCCTTGCCGAGAGTCTGTGAGAAGGAAACACCTCTGTCTCCTAGCCAATAATGTGCTGGAGCCGGGTGAGACTGTCTGGCCTTTTGTGAGTGGTGATCAGAGGGAATACCCGGGGCCTTCCTTCTTCAAGCCGCTTTCCCTTCTGAATGCCCATGTTGATTTCAAATCCATACTCATCCTTTATTTGCTGCTAAATGTAGTCAGAGAACCTGACCGGACTCGGCTGCTTGCTCTGCCGCCTTTTGAAAAGCTTTGAAAGCCTCTGGTTAGAGGTCATTGGGTAAGCCTCTTGGAGAGACTCGGGAATCAGATTAAGCTGTATGAAGTTTGCTCCATTGATCATTTTTTATTCCGTTTATTTCAAAAAACAG
>Ga0169931_10009909_pt1 | contig 13656 bp, 12 predicted proteins | sample Kivu_15m_20L_FD_129675 | JGI IMG/M metagenome (GOLD analysis project Ga0169931, IMG submission 129675) | Freshwater microbial communities from Lake Kivu, Western Province, Rwanda to study Microbial Dark Matter (Phase II) - Kivu_15m_20L... | ecosystem: Environmental > Aquatic > Freshwater > Lake...
ATGATCAATAAGCCAGACAGAGTGGTTTTAATTGGTGTTGCCGGCGATTCTGGATGCGGTAAGTCCACTTTCTTGAGACGTCTAAGCGATCTGTTTGGGGCGGAACTGATGACGGTTATCTGTTTAGATGACTACCATAGCCTTGATCGCAAGCAACGGAAGGAAGCCGGTGTCACAGCCCTGAACCCTAAGGCAAATAACTTTGATCTGATGTACGAGCAGATCAAGGCCCTTAAGGAAGGCAACAGCATTAATAAGCCCATTTATAACCACGAGACTGGTGAAATTGATCCTCCAGAGCGAGTGGATCCAAACCGCATTGTTGTGATTGAGGGACTCCATCCCCTCTACGATGGGCGGGTCCGAGAGTTACTAGACTTCAGCGTCTACCTCGACATCAGCGATGAGGTTAAGATTGCCTGGAAAATCCAACGGGATATGGCGGAGCGCGGCCACCGCTATGAAGATGTTCTGGCCTCTATCAATGCCCGTCGGCCAGACTTTGAAGCCTACATCGATATTCAAAAGCAATATGCTGACGTGGTCATTCAGATTCTACCCACCAAGCTGGTTCCCGACGACGAAGAGTGTAAAGTGCTACGGGTACGCCTGATGCAGCGGGAAGGGATACCCGGGTTTGATCCGGTTTACCTGTTTGATGAGGGTTCCACCATCGATTGGATTCCCTGTGGTCGTAAGCTGACCTGTTCCTATCCGGGTATTCGCTTACACTACGGCCCTGACTCCTACTACGGTAATGAAGTGTCGGTGTTAGAGGTGGATGGTCAATTTGACCGACTAGAGGAAATGATCTATATCGAAAGCCATCTCAGCAATACCTCCACCAAGTATTACGGTGAAATGACAGAGCTCCTGCTTAAGCACCGGGAATATCCTGGTTCCACCAATGGCAGTGGTCTCTTCCAGGTACTTGTGGGCCTGAAGATGCGCGCTACCTACGAGCGCTTGATAGCGGCCGGCGCACCGGTAGCCGCAGGTAGAGCCTAGACAAGCTCTCCGTAGATCAAAACAGTCGGCGGAGAGAGCCAATCAGACTTAGTCCTTACTCGCTCTCTCCGCCGACTATAACATTTTTAATCCGCAAGCTAGGACCACCACAGCCAACCGGCAGACCACTTTGTCCACCCTTGCCGCAGCCTCCGGACTCGTCCCAGTAAAAATCATCGCCGATCGCCACAATATCGGCCAGGGTACGAAACACATTGCCCGATAGGGTCACGTCCCTGACGGGTTCCGCTAGTTGGCCATGGCGGATCATCCAGGCCTCGCCGGCGGTGAAGGTAAACAGTTCCCCATTGGTCATGCCCTCTAGCCAGTTACGGGCATAGACCCCTTCTTTGATATCGGCAAATAGATCGCTGACGGGGGTAGTACCCCGTTCGATCCAGGTATTGGTCATCCGCACCAGGGGAGAGTACTGGTAATTCAGGCAACGGGCATTGCCAGTGGGAGACTCCCCCAGCTTGCCGGCGGTTTCCCGGGAATGGAGTCGCCCCACCAGAACACCATCGTGAATCAATTGGGTGGTGTTGGCGGGGGTGCCTTCGTCGTCGTAGAAATAGCTACCCCGATGTCCTTCAGGGGCGGCGCCATCAAAAATTTGTAGGGTCTCAGGGCCAAAACGGCGACCCATGCTCATGGCCTCCAGTAAGTCGGGATTTTCGTAGGCCATATCCGCCTCGGAGAGGTGACCAAAGGCTTCGTGGACAAACAGACCCGTGAGGATGGGATCGATCACCACGTCGTAGGCCGACCCACGGACGGCAGGTAAGTCCAGGGCGCTCAGGGCACGGCGGGCGGACCCTAAAACCTGCCCATCCAAATTCTCCAGGTCCTCATAGGCCCGCCGGGACCCCGTCGTCTCCCGCCCCGTCTGGACCCGGTTACCATCCCTGGCGGTGGCGGCAAATCGCATCTCCATATCGGACCAGGCTTGGTCTACCAGAGTTCCTTCGGAGGTGACTAACAGGACCCGTTGAGCCACGTCACTATAGCGCACGGAGGTGGTAGTAATGCGATCGTCCAGGCTTTGCAACAGATCGGCGTAGTGACCACAGAGTTGCTTTTTACGCGCCAGCGGCACATGGCGCGGATCGGTGCCCTGCAGCGGTAGTTGGCAGGCAACCTGCACCACCTCAATGGGAGCTAGCAGGGTTTCGTCCTGGCCCACTAGCCGAGCGGCGGCGATCGCCTCCTCCACCCGGTCAGCCAGGCCCTGCAAATCATTAAAACTAGCAAACCCCCAACCACCGCGATAACAGGCCCGCACATGGCCGCCAATGGCCATGGCTTCGCTGAGGGTTTCCACCGACCCGCCCCGGAGAAAGATCTCTGTTCCCTCGGACTGTTCTAGGCGAATGGCCAGATAGTCGACCTGACTGCGGCTGCGCCGGCAGAAATCAGCCAATTCTGCTTTAGCCCGTTCGATGGAAAAGACCATGGATTCCCTCCTTACTGGACGGTGGCTGTCTCAACTTTAACACTGGGAAGCGGAGGAATCGGGGGTACCACCCTGTGGTTGTCGATAGAGACTCTCTGGACAGGGCTGGCTTGGACCCTGGTTCATCCTTGGGTGAACTGGTTGGGGAGGTTGCCAGGTCGCCGTGACACGCTACAAAAAAACAGCCTGGAAAATTTCCCCTGGTAGGGCCGTAGAGGCGGGTTCCGTAGTCTAGAATCAACAGGTATGAATACTGAACTCGACTATACCCTACCGCCGGCGGTTCGCCGTATTGCCAATGCCTTTCGTCTAACCGGCTGGGTCAGCTTTTGGGCCCAAGCGGTGTTGGCCCTAATTTCCAGTTTGGTTTTGCTGTTTGCCCTGGTGAATGTGGGGGCAAGGGCTGGCCGCAACGCCAACCCTGGAGCCGGGGTTGGCCTATTCCTGGCGGCCCTGGGGTTGCTAGCGGTTTACCTGAGCGCCTATTGGGCCTTTCGCTACACCCTGATCAGTCGTAAACTGCGCAGTCGCAATGTGGCTAAGCGGCCCAGCCCTAAGGAGGCCATTCAGGCTCTACGGACCGGTATCCTGATCAGTATGACGGGAATGCTGATCACCCTGTTTGGCAGCCAAGCCCTAATTGGCTCCCTCCTGGCTAAGGCGCTGGCCCAACCCCAGGGAGGCGCACTTTTTGTGCCCGGTAATGTGAATCAATACCTGGAAGCCTTTGATATTTTTATCGTGCAGGGCAATACCAACATTCTTCTGGCCCATTTTGTTGCCCTGGCGGCTACCCTCTGGCTTCTACGGGTGGTGAATCGGGCCTAGGCAGAAAAGGTAATGGTCAAGTTTCTCCACCTTGCGGACATTCATCTGGGTTTTGATCGCTACGATAGCCCAGAACGCACTAAGGACTTTTTCCGGGCCCTGTATAGCGCCCTGGACCTCTATGCCCTGCAGACCGCTGTTGATTTTGTCCTGATCGCTGGCGATCTGTTTGAGCATCGTAATATTCAGCCCGCCACCCTCAACCAGGCCCAGATCTGTCTCCAAGCCCTGCAACAGGCGAATATTCCGGTGTTGGCCATTGAGGGCAACCACGATAACCGCCCCTACGGTACCCCCACCAGTTGGCTGAAATATTTATCGGAATGGGGCCTGCTAATGCTGCTGGAACCCAACCAGGGGAATACGGAGGAGGACTTCCTCAGCCCCTGGGACAGTCAACGGCGCCGGGGAGGCTACATCGATCTAGAGTGTGGCGTCCGGGTGATTGGCTCCAACTGGTATGGGGCCACCGCCCCTCGGGCAATTGACCGGCTGGCGGCGGCGATCGCCGATCTACCTCCCGGCCCCAGCCATAGCATCCTCATGTTTCACCACGGGTTGGAGGGGCAAATCGCCCGCTATGCTGGCGCCCTCCGCTATAGTGACTTACTACCCCTGCGCCAGGCTGGTATCGACTACCTGGCCCTGGGCCATATCCACAAGCACTACACCGCCGAAGGTTGGGTTTTCAACCCCGGATCCCTAGAGGCTAACAACATTGAGGAAAGCCAGTACCAACGGGGAGCTTACCTGGTAGAACTAGGCCCCAACGGCATTCACGCCGAGCTACAGAGTGGCCATTGGCAACGGCCCATGCTGCGGCTAGCGCTGGTGGCTAAGGGGCAGGAAAGCCCAGATCAGCTAGCCCAGATGGCCCTAGACCGAGTTGCCCAGGGACAGAGCACCCTAGGGGCAACCGATATTTCCCCCATCATCGAGCTCAAAATCACCGGCCAGGTGGGCTTCGATCGCCTGGAACTCGACACCCGTCAATTGCAGGCCCAGCTACAGTCAGTCAGCGGGGCCCTGCTGGTGTTGCTCAAGTACGAGGTGGAGGATGGGGCTTACCAAACCCCCCTGGGGGAGGGTCAAAGTCGCCTGGAGATTGAGCAGTCAATTTTTAGCGATATGCTAGCCGCCCATCGGGACTATAAACACCAGGCCCCAGCCCTGGCCCAGGGTCTTAGCGATCTAAAGGAACGGCAATTGGGCGGGGCAGACGAAGTACAGCTCTACGGCCTGGTGGAAACCCTGCTGGGTCTGGAACCGGATCAGGTTTGATCCGGCGGAGTACCCCTGGGATAGGGGAACATCAGTGGGTAGGATGGTAGTCTATTGCCCGCCGCCAGATTCAACCCCGCACCCATGGCCCAGTCGCCCCTACCCCCACCATCCCCTTCCCCAGCCCGATCAGGCCCGCCATGGCTGACCCTGGCTATTCCCCAACTGGTCACCGCCCTGCTGGTGCTCTGGGTGACCAATCTGGCTATCCATACCGGCCTGAGGTGGGCGAACACCCTACTGCGGTGGGTGCGTTGGCCCGTGCGCCTCTACGGCATTGCCGCCTTTGATCAAACCTACACCGGCTGGATTATGGTGACCCTGCTGGGGCTGACCCTGGCCAGTCCTTGGCTTATGGATAACCTACTGAGTTGGGCCTACGGACAACGCCCCCTCTCCAGCCTCCATCTGCAACGGCAACACCCTGACCTACTGCAACACCTACGCCAGACCTGCCGCCACCAGGGTTGGCAACTGCCCCAGCTGCGATTGCTACCCGAGGCTCCGCCTGTCTGCTTTAGCTACGGCGGCTGGCCTGGCCCGCCTCGCATCGTGGTTAGCCAAAGCCTTCTAGACCAGTTTTCCAGCGCCGAGTTACGGGCTCTCTATAGCTATGAAATGGCCCACCAGGCCAATGGGGACCTGCTGGTGATCTCCGCCCTGGGGTTAGGTCAGTTGGTCACCTACACCGCCTACTGGCGCCTGGCTGGCTGGGGAGAGAAACTTACCGGGATTGCTGCCCGGAGCCTAGGGGCGGGGATTAACGCTTTATACCTATTGTTTTGGGGACTAAGACAGCTGAGCCTATGGCTCTCCCGCCTGCGCAGTCAAGCGGCGGATGATCGGGCCTTGAGTTTTTGCGATCGCCCCACCGATCACCAACACGCCCTACTGCACCTAACCGCTACCCTGGCCGGCGATAGTCAACGGCAGGGCCACCTCCATCCCCTGGTGGTGGCCCTGGAGGTGCTCTTACCCCTGAGCTCCCGGGCGGCGGTTAGTCCAGGCAGTTTCCTACGCCGCCAATATGTTAATGCCCTGCTAGCGGATGATCGGTACAATCCCTATCGTCGTTGGCTATTAACTCAGGCTTCTCACCCCTCCCTGGGGGATAGACTGGCCTGGTTGGCCAGCCAGGCTACCGCTCGGGGGCAAACCCCAATCTGGGGGATCACCGTCGCGGCCCAGGCCCCCAGGCCACCCTTCTCCCCATCCCTACTCGCCCAACAAAAAGGCCCTCTGCTAGGGCTCCTGACCGGTGGGGCCGTGGCCCTCGGACTATGGCTGGTGGGCGGTTTAGCAGAACCCCTGGGCTGGTATGGCCTGAGTAGTTTTAATCAGGATGGTGACTTGCTGCGGGGAGGAGTATGGCTCGGTCTCGGCCTGGGCATGCTGAGCCGTATTAACCGGTTATACCCTGATTTTCCGCCTGGCTTAACCTCCTCCTGCCAAATTGGGGAAGTACTAGTCAACCGCCACCACCGGCTTCCCGTAGAAGGTCAGCCCCTCCAGATAGAGGGCACCTTGGTAGGACCCTCAGGTCTAGCCAACAGCCTAGGACAACAAATTTACCTGGCCTCCAGTGGGGGCTTGATCAAACTAGGTTGGACGACGATACAGCTCGGCTGGATGCAACTCCTCCAACCCCAATACCATCCAAAGCAGTGGCTAGGGCAACCGGTGCGGATTAAGGGATGGGGGCGACGGGCCGGTGGCAATTTTTGGCTGGATGTAGCCCAGTTAGTCCCCCTCAACCATCCTGATCAAGGTTTTATCGATCAAGGCCCCTGGCTACAAACCCTGCTCAGCCTGGGCCTAGCCCTGGCAGGGGTGGCGATCCTGGGCTGGGGGTAAGCTACTGGCAGGCCTATCTTGTCAAAATGCCGCCAGAATGTTACATTTATTTACGAAATCCGATGCCTTAGCCGCAGGTTCAACCCTAGGGATTGATCAGGCAATGGTTTAACTGGTGTCAGGTTCTCCTACTCTCAACACAGCAAATGAACCAGCCGCTTTGGCTGGTTTTTATTTATCTCTCGAAATGGGGCAAGGGCAATGCTTGCCCGAGGTAAAACAACCTGGTGCTTCTGGAGAATTCAAGGGGCGCGGACGAAGGTTATGACTTCAGAAGTAGGCTATTGCATAACAAATGTCTGCCCCGATCGTTATCCTTCCTATCCCGTGTTACCTTAATAAATAAGATGTGGGTTAAATTACCAGATGGCCCCCAGGTCTTAATCCTAAGGCAGGATTTAGGTTAGTCAATGTTATCAATCAGTCATTTGAGTTAGGCCACTGGTTTTACCTAGGTTAAAGGTAACCACAGAAAGCTTTTATCTATGCGGTCGAGATGTGTTTTACTCCAGCCATGATTAGAGTTTTATTCCCCAGCGCGGCAAGTCAAGCTTTTCTGACCACCCATCCCTGAGTTAACTCTTAGAAAAAGAACCATTTTTCTTACTTTTTCAGACAGCAGAGGTATCGCGATGTCCATTCGTCTTTATGTTGGTAATCTCTCCAGAGAATTACAGCGCCAGGACTTTGAAAATGTTTTTTCCACTTACAATGACGACCTAGTTTCAGTCAAGTTAATTGCGGACAAAAAAACGGGAAAATGCAGGGGCTTTGGTTTCGTCACTGTTAAAACCGAAGAAAAAGCTGATGAAATTGTGGCCCATCTCAATGGTCAGGTACTGGAGGAGCTTCCCTTAAAGATTGAAAAAGCTCTGCCCCGGGAAAAAACAGAGGGAGAGATAGAAGATGTTGAGAATAGTGTCAGTTCCCCTGGAAAAAAAGCTAAGGGAAATGGCCGCAAACCCTCTTCTGCTGTGGCGACCATCGGCACTGCTGCCCAGCCCGATCCCCGTTGGGCCGACAAATTGGAACAACTCAAGCAAATGTTAGCGGCCCAAACTACCTCTAGTTGAGAGCTTTTATTAATACCTGCATAGTTAGGTCTGAGTTTCCGCCAATTTTTTCAGACGCTGTAGTTGGGCGGTCATGTCGGCCCTGGTCCAACCAGAGGCTAGATGGTTGAAACCAAACTCTACTAAGGCATTGGGGATAGTAAATTCAAACCGATTAATCAATTCGGTGCTGTCCCCCCTGGCCCACCACTGCCAGCGATCCTGACCGCTAAAAAATCCATCAAACTTCCAGACAATTGTGTTGGGAGACCGTTCTACCACCGTGCTGGTCAACCCAGGCTGCCACCCAGGTAATCGGAGACTAAACTGGCTGCGAGCCCCCACCTGGGTTGACCAATGATTTTCCAGCGGCCGACAGCGCAGCCAAGGATTAAGCCACTGCTCCATGGAGGCTAGATCGGTAACACAGTGCTCGACCAGGGCTACACTGGCATGTATCGTAATTGCCTGCTGGAAACAGTGGGATGGAGCCATGGGATTTGTGGAAGTTGCGATAACATAGATTTCTATCATAAAAATTACTAAGGTAGTCAGATTGGGTTGTCGTCCTACCGGGGTGCCTCGCCTTGACCATAGATTTTTCTGGTTTACCCTAGGTTGATGCGCCGGTGGTAGAGAGGTATCAGCTAGTGGCTATGGCGGGGAGGGTGGTGGTCAACTGGGCTCACTGGTTAATCCCCTAGCGGTGCTCGACAAAGGCTGACGCTTGAACCTAGAGAGGCACTAGTGATGGCAAGCAATCCGCAGGTTCCCAGAGGCAACCCTCACTCCCGGATGGCGGAGTTTAGTCCCTATGCCTATCTCAACCGCGAGCTAAGTTGGTTAGAGTTTAACCGCCGTATTCTCCACCAAGCCCTTGATTCTGGCACTCCGTTATTGGAGGCTATCCGCTTTTTAAGCAGCTTTAGTGACAACCTTGATGAGTTCTTTATGGTGCGGGTGGCAGCCCTGAAACACCAGCAGGCTGACCTTGTCACCCAGACGGGTCCAGACGGCCTGAGTCCCCAACAACAGTTGCACGCGATTAGCAAAACCCTGCGGCCCATGGTCAGGCAGCAGCATGATTATTTTGGGTGGCAACTCCGCCCCCAGCTGGCTGGACAAGGAATAGTTCTTTTGGATTACGGTGATCTGGAGGTGGATCAGCGAGACTATCTTAGCCACTATGTTGAACACCAGATCTTGCCAGTTCTCACTTCCCTGAAGGTGGATCCAGGTCAACCACTGCCCTATCTCTCTAATCTCAGCTTGAATCTAGCGGTGCTGTTGACGGATTGCCAGGCAGCAGCCACCACCATCGCCTGGGTTAAAATACCCCGGGTCTTGCCCCGTTTGGTCACCTTGCCGACCACTCTGGGTTCTCAGCCACACTGTCGATGGTTAGGGCTGCCCCTGGAGCAGGCGATCGCCCCCCACCTGGCCACCCTATTCCCCGGTCTGGAGGTGGTGGCTTCCTATCTTTTTAGAGTCACTCGGGATGCAGACCTTGCTCTGGAAGAGGACGAGGCCGATGATTTAATGCTGGTGATCGAGCAGGAACTGCGTAGGCGTCACCTCAGGGAATCTGCAGTTCGGCTGGAAGTTCAGTCAGGTATGCCCACATCCCTGCAGCATCTGCTGATGCAAGCACTAGGGTTAGATAGTACAGATGTCTACGAAATTAAGGGCCTGGTTGGTCTCGGTGACCTGATCACCTTGACCGCCCTGCCGGCCCCCGATCTGAAGGAGTCGAGCTGGACGCCCGTTATCCCCACTGGGCTGAGTACCACTGTCCCATCGGTAGATGGAATCGACTCCCAGGCAGCGGATCTGTTTGCCCTGCTGCGTCACCAGGATCACCTGTTTCATCATCCCTATCATTCCTTTGTGGCCACGGTACAACGGTTTATTACCCAAGCTGCGGCGGATCCCCAGGTCCTCGCTATTAAGATGACCCTGTACCGCACCTCTGGAGACTCACCCATTGTTAAGGCCCTAATTGCGGCTGCGGGGAACGGTAAACAGGTCACCGTGGTGGTCGAGCTGAAGGCCCGTTTCGACGAAGAAAATAATATTCACTGGGCCCGTCAGCTAGAACAGGCGGGGGTACACGTTGTGTATGGGGTACTCGGTTTCAAGACCCATGTCAAGATGGTGTTGGTAGTGCGTCGTGAGGGCGATCGCATCAATCGCTATGTTCATTTCGGCACTGGTAACTACAACCCCAAAACCGCCCGCAGTTATACAGACCTGGGCTTGCTCAGCGCCCATCCCGATCTGGGCGCCGATGCGGCGGAACTATTTAATTACTTGACGGGCTACTCGCGGCAATGCTCCTATCGTCAGATCCTGGTGGCCCCTGTCAGCCTCCGACAGCAACTCGTCAACCTGATTCAAGGGGAAATCGATCAAGCCGACCGCGGTAGGCAGGCTAGAATTATTGCTAAGCTCAATGCCCTGGTTGACCCCGAGTTGACGGCCCTCCTCTACAAAGCTTCTCAAGCCGGTGTCTCGATTGACTTAATTGTGCGGGGAATCTGCTGCCTACGGCCAGGGCTGGCGGGAATCAGCAACAATATCCGAGTCATCAGTATTGTTGGGCCATTTCTAGAGCATTCTCGCCTGGTTTACTTTCACCACGGAGGAGATGAAATCCTCCTGATCGGTAGTGCTGATTGGATGACCAGCAATCTTGACCAGCGGGTAGAAGTCCTGGTGCCGATTCGCGATCGAGTCTTACAATCCGAACTCAAACTCATCCTGGACCTCGCCCTTGTGGATAATTGCCAAGCCTGGGATATGGCCACTGATGGCAGCTATATTCAGCGTCGTCCGGGGGTAGAGTCACCTCGGCATTTTCAGCAGTTGATGATGGCTCGCTATCGTAGGGGCGGCAGAGGCGACGTGAACAGGGTGACGATCGACCCAACCTGACTCCCGTCAGCTGGGATGGACCATCTCGGCTGGCCGGTGAGACCACCGGTACAGGAACATCGCTAACAGACCCAAGAGGGTAATCCCCAGCAAACCCGCCAGCGGGTTTTGCCCCACCCCCGTCACCCAAACCGGTACGCGCCCTGTAACCTGAAGTAAATCAGCCACATCCACCAGGTAATAACCCCACACCAGGCTACCGTGTAACCCTACCGCCACCCCCAGGCTGGTTTGGCGAGGAGGCATGGGGGGCAAAGCGAGGTGACGGGCCAAAACCAAAGCCATGCCCAATAACCAGAGACCAAAAAACTGAGGCAATAGGGCAAGCAGGGTGGCCAAGGGCTTAATAAAGTGAACCAGGGCAAAAAGCAGACTATTCAAGAGCAACGCCAATTCTCGAGAGCTGCCCTGTTCCAACTCCCACAGCAGCCAACCCCGGAACAGCAACTCCTCAGACCAACCTACAGCCAGGGCCGTTAGAGCTCCGCCTAAGGCGGTGGTGATCAGAAAGGGGATTTTCAGAGACTGGGGATTGAGAGTAGCCCAGCCGAGGGCCAGCTGAATTGCGACGAGGAGCCCAAAGCTTAGACTCCCCAAGCCTATCCCCAGAATCAGCCCCCGAGCGAGGCGGCGGCCACCGGTAAAACCCAACACCTGCCACGGGTGAGGGGTCTGGTGAACTCGTCGCTGCCAGATAGGTAACCCCAGCAAAAACACCAGGTAAAGTAAGGCCGTAGGGATCAGATCACCCCCCAGCAGTTTCCCCTGGGCCGAGACCCAGTAGAGGGGCAGGGCCAGGGGTAACCAGACTACTATGATAATGCTCAGAAAGGTAAACACCCTAAGCAGAGGAGGCTGGCGGGCTAGCCTGGAGCAATCACTAGTCATCCGGTTCAATTGTACTGGTCAGCCCCAAGCTGCACAGTCCTTCACTGTAGAACTCGGCAGGTTCTAAGGCACAGGTAATCACCAAAGCCACCCCGGCGGTATGGGCCTGCATCATAATATCCACCGCCTGGGGCGGTGTTAAGCTGGGCACGACCTTCAATAGGGCTTCGACGACGTATTCCATGGAGTTAAAGTCGTCGTTGTGGAGTAGTACCCGATAGCGGGGAGCGGGCTTTCGCAGTGTGGAGATTGATCGTTGCTCAATCGTTTCAACGGACACAGCCAAACCTCGTTGTTGAAAATTGGGTCAGATTAATATCGATAACCCCTAACCAAAGATAGACTGACTAGTTCAGACTAGCTTAGTAATGACTATGCCACAGGTAGACCTGAGACGCAAAGCCTCCTGGCCACCAGTCAGTTCCACCGTCGAATCTCACTAATCGATATCCCACTTTCTATCCACAACGCTGGTGGAAGAAACAATCAATTACCTGGATCCCCAAGAACCAGACTTGATCTGGCCCTTGCAGGATATCTATCCAGCCTTAGATAGGGATGTAATAAGGGCTCTAGGGTCAATCTATCAAGTCCTACCCGATCGCTCCACTCAACTTGCGGCCCTGCAAAAATTCATCGCCGGGCTGTGGATAGATAGCCCAAACCATGATTAGCTAGGGCCGGGAATATAGCTATAGCCGCCTATAAAGGGGTGGAGGCAACTCAGAATGGCATCCGGTGAAAACCTTGATCAATTCACACTGTCCCAGGAGTTGCAACCAAAACTACACAGTAAAGTTATCATTACAGCAGCTTCTATGAAGCTTTTGTAAAGACTGGCCGCCAGATCAGGCTGATTCAAAGACCTGGGGGGAGAATGCAACTCAAACCAACCTCAAAACCAAAGGAGAGAACAGTATTATTTTTTACCAAGTCCTGGTTCTATTGCCTGTAATTATCCGGTTAAGCGCCAAGGTTTTTTCCTCAACTGCCGGCTCTATTTTACGCTAATTGCCTCCCCAAAGAACCTTAGATAATTTCCCTAGGGACTGGAGACGAGGTGAATACGACCAGCATCCATTTCACTCATGAGCAATTCAAGAACTTCCATATCGCCAAGGGGAACGTGACCCAACCGCATTAATTCTGAATTTATTCCCTGTTCAATGTCAGGAGTGAGAGATTTGCTGTGGAGTGCTTTCGCTACTAGCCAACGTAGAGGTATAGATTGTGACATGATAATTATCTAAAGCATTAATCTTTCTATCGAGTATTACTGTTTTCCTGACCTAAGCCTGTGATAGAAGTAGGATTATAGGGTGACCTTTTGCAGAAGGCTAAGTGATATCTAGCACTTGCTCTGTATAATTACAGTGTCAACCCTGGGGAACATACTTAGTATCACTTTAGACAAAGTTCGTTTTTATATCAAGATTGTATGGGGTTATACTGAAGCGCTTAGGGTTTTTCGGGCAAGTAATGTTTATACTCGAAAGGATTGTTTTTTTAATTCTTTCAACTTTAGGGTTTGGTGCCGGTCGTTTTTTTATTGAGGAGTTTATCTATATGCTAGTTAAGAACGAGTCTATGGCCATGATTCAAGCGCAGGGCTCCTTGAACGCCTCTAACGCGCCAGACTTCCAAGGTCGCCTTACAGCACATCTAGAGTCTGAGGTATCCTTTGGCCTGGTGGTGGACCTGAGCCAGTTAGAGTCTTTGGATAGCGCCGGCTTAATTGCCCTGGTCGCCGCTTTGCAGAGATCTCGTATGCTGGGCAAACAGTTGTATCTGTGTTCCGTGCCCCCCGGTATCCGCATGATTTTTGAATTAACCCAGCTTGATCGGGTGTTTGAAATCCTTGAGGAGGGAGATCAGTCCACCCTGATGGCCGCCTAGGAAGATACTGAACAGGGAAGAGTCGCTATAGTAGGTAGGTAGTGCTCGCCAGGTTCTGCCTGGTCTAAGACGGTGCCCTTAGCTGTTGATTCCCTATTGACCGCCGATATTCTTAAGCCGACTCGCTATCTGGGTAACGAGCTAGGAGCTATCCATAAGCCCTGGGCTGAGGTTCAGGTTCGTTGGGTGCTGACCTATCCTGACCTCTACGAGGTAGGCGCTTCTAACCTGGGCCATGTCATTCTCTACAATATTCTCAATGCCCAGCCCCGTCAGCTCTGCGATCGCGCCTACCTACCCGGCCCCGACCTGGCTGCCAAACTGCGCAGCAGTCAAACTCCCCTATTCGCGGTTGAATCCCAACAGCCCTTAACTGCCTTCGACATCCTTGGTTTTAGCCTGAGCTACGAACTGGGGGCCACCAACATTTTAGAAATGCTGGCCCTGGCGGGTATTCCCCTC
>Ga0169931_10009910_pt1 | contig 13655 bp, 8 predicted proteins | sample Kivu_15m_20L_FD_129675 | JGI IMG/M metagenome (GOLD analysis project Ga0169931, IMG submission 129675) | Freshwater microbial communities from Lake Kivu, Western Province, Rwanda to study Microbial Dark Matter (Phase II) - Kivu_15m_20L... | ecosystem: Environmental > Aquatic > Freshwater > Lake ...
AGACCAGCCAGATGCGCTCGGTGTTCTCGACCCCGACCCAAATCACGATCAGCGGCGCCATGGCGACCATCGGCGTGACCTGCAGCAGCACCGCGTAGGGAAACAGGCTGATTTCCGCCAGGCGCGAGGCCGTCAGGGCCGTCGCCAACAGCACCCCGCCGCCCGCCGCCAGCAGCAGTGCCGCGCAGGCCGTCTTGGACGTGACCGCCCAGGCCCCGCGCAGACGCTCCCAGGTGGCGTCGTCGGCGAACGCCGCGGCAATCCGTCGCGGCCCGGGGAGCACGTACTCGGGAATCTCCCGAATCGTCACCCAGGCCTCCCAGACGCACAGAAAGATCACGGCGACGACCGCCGGCGCGGCCAGCCGTACGAGCGTCGGCGCCGTGACGAACCCGCGCGGTCCTCGCGCAGCGGCGGGCGGCGCCGGCGACCCCGCGGAATTCACGGAGAATCGGCTCACGGCGCGGCGACCTCCTCCGGCGGCGCGGAACCTGCGGACTGCATGGCCCGTTGCAACGCCTCGGAAGCCTGCTTGCAAATCGCCACGTAGGCCGCGCTGGTCCGCAACGCCCGCTCACGAGGGTACGGCAAGTCGACCCCGATGTCGGCGACGATCCGCCCGGGTCGGGCCGACATGACAAGCACCCGCGACGCGAGGTACACCGCCTCGAACACGCTGTGCGTGACGAACAGCGCCGCCCAACCGCGCTGCTGCCAGGCGGACAGCAGATCGTCGTTCAGCCGGTTGCGGGTGATCTCGTCCAGCGCTGCGAAAGGTTCGTCGAGCAACAGCAGTCGCGGCCGCGTCACCAAGGCCCGTGCCACCGACGCGCGCATCTGCATGCCCCCCGACAACTCCCGCGGGTAGGCCGCCGCAAAGTCGGTCAGTCCGACCAGTGCCAGGGCGTCGGCCGTCGTGCGGCGCACGTCCTCGCGGGCCGCTCCCTCGAGGCGCAGCGGCAGGGCCACGTTGTGGGCCACCGACGCCCAGGGGAGCAGCGTCGGCTCCTGGAAGACGAACGCGACCGGCAGCTTGCCGGCCTCGGCCGCCGGGCGTTGCGACGAGCGGCCGGGCAGGCCGTCGCCCCAGGCGATGTTTCCCGAGGTAGGGGCCGATAGGCCCGCCACTAGCCGCAGGAGCGTGCTCTTGCCGCATCCCGAGGGTCCCAGCAGGCTCACGAACTCGCCCTCGCCAAGGGCGCAGGAGATCCCGTCCAGGGCGAGCGCCCCGTTGGGAAACGCCTTGGAGACGCCCTCCACGTTGAGCAGCGGCAGTCGATTCATGGGCAGAGGCGGCGATGGGCGTACGATGCGCGGGCGTCCTCGATCGGCGTGGGCGGGGGTTGGCGCGCGGCGGGCGGCGGCAGAGCAGGCGGCGGCGGAAAACAGGACGTCAGCGCGGGGCGGATGCGGGCCCAACGGTCGGAGGCGGAGAGATTTCGGGAACCAGCGTGCGGAACCGCGCGGTGCTGCGGACGACGAAGTCGTCGCCGCTGGCGGACGCCGCGGCGGTCGGCCCGCTTGCCGCCGGAGGCTCGCGGAAGTGGAACAAGGCGGCCACCTGCTCCCGTTCGCACCAGGCGTAGGCCTCCGCGGGCGGCATGACCAGCAGGGCAGTCGCCAGCGCGTCGGCCTCCATGCACGTCGCGGCGACGACGGTCACCGAGACGCCGCGGTAAGGAATCGGCCGGGCGGTGCGCGGATCGAGGACGTGGCTGAAGCGCCGCCCGTCGTGCCGCCGAAAATTGCGGTAGTCTCCCGAGGTGGCCATCGCCAGATCGCGCAACGGGGCCACGCGGGAGAGCGACGGTCGGTCGACCTGCGGATGCTCGATGCCGATCCGCCAGGGCTGGCCGTCGGGCCGCACCCCCGCAGCGCGGATCTCGCCGCCGATTTCCACCATGAAATTCGTCATGCCGAGCTCCCGCAGTCGTTCGCCGACGGCATCGACGCCGTAACCTTTGGCGATGGCCGACAGATCGACTTCGAGGCCGTCGACTTCCTTGCGCAACGCCGGCGGATCGAGTCGCGCAGCCAGGCGGTCGGCCCCCATCCGCGTCAAGGCTGCCGCCAGCTGGTCGTCGGAGGGCGCCCGGTACGCGGTCTGGTCGTCGCCGCCCTGGGGGCCGAATCGCCACAGCGCGAGCGCCGGCCCGACCGTCACGTCGAAAGCGCCCTGCGTCAGGCGGTGGTAGCGGAGCGCCTCGCTGACCACCAGCGCGGTGGCTGGCGAGACAGGAAACCACGCCCCCGCCGCAGCGCGATTGAATTGCGACAATTCCGAATCCGGGCGGTAATTCGACATCTGCACGTCGATCTCCGCGAGCACGCGCTCGACGGCGTCCCGCAGCGACGCGTCTTCGGGGGCGTCCGCGGCGTCGCGGCCGGCCGTCGCGCCCCCCGGCGCCCAGCATTTGACGCTGTAGGCGGTGCCCATTGTCGGGCCGCGCAGCGTCACCAACGCGACGGGGGGACGGCTCTCGGCGGTGGCGCTGCTGGCCGCCGCGACGACGCCGGCCGCCAGGCCCGCCGCCGCCGCGAGGCAAGCCCGCCGCGGTCGACGGGGACGCGGGCGCGTCGCGGCGGAACTGCGGGCGGAAGGCTCGGCGCCGCGTGCGGCAGACCGAACCATCGCGCTCACGAGCTGCGTGGAGCCGCGTTGTTCAGGGCCGAGGTCCTCGGCAGCGAACCGGCAGGAACTGGTGGGTGGAATTGGCATGCGCTCGCGACGGCGGGGAGGGGGGCAACGGGGCGCCGCACGGTTTGCGGCGGAGGTCGTCGCGTGGCGGCGGGAGGTCGGCGCGCTGGGGGGCTGGCGGAAGGCGGAACGGGGCGCGCATCGGCGGGCGTGCGGTCGCTTCGCGCGGCAGGGCGTCGCCCCGCCGGGCGGCCCTTCCTTCAGTGCGGCCTTTCGGAAAGCGAAGCGGCCTCTCCGAAAGTGGAATAGCGGGGGACATCCCCCGCAGCGCCGGCTGCCCCCGCGTCCACGGCGCCGCCGAGCAGGGCGGAGGGCCAGGATTCCAAAGGGACCGTAAGCCGTGCCGCACCCCATCAGCCAGTGAGCCCATCAGCCAGTGAGCCCATCAGCCAGTGAGCCCATCAGCCAGTGAGCCCATCGGCCGACCAGCCAGCAGGCGTCCGGAGCGGTCGCATGCTCGCCCAGTTCACGTCGCACGCTGTTCACGTCGCCCGCTGTTCACGTCGCCGGCTCGGGTCAGCGCAGCTCACGGGCCGCCGCTTGCAGGGCGCCTGCGGCCCTTGCCGAAGTGGGTCGCGGCGGTCGGGTTCGTGGACTGCGCGTCTGGAAATAAGATATTCGCGGACAAGGGCTTGGGCAAGATCGCCCGTCGGCCGACGGGGGACGGCTGGGGCGACCGACGGCTGCCTGCCGCAGACGGTCGCCGCGCCCCGGCGGCCGGCGCGGCAGGGGCCGCCGCCGAGGCCCTTACCGCGCGGCGGTCGGCAGCGTATGACTAACGCTGTCGCGGCGTCGGCGACGCGCCGACGATCGGCCGAACGGTGCGCAGGGCGTTGGTCGTCGGCGTTCGGGCGGGCGCACCGCGGCGGCGTTCCGCGCCGCGGCCGTCGGGCGGGGCGAGGGACTAGGAGCTGCGCGCCGGCGCGGCTATACTTCGGCCCCTTTGGCGCCGTCGGCAATCCGCTCGGGCTCCTCGGCTGCCCGGGCATCTCGGGCTCTCCGGTTTCTCCACGCACAGGTCGATCCATGAAGATTCACGAATACCAGGCGAAGGACTTGTTTCGCAAAGCGGGCGTCGCGGTTCCGGCGGGGCACGTGGCGCGGACCCCGGCGGAGGCGGCGGCGGCGTTTGGCCAGTTGGGGGGGGCCTTGGCGGTGGTCAAGGCGCAGATCCATGCGGGCGGGCGGGGCAAAGGGACCGTGAAGTCGCAGCCCGCCCAGCGGGGCGTGCAGCTGGTGCGGAGCGCCGCGGAGGCGTCGTCGGCGGCCGCGGCGTTGCTGGGCAAGGAGCTGGTGACGGTGCAGACGGGGCCGGAGGGAAAAACGGTCCATCAGGTGTTGGTGGAGGCGGGGTGCGACATCGATCGCGAGCTGTACCTGGGAATCGTCGTCGATCGGGCGTGCGGTCTGCCGGTGCTGATGGCGTCGCAGGAAGGGGGCGTGAACATCGAGGAGGTCGCCGCGGCCACGCCGGAGCGGATTCTGAAAGAGCCGTTCCATCCCGACAAAGGCCTGACGAACGAGCAGGTGGCGCGGCTCTGCGAGGGTCTCGCGTTGGGCGCGGCGAGCCGCGCGTCGGCCGACCAGTTCCTCAAGGCGATGTGCCGGCTGTTCGTCGAACTCGACTGCAGCATCGTGGAGATCAATCCGCTGGTGGTGACCAAGCAGGGTGCGGTGATCGCCTTGGACGGCAAAATCAATCTCGACGACAACGCCCTGTTCCGCCATCCCGACTTGGCGGCGCTGCGAGACTTGTCGGAAGAGGATCCGAACGAAATCCGCGCGAGCAAGGCGGGCCTGAGCTACGTGCAGCTCGACGGCAACATCGGCTGCCTGGTGAACGGCGCGGGGCTGGCGATGAGCACCATGGATTTGATCAAGCTCCACGGGGGCGAGCCTGCCAACTTTCTCGACGTGGGCGGAGGCGCCAACGTGGACCAGGTGACCGAGGCGTTCCGCATCCTGTTGTCGGACCACAAGGTCAAGGCGGTGCTGGTCAACATTTTCGGCGGCATCATGCGGTGCACGACCATCGCCAACGCGATTCTCGAAGCCTACAAGCAGGTCGGTTTCAACGTGCCGCTGGTCGTCCGACTGGAAGGGACCGAGGTGGAAGAGGGGCGCCGCATGCTGGCCGAGAGCGGCGTCAACATCATCGGCGGCGAGAATCTCACCGAGGCCGCCAAGAAGGTGGTGGCCGCCGCGGGCGTGTAAGCCGCTTGCAGGTCGTGCCAGCCGGGACGGCGCCGCCGTTCGGCCGCACCCCGAACATCCCCCGAACTCCCCGACGATCGCTTGCGATCTCCCCCGTCAACCTTTCCATTCAGCGGTTGCGATAACGCCATGTCGATTCTGATCAACAAGCAGACCCGGCTGATCTGTCAGGGAATTACCGGCAGCGCGGGCCAGTTCCACAGCAAGAACTGCCTCGAGTACGGCACCCGGCTCGTGGCCGGCGTCACCCCGGGCAAGGGCGGCCAGCAGACGCTGGGCGTGCCCGTCTACAACACGGTGGCCGAGGCCGTCGAGAAGCACCAGGCCGACGCGAGCATGATCTTCGTTCCTCCCGCCTTCACGGCGGCGGCCATCCTGGAAGCGGTCGACGCCGGAATCAAAGTGATCGCGGCGATCACCGAAGGCGTGCCCGTGCTCGACATGGTCCGGGTGTACGCCAAGATTCGCGATCGCAGCGACGTCCATTTGATCGGGCCGAATTGTCCGGGCGTGATCACTGCCGACGAGTGCAAGATGGGCATCATGCCGGGATACATCCACAAGAAAGGCTGCGTCGGCGTGATGAGTCGCAGCGGCACGCTGACCTACGAGGCGGTGTGGCAGACCACGCAGCTCGGCTTGGGGCAGACGACGTGCGTCGGCCTGGGGGGCGATCCGATCGTCGGCACTTCGTTCATCGACCTGCTGAAGATGTACCAGGCCGACGGCGCCACCGAAGCGATCATGATGATCGGCGAGATCGGCGGGTCGGCGGAGGAAGAGGCGGCCGCCTTCGTCAAGCAGCACGTGACCAAGCCCGTCGCCGCCTTCATCGCCGGTCGCACCGCGCCCCCAGGGCGGCGGATGGGGCACGCCGGAGCGATCATCTCCGGCGGCAAGGGGACGGCTGCCGAGAAGATCGCCGCCCTCGAGGCGGCGGGCATCGAGGTCGCACAAAGCCCCGCCGACATGGGGGCCGCCCTGCAGCGGGCCATGCGACGCCGCTAACGGCCGGCGCGAACGCGACGGGCTGCGGCGACGCGGGAGGCGACGCCCCGACGGGCCGGGAAAAGACAGTCGTCGAGCGGCTTGCGGCCCGCCGGGCGCGTCGGCGGACAGGCGGCCTGGCGATCGTTCCGTCGTCAAGGATTCGCCGCTCGACTTGCGCCTCCGGCCGTTCCGCCGTCAGGAGCGGCGGCGCGGGCTCCTGACCGCCGCACGGAGCAAGCAGGCGGTAACGCGCCGCCACGGCGCGGTCCCGCAGGCGGCAGCCGCGCCGCCTGCCGCACGGCGGCGACGGCGCGCTGGCTGCGGCCGGCCACGGGCCGCGGGCCACGCGGCGCGACGGCCGGCAGACCGCGTCCCGGGCCGTTCAGAACGAGACCGCGACCCGCGCGAACAACGCGTCGTCCAGCGAGACGTCAGGCGCCGCCGACGCGAACTCCACGCCCCGATCAAAGACGTAGCCGAATTCGAAGCGGCGGCTCAATCCGCCGATCAGCTTGCGTTCGTAGCCGACGAGCAATCGCAGGTCGCGGTAGGAGAGTTCGTCCAGTTCCCCCGTGGAACGCCGGGCGATCGACCAGATGCCGCCGCCGAATTCGCCCCCCAGGTAGACCCACCGCTCGTCGTTCCGCACGCTCCCCTGCAGGCGCCAGGCGACCCGTGGACGGGGAAAGATCAGTTCCCAGCGGACGTCGCTGGCCGGCTCGTGGATCACGCCGGCGACCGGAATGACCGTGGCCCCGGCGCGATTCAAATAGGCCACGCCCACGATCCACTTCGTTCCGGCGCGGGGCTCGTAAATGGCCAGACCGCGGCCGCTGACGCGAATCGCGTCGCTCGTGCCGATTTCGAAATCGCTGTAGTAGCCGACCGTGACTGCCGCATCCATGCCCCACGGGGAGTTGGCGAACATCCGCAGGTGGCGGAATTCGGTCGACGCTCCGTAGAGCGTGGCGGGCAGATCGAGAGGAGCGGCGTTTTCCAGGAAGCTGGTCTCGAACCGCGGCGTGATCAAAAGCGGCGTGTCGGGGCGCGGCAGCGGAACGCCGAAGACGACGCTCGCGTCGAGTTCGCCGATGCCCAGAGCGTCCGGCTCGTCGCTGGAGGCGGGAAGCCACGTCCCCGAAAACGTCGCTTTTTGGAACAAACCCTGGCGCGCGCCCGGCGGCAGCTTCACCGCCCCGGAGAGATCGACTTCGTCGGGACGCGGAATCGTCACGGTCGACAGCGACGCCATCTCCACCGGTTGCACCTGCGGAGCGTCCATCGCGTGCAGCGTGCCGAGTTCCCGGGCGGGCGTCGGCGCCGTCAGACTCGTCGGCGGGTAGCTTTCCATCGGGGCCAGCGCCGCGCCTCCCCAGCCCGCTCCCTGGGCGGGCCGCGCCTTGAGCAGTTTCCGTTCGGCGTCGGCTTGCGGGGCGACGAAAGCGGGCGTCGCCGGGGCAATCGCGCCGCTCGACTCCGCCGCGGCCCCGTCCGATTCCGCCGCCGCCCGTGCGCACTGCGGCGGCAGGCAGGCCGCGCCGCCGGCCGCAACCGCGCACGTGGCCGCCGCGATCAGGCGGATCCGTGAAAATTTGCCCCTCGGTACGGCTTGCATGAGCCCTCGGCGTCCTAGAAGTCGATGCCGGCGCGAACCATCCACGTGTCGTCCAGGCTGTAGACCGGCGGCGATGAGGTGCGGGCGTAGAGAATCTCGCGATTCCACACGTAGCCCGCTTCGATGTGCCCGTGCGCCTGCGTTTGCGTCTCCCACTCGACGCCGAACATCGCGCGGTAGTCGTTGATGTCGATGTCGTCCGGGCGTCCGTCGGCGCGGGTGAGCGTCCACCGCCCTCCGCCGTATTCCGCAGCGCCGTAGATCCACCACTGGCTGGTCCCCGTGCTGGACACCCGCCGCCGCAGCTTCGGATTGGGAAAGACCAGATAGAGATCCCAATCGACGTTCGGACGCCAGTAGACCCCGCCGGCGGGAAGCAGTTTGATTTCGTTGCGATCGAGATACCACACGCCGGCCAGCAGATCGAACCGCGGCGAGAGGGCGATGACCCCCAAGCCGCGGCCCAGATAGCGGATCGACTCGCTGGTCACCGACTCAAAATCGGTCCATACCCCCGTCCGAAATCCCAGGTCGGCGCTCAGCCAGTTGCCCAGTTTCGGGTGCCACGAGAAATCGAGATACGCGTCGTACAAACGCGGCGGAAGATCGGCCGATTCGGGGGTGCCGTCGCTGATTGGTCCCTTCAGCCAGTTCGCGGCGAAGCCCGGGGTCACCAGCAGCGGCGTGTCCGGATTGATGCAGGGAAATCCGAAGGTCGCCGCCAACTCCGTGCGGTTGATCTCCAATTCGCCCGGCTCGTGCTTGCCGTACAGGAACGTGTGCTCAAAGCTGAACTGCTGCAGCAGCCGTTGCACCCGCACCGCGCTGCCGTCCGGGTTCTGCCACTGGTAACTCCCCGACTGCCAGCCTACCGGGGCCCCGTACGGTCCCACGCTTCCCGGCTGGGGCGGATAGGAGTAGGCCCCGGGCGGAGGCGCTGCGAAAAGCGAAGGGTTGGTCGTGGGCGGGGCGCCGTAGGGCGCCGTGCCGTAAGGCGCCGTGCCGTAAGGGGCCGTGCCGTAAGGGGCCGTGCCGTAGGGGGCTGCCCCGTAGGTCGGAGCGCCGTAGGTCGGCGTGCCGAAGAGCGACGGGGCGGGCGCGCCGTAGGTCGACGAGCTGTAGGGATCGAAGGCGGGCGGAGGCAGGGGCGTCGCCGGCGGCGCGTAGCCCGGCGCTCCTGCGGCCGGCGCGCCGTACGAGGGGACGGCGTAGCCCGGCGCCCCGGACGGCGGAGCCCCGTACGTCGGGGCCCCGTACGTCGGGGCCCCGTAAGTCGGGGCGGCCGACGGAGGCGCCGCCGGCACCGCATAGGGGGCCGGCGCGCCGACAGGCGGAGCCGAGGCGGGCGGAGCCGCCGCGGGAGGTGCGTACGACGGTGCTCCGTAGCCCGGCGCTGGATAGCCCGGCGCTGGATAGCCCGGCGCTGGATAGCCCGGCGTCGCGTAAGGCGAAGTCGTCGCCGGAGGGGGGGAGCCCGGGACCGGAGTGGGGAACTGGACGTTTTGCGCCGCGACGGGCGCCGCCAGGGCCGACGCCCATGCCATCAGCCACGTCGGAGCAGCGCGTGCCGGCCGCCTGGCACTGCCAGTCGGACTCCCCCGTCGCGCGGGGCTGCGGGCTCGCGACAGCGAGCGGTGGCAGTGGCACAGGGCTCCCAACAAGAAATCCTCGCTCGCGAAAGGGGCGTCGATCACGGGCGCAGCAGGGGGGGCGCCGCCGCTGCGCAGGGCAGCGGCCGGGGTAAGTACCAGGGAGGTCGTGCTGCGTCAACGGCGATCGGCGCCCCCTCGCCCCAAGCCGATGGCCGTCGGCCGTCGTCGTAGCGGCCTACTCCGGCGCCGGTAGATCCGCGGCGTGGCTTGGCGGCGGGCAACTTGCCGGCGGGTCGTACCGCAGGCGCCGCGCCCGCGTCGTGCTGCGAAGAACGCGGCGCTGGCCGCGGGTTCGCATCACGGCCACGCAGACTTCCTGGGCGTTGAAGGCCAGTTGCCGGACGCGCAGATCGCGAAAACCCCACCCGCGGATTCGCTCGAGGCAGGCGGGCAGGCTGTCGAGCAGCTCCCAGGAGGCCAACTTGACCGTCAGCAGCATGCCGCGGATCGAGGGCGACTTGCGTTGCACGACCTCCTCGACAGCGTCGAGCATGTAGCGGGGCGCCACGTTCATGTCGGCGCAGAGCCATTGCGCTTCGGCCAACGCCTGTTTGGGCAGCTGGTGGGACTTGCGGCGGACATGCGTGAATCGCGGATGCTGCCGTACCGCTTCGCTCACTTCGGCCGGATCGACGCCCACGACGTGCAGGCCGGCGTCGAGCAGGGCCTGGGCGGCCCCCCCCGGAGAGCAGCCGAGTTCGACGACGACTTGTCCCGGGACGATCGGCAACGCCGACCACAGCAGCGCCTCGGCCATTTTGAGATAAGCGCGGGAGGGGGCGCCTGCGGGCCGCTCCAGCGGGGGAACGCCCCCGGGCCAGGTCGCCACCCGCGAGTTCTTCCGATGGCAGCCGACAAGCCACTGATGGGGTTCGACGAGCATCACGTCGAGCGTCCATCGCTGGCGCGCGTAGGGTCGCCAGGGGCTGCGGTGCAGGGCGGGGGGGGCCTGCGCGAGAATGAGCCGGCGCGCTTCCTCGGCGAGCGGCGTGGGGCCGGGTTCAAAGCCGTGTTTGCCCGGCGGGGCGGCGTCGCGCTGCCACACGTGGACGTCGGCGATCTCGCGGCTGGCGCCGAAGGCGTGCACCTGCGGCAGTTGCCACAGATCCTCGACCAGCCGACCCAGTCGGTCGCCGGCGACCTGGCCGAGCGAAAAGCCCGCGGTCCGCGCCAGCGGGGCGGTCCAGGCGAAGGCGTCGGGATCGGCCGCCGGTGCGGGCAGCTTGAACGTCACCAGACCCGGCCGCGCGAAGGCGGGACGCCAGGTCGGCTGCCGCACGGCGACGTCGCGCTTGAGCGACGTCTCGGCGCCCACCTGGCAGACGACGAAGACGAACTCGGGATGCCAGGGAGGCGACATGGGACGCTTTCGGGGCGGGGCAGGGGAGCAGCAACGTGCTTGCGGCGTTGACGCCGGCGCGGCTCATGGCCGCCGCTCGTGCTCGGCCTTCGGCTCTCGCCTGGGGGGAGCGGCGGCCGGGTGCAGGGACCGCGCAGCCGTCAATCGCCCGCGTCGACGGGGCGGAGATCGCTGTAAATCAGCACGAACTTGCGCTCCCCGGCGGCGGCGAAGCGGACGGTCGCCTGCCGCTTGGCTCCCGTGCCGCTCAGCCCCACGATCTTGCCGGGCCCGTGCACGGGATGCGACACGATCATGCCTTCGGCGAACGACTCGGGGTGGCGTTGCGGTCCGGCGGGACGGGTCTCGACCGGTACGCCTGCCAGCTGGGCGGCGGTAGTGAGGGCGGGCAGCGCAGGACGCGGCGGCGGTGCGGGGCGGCGATCGCGGGCGGGGGCCGCGGCGGCGGAGCTCGAGGCGTCGCGGCGGACCTGGACGAAGTCTTCGGGCGGAAAATCGTCGCCGGGCGAAAAATCGTCGCCGGGGGCGTCGTCGAAGGCCATCGCGTCGCCCGCGTCGGCGTCGTCGAAGGCGGGCTGGTCGATGCGGAGTTCGAGCGCGTCGCGGGGGACTTCCAGCAGGAAATCGCTGGGAATGGAGCTCAGACTCCGTCCGCGAAACTCCCTCCGCCCGGTGAACGACAGCTGCAATTCGTCCGCCGCGCGGGTGATGCCGACGAAGAGCAGCCGTCGTTCTTCCTCGAGCTGCTCAAGATCCTCCCGCGAGCGTTCGTGGGGCAAAATGCCTTGTTCGAGCGCGACGATGAAGACGACGGGAAACTCGAGGCCCTTGGCGGCGTGCAGCGTCATCAAGGTGACCTTGTCGGCGTCGCCCTCCCAGTCGTCGACGTCGTTGACCAGCCAGGTCTTCTCCAGATAAAGCTCGAGCGAGCCTTCGGAGCCGTAGTCTTCGTCGAACTGGCGGGCGTCGGTGAGCAGTTCCTCGACGTTGGCCAGCCGGCTCGCCCCCTCTTCGGAATCCTCCTGCTGGACGAACTCGCGGTATCCGGATCGCTGCAGGATTTCCTCGATGAGGCCGCTGACGCTGCCCTGGTCGGCGTCGCTGAGGCGGCGGATCAGCGCGGAGAACGCTTCGAGCGACTTCACCGCTCGGGCTCCCAAGCCGGGCGTTCCGCGGGCGCCGTGGACCGCGTCGAGCAGCGTCTCTCCGCCGCGGGCGGCGTGCTCGGCAAGCAAGTCGATCGTCTTGCGTCCGATCCCCCGCGGCGGCGTGTTGACGACCCGCAAAAGCGCCGTCTCGTCCCGGGGATTGTTGATGAGCTGGCAGTAGGCCAGCACGTCTTTGACTTCCCGACGTTGGAGGAACTCGACGCCGCGAACCATCTGGAACGGAATGCCGCCCCGGCGGAACTCCTTTTCGAGCGTCCGCGAGAGGGCGTTGATCCGATAGAAGACGGCGAACTCGCTGGGCCGACGTCCCTCGGCGATCCGGCCGCGGATGGCCTCGACGATCCCCCGCGCCTCGGCCTTTTCGTCGGCGTAGCGCGCCAGGCGGACCGGAAGCCCCGCGGGGCGGTGCGTGAACAGCGCCTTGCGCTTGCGGCGGACGTTGTGGCCGATCAACTCGTCGGCGACGCTGAGAATATTCGGCGTGCTGCGGTAGTTTTGCTCGAGGCGCACCACCTGGGCTCCGCGGAAATCGGCCTCGAATTGCAGGATGTTCTTGATGTCGGCTCCGCGCCATCCGTAGATCGACTGGTCCGGATCGCCCGTCGCCGTCACGTTCGGATGGTCGACGGCGAGTCCCCGCAGGATTTCGTACTGCGCGTGGTTGGTGTCTTGGTACTCGTCGACCAGCACGTAGCGGAAGCGCGCGTCCAAGGCTTGCCGCAACTCCGGATTGTCGCGCAGCAACAGCGCGACGTGCAGCAGCAGATCGTCGAAGTCGACCGCCGAGTTGGCCAGCAACCGGGCTTGGTAGACGGGATAGGCCTCGGCGGCGATCTCGCTGACGAAACTGCCTCGCCGAGGGCGGAAATTCTCCGGCGTGATCAGCTGGTTCTTGGCCTGGCTGATCGCCGACGCGATGCGGTCGGGAGACGCCTTCGCCGCCTGGATGCCGGCCGACTCCATCGCCCGACGCAGCGTGCTCCGTGCGTCGTCGGCGTCGTAAATTGTGAAATTCGGCGATAGCCCCGCGAGCGCCGCGTGCTCCCGCAGCAGCCGCGCGCCGAAACGGTGGAACGTACTGACCCACACGTGGCAACCGGGCGCCAGCGCCTGCACGCGGCGCTTCATCTCGTCCGCCGCCTTGTTGGTGAACGTGAGCGCCAGGATCGCCTGGGGCGCGGCCCCCCGCTCCATCAGCCGCACGATCCGTCGGGTAACGACCCGCGTCTTGCCGCTCCCCGGACCGGCCAGGACCAACAGCGGCCCATCGCCATGCTCGACGGCAGCCCGCTGGGCGTCGTTCAGGTCTTCCATGGAGCGTCGTCGATCCGGTGGGAGAGAGTGGGCCGCCTCGGCCTCGCAAGGGGGGGCCGGCAACGGCCGCCGCGCGGGCGGCGGCAGCTCGCATCACGCAAGGGGCCGCCATGCGGCCCCCGGTCACTGCATCGTACTGGTCGCCACGTCGAAAATGAACCCTCGCCGCCGCGCGTTCCCGCAGGCCCCGCCGCAAGGTCGCGCGACGAGCGACGCCGGCGCGGCAGCTCGTCGCCCCGCCGTCGGAGCGGCGGGCCAAATCTCCCCTTGTGCGGGCCAAATTTTCAATTTTTCGAGGCGCTTCTCGCACCGGAACGTGATACAATTCCGCCGCGCCGCCGGTCAGCCAGCCAGCGCGTCGCTCCGACGGACAAGAAATTTATCGGACGAGAAATCGATGTCGGACGGGAAGTCGATGTCGGACGGGACGTCGATGTCGGACGGGACGTCGATGTCGGACGGGAAGTGAAGACCGTCGGTCGAAAGAGACGTCGGTCGAAAGAGACGTCGTGCAAGCCGTTGCGGTGCGGACCGCTCTCTGCCAGCACTCGGTGGCCCCCGTGAACGAGCGTCGTTGCGGGCCGCCGCCAACGGCGTGGACCGCCGGCCGCAGGGGGCTCACGCCGCCCCCCCGCCCCCCCCC
>Ga0169931_10009912_pt1 | contig 13654 bp, 8 predicted proteins | sample Kivu_15m_20L_FD_129675 | JGI IMG/M metagenome (GOLD analysis project Ga0169931, IMG submission 129675) | Freshwater microbial communities from Lake Kivu, Western Province, Rwanda to study Microbial Dark Matter (Phase II) - Kivu_15m_20L... | ecosystem: Environmental > Aquatic > Freshwater > Lake ...
ATCACTTGAATATAAACTTTTTACAAAATGAAGCGATAAACCCGAACGAGGTAAAAAATTTAAATACTCATCATACAAGCAGTTTAACAAAATTTACAGAAAGTCAAAATCAACTAAATCAACTAAATCCTAATATCAGCTCAGGAAAATTTAAAATCTCACAAACTTCATATCTAAAAACAGGCAATAAAATACAAATCGAAGAAGAATCTAAACCTAATAAGAGGATATTTTTTAAATATTTGTCGCAGTTCAAGGACTTTTTAATTATGAATGGAATATTTTTTGATAATTCAAACCATTTCGAAAGTTTTGAATCTATCATTACGCACTTTAAAGAAAATGTCAATAATAAATTGAATAACGAATCAGAAGCAATTTACATAAATAATTTCCTTAACTATATATCGAATCAGTTCAACATAAACAATTTCAACAATTCTGCAAATTTTCAAGATGTGGACCCAGGTGAGTTTGTCTTTTCTCTATTAAAAAGAATAGGAGGATTAAATAATTTTAATCCTCAAGGGTTCTTTAACAATTTCGACATGATAAACATAAGCACAACACTAGAACAAGAAATTTTGTCACGCGTTTTCTTACAAGACGAAGCTACAAAATATTCCAGGATTTTGCTCGTTCTGAGGCCGATGACTTTAAGATCGGGTCTCTCTGAATGTATTTTGAATATTTTTAGGATAAATGATTTCATGATTCTAAAGAGAAGAAGTCAAATCCTAAATCATAGCGAAATAGAATTCCTTTATAATCTCGAATTTAATAACGTTAATAATATAAAATCTGATAATGAAACCAACATACTCAGCTTTGAAAATTACTACAAGATAATGAGTGATTTCAATGTAGATCTTGTCGTCCTTGCAAAGTTTGGTGTTGTTGATGATGCTAACCTTATCTGCGGAAATTCAAGGATAGCCGGTTCAAGTGTGACGGGAAGTATTATGAACTCCATGTCTATGGGATCCATTCTATCTTTTATAAACAATTTAAATGTTGAGTTTGAAGTAGAAAATGATTTGATACACAAAGACCATAAAATCAAAACAAAAAATTACTCAGAAAAGATAGATTTTAATTTTGTCGATCATACTCTGGATTCTGTTGATAATAATATAAATAGTTTTAATGGGATAAAATCTTTACTTGATATAAAATCACTTTTTTCTTCGATGGTAAAAGACAAACAAAAAATTCATTCAAATATTAACAATTATGAATCGTATGACTCTTTACGGAAAAATCTTTTAAGGTTTTTGAGTAATTTTAACATTTTCGCCTACAATACGAAATCAGGGAATGATTCAAATTTTGTTCATAGAGAAATCAATTTTTTCTTTCCTAAATTCGGGGATATACAAGAAATACTTGTTTTAGTACAACCTATTAAATCCTATGTAAATAATCAAATTATAAAGGAGACTTTGATAAAAATGGATTTCGAAATTTTGGATTCCGTTATGTACCAAATGAACGAAGATGAATTCGGAAACATGTTTGACAATTATTTTGTAAACAATATGATCACTCCTTTCGACTATTCAAATTCAAAAGAAAATTTTACAAGAGAAGGAAACCTAACCGAGATAATTCGCCTTATAAAGCCTGGTGGAAAATATGACATAAATATCATCATAGGAAATGATAATTATCATATGCTAACTACCTATAAGAATTTAGCTGGGAAAGAGAATGATTATGCTAATTATAATAGCATTAATAGTTTAACGTTCTCAGATAAAATAAAAATGATTAAAGACAATTGCTTTTTATTAAAAACTTCCAACGAGAATGAATACTTTTATCCTCTTGTAAACAATAAGGTGTCAATAATTGAGGGACAATACCTTTTAAAACATGCAGAGGATGCAGAAAAACAAGAGATCCTTACACTGGGTGAAATGAATCACTTAAATAATCTGATTAATTCTGAAAATACAAATATCAGTTACGACAAGACAAGTAATTTAGGCTCTTCATATTTTAAAAAGATTTCTCAAAGTCAAGTAATTCATAAAAATTCAATGCTCATAATCCATGTACTAAATTCCTGCCTTAAATGCACAATTGGGGATAGTATTCGCTACGATCTGAACTCATCTGTGAGCAGGGATAAACTTATAGATAGGTATTTGAAGTTTTATCATTATGATGATTCGAATAAGATCATAAAAGATCTTAATATTTTTTCTAAATGGAACGCCAAGAGTGAATTCAATGAAAAGCATTTTGAATTCCTACATTTTTCTCAGGATTGTATAAACACCCAAATTTCCTTTTTTGTTGAAAGTGATAAGATGGGATTTTACGAAGTGAGAATCCCAATATTGGAGAACGATTTGTTTGATTTAATACAGCTAAATATTGCAAAGTCATTTTTATATTGTGATCCTGAGTTTTATGATGAATTAGAGGATAAATTCAAAAACAAGGACTTACCTGAAAAGGGATATATTGTTGTAGAAAAGATTCCTTTCTATGACATGGGAAATCAAGAAAGTAACGATAATCCTGTAAAGGAATTAAATAATCAGAAAAATTCAACCACATCACTAAAATTTAATGAAAAAAATTTTAATCAATATGAAAAAAATGATGAAGATTGGATACAAGCTAATCTTATACAATTGAATCAATCTGTAAGGGAGGCGATTGAAACAAGTATGTGGAACAACAGTATTAAACAAAATAAAATAAAGGATGATGAAGAAAGTTTTTCGAATAAGAATCCAGAATTTTCGATTTTGAACAAGCTAAAGGAAAATATTCATATTATTAAAAAGAGAATATTTTATAGAACAAAATTTGAAATGTGTAAATACTTCTATAAGACATGCTCAACTTTAACAAACAATTACAGCAGCAAAACTGTCAGTAAGAAGATAAATTCGATTAAAAGTATAACTCCTAGTACATACCATTTCAGGATAAAACCAGATGATATTGTATCTGATATAAGAAGAATTTACGAAGTTGAAGAATTTGCTGGGTTAAATTTTATAGAAATAGTTGCACAAGATTTGTTAAAGTACAGGCCACAGGAAATTACAAAAGAATCTAAAAATTCTATATACAATGAATACTCTGGCTATTCATCTATGAAAATTCAATCTTCTCTACCGGCCTATTTATGGGGTAGAAAACTCGCTGAAGTCTGTAAAATACTACAAAGAAAAGCAAAGATAAACATGGAAAATCCAGAGATTATTGATATTATTGAAATTCCTAACGCTGGACCAATTATTTATTCAATAAAGGAGCAAATCTTAAAGGGCATAATAAATCCTAAATACATGCTGGAATACAATCAATATCTATACATTAATATCATAGAAGATATAAAATCCTCACAGAATGACGTATCTCCAAGAGCCAGTTTTCTAGAATTTAAAATATTTAATGACTCACAAATGAACATAGTCGAAGAGAAACTACACAAAATCTTAATAAGTGAGATTTTTATCAGAAGTAGAAGTGAGGAGACCCTAACGATCTCTCCAGTAAGACTAATAGAATCTAACATCCGAATACACAAGCAGATCGAAAGCATTGAAAACTTAAATGAAATAGGAAATTTCGAAAACGTCAATAAAAATGGTATAGATCGCGAGATTAAATTTCATGAATATTTTAAAATAAGAGAAGAGAATGATTTAAATAAAGAAATCTCAAGCAAATCAGTGAAATTAATCGACATTTTCTGCCACAAATCTTCCAAGTATCACTCCTACGCAGCCTTTCGTTATCTCATCAATATAACTTACAAAAAATTAAATAGGAAAAGTCATTTGGTAAATAACGATGAATTAGAATACGACAGAATGATCGAAGCCCTTCTAAAAGGATTCGAATCTGTAATCGATTACGATATGGCCGAAGTTAACGACGGCAGTAAATTAAACGCGTATAAAGTGGAGTATTTTTTGTATTGCCTGGCTGAGATCAAGTATATGATGAACGAATTAACTGAATACAAAAAGATATTAAGAAATTTACAGAATAGTTTGCGAATCTTCAGGCTAAACTCTAGAAACAATAACGAAGTCAGGGAAAAGGAATATTCTAAACACATTTCGCATTTAAAGAAAAATATTCATGAACTTAATATTAATATGGAAATAGTATTTGCTGAATTAGTAGCTTACGATGTCTTTCACCAAATTACACAGAAAGAAGATAAAAAAATTATTGTCTTGCCTAAAGAAAGATATCATATCCCTATGCATTTTCCTGAATATTGGGAAAGGGATTTTGAAAATCCTAAATTCAAAGATGTAAAAAATACGAAGGAAAGTTATGTCATGGATATGAACAAGGTTAATTACATGAAAAGAATCAAAGACCTCTCAGGTACGGGAAATAAAAGCATGGTAAATATTTTATTAATTTTAGTTTTATGATTGTGTTGAAAATCCTTTGATTTTATCTGAAAATAAACTTCGTGAATATAAAAAAGAGAATAATAAGGAAATCATTTTTGAAAAGAAAAAAGATGAAAATAGAAGGCACCCAATTAAGTTGTTTGCAGAGCTTGTAAGAAAACAAAATAATGATTGATTGTTTGATGAGGTTTGAAAATGATTATTACAAGGGTTATTGATATACATAAGAATATTGAAAAATAAATTTTCTATTATAATTTTCCTTCTCTATTCAATTTAATAAATTAAATTCTAAATATGATTTGTTATTATTTTTATCTTTTATAAAAGTGTTTGTATTTAATTCAAATTTTTTATAAAAAATTATGTCTTGGTTCAAATAAATTATAATCTCGCATCTACTGCATTTTTTTCAATTGTAACAGGCTTGGCTATTGTCACATCGCTTTTTTTCTATAAAATAAAAATATTATTGTACTGAGAAGATAGCAAAAAGTACCCCAAGTAATCCAACGAAGCAAGTCCATACGCCACAAGACAGATTAATTATTTCTATAGTGCTAATTTAAAACCATTATTGATTATAATATATTACCTTGAAACTCCAGCATGATCAAAGCTAAGTATCCCTATGCTAAAAAAAGATTTTAAATATATTTCGATTGTGTTACAATATAAGGAACATTCCTCTTCCTCCAATTCCTTGTTGAAAAGAAAATTGCCTTTTAATAAACTCCCAGTTGAATTCAGAGGAGATTACTATCATACCAAAGATTCTAAAAGCAAACAATAATTAATTCATAAGAAATATTATACATGTAATAAATAGATAATAGAAATCCAAGAAATCTCTTTAAATAACTAATGAACACAAATCTTAAAATTCCTAAAGCAATCAAAAATAGTCCAGATAAAATATTAAGAATTCGAATAATTTTCTGAAAATCTGATTGAGTGCAATGACATTCACAAGCCATTTTATATTTATTAATTTTATTTTAAAAATATATGAAGGAATATATATATTCCTTTATTGTAATATTATCTCTCTTTCTATAATATAACGTTTAGTAATAAATCATATTTGATATAAATATAAATATAAATATAATATATGGATCACGAATGAATTAATTCAATTTAATTGAGATAGCCACTTTGATAAGACCGAATGCTGATTGTCATATTTTGCTATAAATGGGTGATTCATAAGTTTGGAAACACTCGGCCTTTCGGAAGGATTCTTATTAAGAGATAATTCAATAAAATCTCGAAATTCTTCAGAAAATTGTAGATCACAAGGTAATCCAGGTGTTGTGTTTGAATCAATTAAATAAAGCAAACTCCAGAGATCATTTACATTTTTAAATCCTGTCATGTTTGAGTAAGGATGATGTCCAGTCGCACATTCCAACATCGCCATACTAACACTCCATACATCAGAATTGAAGCTGTAGCTCTCTCCCCTAATCCTTTCTGGAGACATGTAGATATAGGTTCCTATTAATGTTTTTAAATTATCTTTTGTGTCTTCGAGGATTTTGCTAATTCCGAAATCAGAAATCTTTGCATAACCGTTTGAATTCAAAAGAATATTAGAGGGTTTAATATCTCTATGAACTACTTTTTTTTCTTTTTGTAAATATTCTAATCCTTTAAGAATTTGATTTGTGATGATTCCTAGAATATTTTCTGGAATTATCTTGACTTTCTTTAATATATCGCTTAATGTTCCTTTATTCATGTACTCTATCACCATATTAACACTCCCTGATTTGTAATAGGAAGCGTAACACCTTATTATATTTTCACAGTGACATTCGCTTAAGAGTTTGACTTCTGTTTCTACTAGGCATTTCAATTTTTCTTCGTTTTTAAAGGGAATTACTTTAAGGGCTAAGTATTTGTTTTTAACTTTGTGTTTAAGTAAGTAAACCTGTGCTGAAGCTCCGTAACCTAAAAGGCCCAATTGTTCAAGATCGTAAATACTGAATTTTATAGTTTCCTTTTTCTTGCCTTGTTTCGGAACTTCTTCGTCTAATTCTATTGCTGTCTTTTTATTTAAATGATATCATTGTGTTAATTTATATTTTATTCTTACTCTAGATTGATCTATTGAAAGGTTACTGTTGTTTATTTTATTGATTTCCTTTATAAATTTTTCATCGGCTTCTGAGGAAATTGTTTGTGTGTTGCTAATTGTAGATGATTATTAAAAATATAGGTTACCATACCTGAATACCAGTTTATCTATTTTTTGTAATCTTGATTTTTTAATGACGATTAATTGTTGGCCTGAGGTATTCGTATCTGTTCTCGTGGAAGAATTGGAATTATCATCAGATTTATGATGGGCATCCATTAGAAAGTGAAATTATTTAATTTAATTATTTCAATCAATTTATGTATTCATATACATATGTTACAACTAATTCAATTATATAAATTTTTCTTATATAAAAATTTTCTAATTGTTTGAATTATATAGATCATAACAGTAGTAAATTATGTATTTATTATATAAAATCTAAGATTTATATATTATATGATTAGTAGTCTATTCCGGATGAATTTTGTTTTTTTCTGCTTGATCTAATTTCTTTTTTGGAAATCTTGCTAAATAGTCCTTCAACAAAAACAAAGACAGAATTAAGTTTATCAAATAAAAAAGCGAAGTAGCAATGTAGGAAATTCTAAAGCATTTAGTACCGATGCATTCATCGTCTACTGAATTAATTTCATATCCCAAGATAAACACTAAATCAGCAACAAAAAGTGAACCGATTGCACAACCTGAATTAAGAACGCCCAATATCTTACCCATGTGTGTCAAACCGAATTCATTTCTTACAAAAACTGGAACAAACGTCGAATATCCTCCATGTGCCATACCTGCAAGAGAAATTGACAAAAGCAAGGCATTTTTATTTAGAATAATACCAACAAGCTGCGAAATAGTTCCTGTAACAGCGATGAAAATTAGGTAAAAAAATAATTTATTGATATTAATTAAATAATCAAGTACTATCCCTGAGATGATCTTAGTAAATGCACTGAAAACAAAATATAAAATTATGTATGAGTAAATGACAATACCGTTAGACGAATTTCTTGAATTCGAAATTGGTTTTGTTTCTGTTACCAATCTAAAATTACCACTTTCCATTTCGGATTCAACGTTGTCTTCATTATTTTCTATTTGTCTGGATTTAAACACTTTTTTCGATGAAGTTGAGTCAGTTATATTTAAATGATTAACGTGCGATGATTTATGTGAGGATATTGATGTTACAATAAATTCTATGTTATTAAGGTTTGCTATTGAAGATCCCACACCAAGAACTAAAATAAAAAACAGAATGATAACTTGTTTAGATAATACTGCTTGCTTGAAGGTAATCGAATGTTCAGCCTGTTCTGATGATGAAGTGTTTAGTTTTTCTTTCTTATCAGAATCACTGCCTTCTTTTATTTTTGTCAAAGAAATTTTCCTAACTGAATTCGATTCCTTGTTTATACTAATAGAATTTATTAAACTATCAGCATCGTATACATCCTTCTTACCTATTACCTTTTTAGACTTTTCTTGTTCTTGCATAATTTGGTAATCCCTTTCATTTTTATTTAAGGAAGCATCGCTGCCTATCTCACTTTTAGTCACACGATTAATTTTCTCTTCATTGAATTGATTTTTTGCAGTATTAGCAGGAACCATTTCTAATTCCACAAATTCTTCATGGTATTTATTATCGAAATTATTAATATTGTTGTCGTTAGGCTTGTGATCTAAATCATCTATTTTGATTTCATTTATTTCTATATTTTTAGTATTTTTATTTATATGATTAGAATTGTCGTAAATAGAGTCATTCTTCCCTAATCTATCCACTATATTCATTTCCTGATTTAAAATAGCATTCTTTATTTCTGGAGAAATCTCTCTAATTTCATTAATTGCATTTTCTTTTATAATCACAGCAGATTTGTCTTTGTTTAATTGCCTTATTATCATCTTATCGATATAACCCTTGAAATACAGTTTATCAAATATTCCATAAATTTCTAAGATTACTACAACAAAATTAAACATCTGAAGACAAGGATATACTATAACCAATGGAAATTTGTTAAAATTGTCTTCATCCACTTCCTCGTTTAATTCGTCTGAGCTTTTCCCATCACTTTTTATTGCGGTATTGATTATTATTCCAAATGTGTACACTATCAGGATAATTATGCTTAAAAATATCAAGATTTTGATGATTTTTCTCTCTTTGTATTTTTCATAGGTTCTCTTCTCTTCTTCTTCGTTGTATACTCTTTTTATATTTCTAAATACAAAAACACAAACCGATGTTACTGCGATTATAAACAGTGCGACAATAATAAAATAATTAGAGATATTCATGTGCTTCATGGCTTCTCTATACGTTGTAAAAACAGATGGAGAAAGTGCAATGTGTGCAGTAAGTAAGCCAACGATCACGGATGATTCTTTAAAACGGAAATTTTTAAGATTCGTAGTAACAGCTGTGGTATAGCATAAAGCTGACCCTTGCCCCAATATTAATCCAATTACAAGGAAAGGGATAATACTGATTGAGATTATGTCTGAATTAAGAAGCATGTATAGTAAAATGTACGATCCGCTCATAAAAAATCCTCCGATAACGCAGGAAATTTTAGGCCCGTAGGTATCGTATATCCATCCCATTGGAAGAGCTATCCAATGACCCATATTTATAAACGTACCATACAAGTTCACTTGTTTTAGTGTGAAATTAAATTTTGTCATCATGTATTTAAGATAAAGAGGATAAATATTACATGCTCCAGCACATATTACTAGGAATATTCCCATAATAATTATCATCAGTTTTCTTATCATTTGTATTTAATATTAAATTGATAAATTTAATCATATTTTGTATTAATCATAATTTAATTTAATTTATTTCAGTTTTATTTAACTTATGACAGAGGCATTCAAATAAGAAATTTTTATAAAAATAGAAAATAATTCGACCATATAGAAATTAAAAGACTCGTTATAAGTAGAATACTTGGAAGAATTTAAATGCATTTTCCATAATTCATACATCATAGATAAATAAATATATTATCATAAACATCTTAAAACAATTAAATAAAAAATTAAATAAAAAATCTTAAATTAAGTATGGACAAGGCCCAAGAAATATATTATGACACTTTAACCAAGGAGGAATCGAAAGCGCTCGATAACTTATTGATCTTAATAAAATCTAAAAAAGCTGAATACGATCCAATTATTCACAATTCTTCTTATTTAGTTAAATTTCTTCGCGCAAGAAAACTCGACGTGAACAAAGCCCTCGAAATGATCGTCAACTGTCAAAAATGGCGTAAAGACGAAAACATCGACAGCGTCCTGACATTTCCTTTCCCAGAGATAGATAGAGTGAAGGTATATTATCCTCATGGATTCCACAAAACAGACAAATTAGGCCGTCCAATATATATAGATATGATGGGGGATATAAAAATCGATGATTTGTTTAAACTGACCACACACGAAAGGATGATTACTTACCAAATCAAATCTTATGAGCGATTGATGAATCATATATTCCCCGCCTGCTCTAAAGAAAGCAAGAAGTACATTCATCAGACATTGACTATAATAGATCTTAAAAAACTTTCTACCAAACATCTTAACAAAAAGACTTACGGCTTACTTAAAATAATTTCACAAATTTCACAGAATTATTACCCAGAATCTCTTGGGCAATTATTCATAATCAACACGGGACTTGTTTTCAAAGCTGCTTGGGCAGTGTGCAAAAGCTTCCTCGATGAAAAAACTAGAAGTAAAATTATTCCTTTAGGCAAGGACTATAAGAAAAAATTGTTTGAAGTTGCTGCCCCTGAGAATGTTCCTAAGATTGTAGGTGGAGAGTGTTTATGTGAACCTTACGGCTGCTTATATAGCGACGCAGGGCCTTGGAATAAAGAAAACAAAGTGGAAGTCCAGATTAATCCAGAAATGCTAAACTTAAATAAAAAAGATGAAGAATTTGCAACAGAAGACAATGGCGAAGAAGTAGTCGATTTAGATTTGAATTCTGATGTCAACAATGATGATAACATGACCAGCGACGAGGTTGATGATGGAAAATTGGAGGAGTTGAGTAATAAATTGAGTGAAAACGTGAAGCTCTCTCAGGGTAAAAAAGAGAGCCAAAAAACAAACTCCGATAAGTGAATATTTTTAAATTTAAGCCTGTTGTCTTAATTGTTCAGGAATAGTTCAGTTTATAATAATTATTTATATAGAAACAGGAGTATAGTTAAAGATTTAGGTTTATTTATAATTGAAATGAATTTTTAGAATTAAATTAATGAATATATTCAATTCAAAAATTTATTTATATTTACAAATTTAGATCATTTAAATATAAATTTGTGAACCTATTATGTATTATTTAATCATTTCTACCCCCTAGAATTTCTCTTAGTTTAAAATAAATTTTATTTAATTTAATAAATGATAAATTTTGAGAACTTCAAAAATTTACAAAATCTGTTCCATGGTATAAACAGAAGAAAACTTTTTATGCATTTAATCAAACGAATTATTAAGATATCAAATAAGGACATAAAAAGTTTTGACATTCTTGTACATGATTTTCTTATTTCAGAATTGCGAAGGGAATTTTCGAAGCATAAATCTATATTAAACCTTGAAGAAATCAAAGAAAAATTTTATCAAGCTGAAAAAATTCTAGAAGATTTGGAGAATATGATAGAGAGAAACAATCCTAAAAATCTTCATAACTTCTCGGCTTCAGAAAAATTGGAAACGAAGTTAAAAAATGTTAGCATTACACAATGCAACTATCTAGTAATTCATTAAATTTTAGAATTTTATAATTTAGAATTTTTAATCAATCAGACTTACGGGCAGTCGGGTTACAGGAAAATTATTTTCCTCCTATCATTGAACTATTTTATTTCTGATATTCAAATTTCAAAATTCCGCACATCAAACAGAAAACTCGATTTCAACAAAATTACAAGAGTCCCTATTCCCGAAGAATTTCACAATCACTTAGTGAATAACCAGCTTAATCACAAACTAGTGAAAAACTCCCCAGAAGTATTAAAAATTTACGCAGACATTTTACAGCATTAATTTAGGATAAGTCCATTCTACCTTAGAATAACAAATTGTTTAGATTATTTAATTAAATAATAATTATTCAACTGTATTTGAATATTCATCAATATTATCATCTGTTATTTTTAATTATAATCACGAGAAAAAAATGTCACAAAACATAGACGATCCAATTATTAACTCAGACCCACTAAAAGAGGAGGATCATCCAAAACGAAATGAAGAATTAAATTCAAAATTTTCGGTTTTTTTAAATAAAAAAGAAAAAACTTTAGGACCTTATGAAGGAACTAACGAACCTAATGAAAATTTAGGGGAAAGCACATATGGTAGATCCTACCTTAAGAAAATGAAAGCATCTACACAAAGAAAATATATAAAAGATGAAAAACATCCGAAACTTTTAAGGCCGCCACTTCCAGACTCTATTAGAAGTAAACAAAGTATATACATGGAATTCAAAAAGAAAAAGGAAAATTTAGAGAGAGAAAAAGAGTTTTTAGAGAATAATCCATTTACGAATGTGGATTCAGTCAAGAAATTTTCCGGCTCTGCTTTAGACCCAAAATATACAAACTCTGAGCAATCTGTAAATGAATTTGCACATAGTCTAAGAAATAAAAAGGCTAAAACGAAAGTAGAAGGTAATATTGTACGATTATAATTTATATAAAAACCTATTAGAAATTCCAGAATTCATAAAACAAGATATGCGCGTCAACATAAAATTAATTGCAGCTAAAATTCCTCTGTTGAAGGAACAAATCCAGAAAGTTCTAATCGAAATCATCGAAAACAAGATTTCCTTAGATAATCTGAAATACAGAGAGTCAGAAAAAAAGTCAAATTTAAAAGAAATAAAAACACAAAGGAATCATGTGATAGCAGAAAGAATTTCTTTAAGCAAAGAATTAGAAATAATAAGGGTATGATATGAATTAACAAATTAATAGAATTCCATGACTCATAATACAGTAGATAAGAAATATATCCATCAGAATTACTATAACTCCCATCATCAAATTCAAGTCAAATCCTCTTCTCATAATTCTGCCTACAATTCAAATCCGTTTAACAATAACAATTACTCCAACAACAATCTATCAAACTACAATAGCTTCAACGTTAACAGTGATAGTGATTCTATTTGCAATGAACTTGAACAAAAAATTTCTCAATTAAAATTGGAAAACGCCAAATTTTATGAAAATATAGACATGCTTAATGAGGAGATTGTAGAGAACGAGTCAATCAATAAAAATCTTAAAGTGCAGCTTAAAAATTGGGACAAAATTTTGGATTCGTTGGTGAAGGAAAGAAATGCAGCTAGAGCAGCGAATGGAAAATATGGTTCTAACGCGAAATATGGATCGGTTATATAAATTTAAGGGAGGAATTTATTAATGTTGAGTAGAATTTAGTTATAAATTATATAAACTTTACTTATTACAATAATTATATTTATATTATGTTAGGTTATTTGTTTCTTGTAATACTTTTTTCATAATTTTATTTATTTTTTTAATTTTAAAGAAATTTATTCTCCTCAATTTGTTTTCCTTTATCATCCTAATTTTTTCACTTAATCTACTAAGGTCTTCTTTTAACACAATCATTGAGTTTGTTCTATTTAAAATATCCCATTCTATATTTTCTAAGAAACTTTTTATTTCCGTTTTTAAGGAATTTACTCCCACATTTAAAATTCTGTAAGAGATTTCAAACATCAATATCAATTCGTTAAATTCCTTTGAGGATTTATAATAGATATAAATCTCTTTCTTCTTCCTGCCGAGTATTCTTAAAACGTTTAGGAAATTCAAATTTTCTTTTATTTGATTTATCAATTCTGATTGAGGAGCATCCTTGTTGTCCGAATATGAAAATATTTCAAATGCATTTAAAATTGACTCAACAGAAGATAAAGTGGTTCTAAAGGTTAAATGCTTTAAAATGGAAGTGTAGTCTATCCTAAGCTTCGAAAAATCATAAAATTTCTTCGATGAAGATAAAAAATTTTTTAGTTTAGTATGAAAGTTTAAATTTGAATTAAAGATGCATAAATTATCTAAGCTTGATAAAATCAAATCTAAAA
>Ga0169931_10009914_pt1 | contig 13652 bp, 12 predicted proteins | sample Kivu_15m_20L_FD_129675 | JGI IMG/M metagenome (GOLD analysis project Ga0169931, IMG submission 129675) | Freshwater microbial communities from Lake Kivu, Western Province, Rwanda to study Microbial Dark Matter (Phase II) - Kivu_15m_20L... | ecosystem: Environmental > Aquatic > Freshwater > Lake...
GAGCAGGGGCGCTTCAGGGAGGACCTGTACTACCGCATCCACGTGGTGCACCTGCGCGTGCCCCCGCTGCGCGACAGGCCGGAGGACGTGCTGTGGCTGGCCGAGCGCTTTCTCGAGGAGCACGCACAGCAGCAAAGGGGCGGGCGGCACGTGCTGGGCGTCAGCGCGCGCGCCGCGCTTTTGGGCCATGCCTGGCCAGGGAACGTGCGCGAACTCCACAACCGCCTCGAGCGCGCCTGCGTGCTCACGCCCCAGGAGGTGCTGACCGCGGCCGACCTCTTCGAGGACGAGACGGCCGCGCCGCCGCTGGAGGCCGCGCTGCCGACGCTGGAGGCCTTCGTCGGCGAGGCCGAGCGCAGCTACCTGAAGGCCGTGCTCGCGCGCCACGACGGGCGCGTGGGGCTGGCGGCGGCCACGCTGGGCATCTCGCGCAAGACGCTGTGGGAGAAATGCCGTCGGCACGGCTTGCGCACGCTGGAGTGACCGGACCCGTCAACACGGCAGCCCGTGCGCGCCCACGGTCGGCGCGCCTTGGCAGTTGTATGCAAACACAGGCCGGCAGGGCACGGCTTGCAGCAGCCGGCACCCTGGGGCGTCGGCCTGATCGTCGCGGCCACGGCCTGCCGCGTGCTGCTGGTCGTCGACCTCGTCGCCTGCGCGCGCATGGAGCGGCCCCATCCGTTGCGCTTCGTCGGCGCGCCAGGAGGCTGTCGGGCTTGGGGCGCCGACAGCGATTTGCAGCCGGCGATTCCCAAGTCCGACAGCCTCCCAGGCACCTGTGTTGCGGGGCTGGGGCTGTACCGGGCGCTGTTCGTAGGGTGATCCGTGCCGGCTCGCATCTTGGTTGCAGCGAACTGGGAACCCTCATGAAATACGAAATGGCAGAATTTGGACCATGGCGTATCCCATTCCATCCTCCAACTCCTGAACGATGAATCCTGGCGACGCTACCGCCGCATCCACCACGCTCGACAGCACCGGTCGCGTCGTCCTGCCCCGTGAGGTGAGGCGAAGGCTGGGCCTGGCTGCGGGCACCCGGTTCACGGTCGAGATCGTCGCCGACAGGATCGAACTGACGCCCACGGCCCCACCCGAGCCCGCGCTCGTCCGCAAGTCGGGGCGCCTGGTGCTGGCGAAGACGGGGGAGCCTCTGGACGCGGTACAGGCCGTGCGCGCAGAGCGTGACGCGCTGGCGGGGCGCGCCCGGCGTGCCTGAGAGCCTGAGAGCCTGAGAGTCTTTCCCCCATGCCCGCCTTGCACCCCAAAACACCCCGTCTCGTCGTTGCAAATCCGCGCCATGGCCCGAGCTATGGCTGTGGTTTGCGCCTGGATACGGGGCGTCTTGGCGCGCCTTTCCGGCACGGCGGAAAAACTCTCAGGCTCTGCCCTGCCGGGTCACCTGGCGATTGCCCATGACACACGGGCCCGAGGGCCCGTGTCGTAATGAAACACGGGCCCGAAGGCCCGTGTCGTAATGAAACACGGGCCCGAAGGCCCGTGTGGCGCACGCCCGCGGCCTCCAGGGCCACGGCGGGAGGCAGGCTGCCTCCGCGGCTTACTTCTTCTTGGCCGCGGCGTCCATCAGCTTCTTGCACTCTTCCTTCATCTTGGCGTCGGCCTTGGCCGCGTCCATCTTCTTGCACTCTTCCATCTTCTTGTCGTCCTTCATGGCGCCGCCGTGGGCGCCTGCGAAGACGGACGATGCGCCCAGAGAAAGAGCCGCGATGGCCACGGCAGACAGGAGCTTGGTGATGGGTAGACTCCGAAGGTGATGGTGAAAAAACCGTCTCGACTGGCCGCGAGCAAATATAGCGCTTTCGCGGGGTTTCGGGGGCTGCTCCGGCATCGCCCGGTGGCCCGCCCGTTAGCGTGCGCCTGCATGCTTGCGACAGCCCTCGTCCTGCTCGGCGCCACGGGCGGGCTGCGGGCCGCGCCCTTCGTGCCCACGGACGACGCCCAGGTCCTCGAGCGCCTGCCCTGGCGCGCGGGCGACTCCGCGGCGCGTGACCTGGCGGCGCTGCGGGCCGCGGCTGCCGCAGCCTCGGCGCCGGTGGCCGCCGCGGTGCAACTGGCCGACCGCCACTTCGACCTGGCCCTGGAGCGCGGCGACCCCCGCCACGCAGGCTACGCCGAGGCGGCGCTCGCCCGTGCCCAGGGCGAGCCGACGGCCGAGTGGCTGACGCTGCGTGGCGCCCTGCGCCAGTACCGTCACGACTTCGACGGCGCCCTGCAGGATTTCGAAGCCGCCCTGGCGAAGGACCCCGGGCACGCCCAGGCCCACGCATGGCGCGGGGCCATCCACCTCGTGCAGGCCGACACCGCCCGGGCCCGGCAGGAGTGCGAAGCCCTGCGCCGCCTCGACCGCCCGGCGCTGGCCGGCGCCTGCGAAGGGCTGGCGCTGGCCTACTCCGGCCAGCTCGACGCGGCCACGCGCACGCTCGAGCAGGCGCTGACGGCAGCCAGTTCGGCGGCACAGCGCTCATGGCTGCTCACCCGCCTGGCCGAGGTCGCCGCCTGGCAGGGTCGCGCGCAACAGGCCGAGGCCCGCTACCGCGCCGCCCTGGCCGTGGGCGTGGAAAGCGTCTACCTGCGCACCGCATGGGCCGACTTCCTGCTCGACACCAGCCGCCCCGAGGCCGTGCTGAAGGAGCTCGCAGGCCAGGAGGCCGCCGACAGCCTGCTGCTGCGGCTGGCCGAGGCCGGCGCCGCCTTGAAGCGCCCCGAGGCCGAGCGCTGGCGCCGCACGCTCCAGGACCGCTACGCCGCGGCGCGCGCGCGCGGCGACACCACGCACCGCGCCGAGGAGGCGCGCTTCGAGCTGCGCCTGCGCGGCAGCCCCGCCGCAGCGCTGCGCCTGGCGCAGGAGAACTACGCCGTCCAGCGCGAACCGCGCGACGCCCGCATCCTGCTGGAGAGCGCCGTTGCCGCGGGCCAGCGCGCCGCGGCCCAGCCCGCCATCGACTGGCTGCTGCGCAGCGGCTTCGAGGACCGGCGCATGCGCGAACTCGCCGGCCTCACCGCCACGGCGGCCCCCTCGACCGGATCTTCGACGCGATGACGGCCACCACCCTGCCCTGGCGCGCGCTGTGGCGCTGGCTGGCGCTGTGCAGCCTGGTGGTCGGCCCGCTCTGGGCCTCGCCGGCCTTTGCGCACAAGGCCAGCGACAGCTACCTCGAGCTCCGGATCCAGGGCAGCGAGGTCACGGGCCAGTGGGACATCGCCCTGCGCGACATCGAGGTCGCGCTCGGCCTGGACGCCGACGGCGACGGCGAGATCCGCTGGGGCGAACTGCGCGCTCGGCACTCGGCGCTGGCCACCTGGGCCCTGGGGGCGCTGGCGCTGGACCGGGGCGGGCGCTGCGCGCTGCAGGTGAGCGGCCATGCGGTCGACGAACACACCGACGGCGCCTATGCCGTGCTGCAGTTGAGCGGCAACTGCCCGGCAGGCGCAGGCGACCTGACGGTGGACTACCGCCTGCTCGCCGACATCGACACCCTGCACCGGGGGCTGCTGAAGCTGACGCTGGACGGTGCGGACCACGTCGCCGTCCTCGTGCCCGGGAAGGCCGCGCCCGCCTTCGCCGCGGCGCCGCCGGCACCGCTGGAGTCGTTCACCTCGTTCCTGGTGCAGGGCGTCTGGCACATCTGGATCGGCTTCGACCACATCCTCTTCCTGGTGGCGCTGCTGCTGCCCGCCGTGTTCGAGCGGCGCGCGCAGCGCTGGGTCGGCGTGGCCCGCTTCGGTCGGGCGGCGCGTGAGGTGATCGCCGTGGTCACCGCCTTCACGCTCGCGCACTCGATCACCCTGTCGCTGGCGGTGCTCGAATGGGTGAGCCTGCCCTCGCGCTGGGTCGAGTCGGCCATTGCCGCCTCGGTCGTCGTCGCCGCGGCCAACAACCTGCGGCCCGTGATCGGCGGCCGGCGCTGGATGGTGGCCTTCGGCTTCGGGCTGATCCACGGCTTCGGCTTCGCCAGCGTGCTGTCGGAACTCGGCTTGCCCCCCAGCTCGCTGGCCTGGGGGCTGGCCGGTTTCAACATCGGGGTCGAACTGGGCCAGTTGGCGATCGTCCTCGTCTTCCTGCCCCTGGCCTTCGCGCTGCGGCACACCGGCTTGTACCGCCACGTGATCTTCACCGGCGGCTCCTGGGCGGCCATGATCCTGGCCGCTGCGTGGTTCACGCAGCGGGCCTTCGACCTGTCCTGGTGAGGCTGGGCGCCGGCACGCGCGAACGTGCCGGAAAGGGCGATCAGCCGGGCCGGCGCTCGCCGTGGCGCGCTGGCCTGGCGCCCGGATGGCGCGGCGCACCGCCGGCACCCATGCCCCCACGCCCATGGCGCGGGCCGTCCGAGTGCGCCCCTGCGCCGGGGCGCGCGCGACCTGCGCCCCGGGGCTTGCCACCGAACTTGGGGCGACCCCCGGCGGGCTCGACAGGCGCCGGCCGGCGCGGCTCGAGCCCGGCGATCACCTTGAGCGGGATCGCCTGCGTGGTGAAGCGCTGGATGCGCTGGATCATGCCAGCGTCGCGACGCTCGGCCAGCGTCACCGCCAGGCCCGAGCGGCCGGCGCGGCCGGTGCGGCCGATGCGGTGCACGTAGTCCTCGGCCTTCAGCGGCAGGCCGTAGTTGATGACGTGGCTGATGGTGGGCACGTCGATGCCGCGCGCGGCCACGTCGGTGGCCACGAGCACGCGCAACTGGTGCGAGCGCAGGCCCTGCAGCACGCGGTTGCGCTGGCCCTGGGGCATGCCGCCGTGCAGCGCCGCCACCGCGTGGCCCATGTCGGCCAGGCGGTCGGCCAGCCACTCGGCGTCGCGCTGCGTGCTGGTGAAGACCACGGCCTGGTCGACGTCGCGTTCGGTCAGCAGGTGGTCGAGCAGCGCGTGCTTGTGGTCCAGGTCGTCGGCCCAGTGCAGGCGCTGCTCGATGTCGGCGTGCGCCTGGGTGTGGGAGGCGACGTCCACGCGCTGCGGCTCGCGCAGCAGCGTCTGGGCCAGCCGGCCCACGTTGCCGCCGAAGGTGGCGCTGTACATCACCGTCTGGCGCGCGGCGGGCAGGGCCTGGGCGATGTGGTGGATGTCGTCGATGAAGCCCATGTCGAGCATTCGGTCGGCTTCGTCGAGCACCAGCATCTCCACGCCGGAGAGCACCGCCCGGCCCGAGGCCATGTGGTCCATCAGGCGGCCCGGCGTGGCGATCAGGATGTCCAGCGGGCCGGCGAGCTGGCGCAGTTGCAGGCCGTAGGGCACGCCGCCCACGACGGTGGCCACGCGCAGCCCCCGCACATGGCGCCCGTAGCTCGACGCCGCGTGGGCGAGCTGCAGTGCGAGCTCGCGCGTGGGCGTCAGCACCAGCACGCGCGGGCCGCTGACCACGCCGCGGGGCCGGTGCTGCGCCGGGTCCTGGCGGGCCCGGAGCACGCGTGCCAAGGCCGGGAGCATAAAGCTCGCGGTCTTGCCGCTGCCGGTGCTGGAGGAGACCATCAGGTCGCGGCCCTCCAGGGCCGGCGGGATGGCACGCAACTGCACCTCGGTGGCCTCGGCATAGCCGGCGTCACGCAGGGCGGCGCCCAGCGCCTCGGGCAGGTTCAGGGAATCGAAACTCATGGGTCCAGGTCTTTCGTGCAAGCCGCGGCGCAGCGGCACCAAACCCTGGACGGTACCGGGAGAACTCAGGCAAGGGGGAGAGAAGCTGTTGCTGCGGGCGCGCGGTGCGAACCAGGGAATTGTTCCTGCACCGGAAGACTGCGCGAAATTGCGGGCAACCCAGCATGGTAGCGGATTTCTAGCCTTCCGGCGTTCACACACACCGCGCAGCTTGGCTCATTTCAAGGATCGGGCCACCTCGGTGCCCGATAACCGAAGGTCCGCCCGGCGCCAGGCGGACAATGCCCCCCGGGCCCCAGCGGTCCGCCGATTCCACCCCATGCAACCCAGCCACTTCGAGCCCACCCGCAGGGAAGACCCCCTGCTGCTGCGCGGCCAGGGCTGCTACGCCGCCGATGTCGAGGATCCCGAGGCCCTGCAGGCGGTCTTCGTGCGCGCGCCCATCGCACACGGGCGCATCGACGCGGTGGACACCCGGGCAGCCGAGTGCGCGCCCGGCGTGGTGGCGGTGCTGACCGCCGCCAGCCTGACGGCCGACGGCGCACCGGTGGTGCTGCCGCCGCCCAACCCCCTGCTTCCCCTGGCCGACCTGCCGCGCGTGGAGCCGCTGGCCCGCGACGAGGTGGTCTACGTCGGCCAGCCCGTGGCCCTGGTGCTGGCGCGCACCCTGGCGCAGGCGCGGCAGGCCGCGCAGCAGGTGCGCCTGGACCTCGCCCCGCTGCCGGCGGTTCTGGATTTCGAAGGCGGCCGTGCGGTGACGCAGGTACGGCACGGCCAGGGCCCACCCGGCGAAGCGCAGGCCGCCGAGGCCACCGCCGTCGAGGTGTCCCTGGAGGTGCCGCGCGTGCTGGCGCTGGCGCTGGAGCCGCGTGGCATGGTCGCGCGCTGGCACGAAGGCACCGAAGACGCGCCGCCGCGCCTGACCGCGCACCTGGGCACGCAGTCGCCCTCGCGCGCGCAGGCCGACATCGCCGCCGCGCTGGGCTGGGCCGTCGAGCGCGTGCGCGTCGTCACCGGTCACGTCGGCGGGGCTTTCGGCGCCAAGTCCTCCCTCAGCCCCGAAGACCTGGCCATCGCGCTGGCGGCCCGGCGGCTGCGGGCCAGCGTGCGCTGGGTCTCGACCCGGTCCGAAGAGTTCACCGCCGGCATGCACGGCCGCGGCGCGCGGCTGCGTGGGCGCCTGTCGGTCACGCCCGAGGGGCGCCTGCAGGCCCTGCAGGCCGAGGTGCACCACACGCTGGGCGCCTGGCTACCGTTCTCGGCCGTGGTGCCGCTGCGCAACGCGGCGCGCATCCTGCCCGGCCCCTATCGCGTGGCCGCGCTGGACGTGCAGGGCCGCGCCACGCTCTCCCACGCGGCGCCGGTGACCATCTACCGCGGCGCCGGCCGGCCCGAGGCCGCGCTGCTGATGGAGACCCTGGTCGACAAGGCCGCCCGCGCCCTGGGCCTGGACCCGGTGGCGCTGCGCCGCCGCAACGTGATCGAGGCCGCGGCCCTGCCCTTCGCCACGCCCAGCGGCGAGTGGCTGGACAGCGGCGACTACCCGCTCGCGCTGGACCGGGCCTGCGCGCGCTTCGGCTACGAAGAGCAACGCCGCCTGCAGGCCCTGCGCCGCGCCCGCGGCGAGGTCGTGGGCCTGGGCGTGGCGCTCTACGTCGAGCCCTGCGGCACGGGCTGGGAGTCCGCGCGCGTGGACTGGCACGCCGACGGCAGCGTCACCGTGGCCAGCGGCTCGCCGGCCCAGGGCCAGGGCCACGCGACCACCTATGCCCGCATCGCCGCCGAGGCGCTGGGCGTGGCGGCCTCCAAGGTCAATGTCATCTACGGCGACACCGAGCGCTGCCCCGTCGGCATCGGCGCCCTGGCCAGCCGCAGCACCGCGATCGCCGGCAGCGCCATCGTCCAGGCCTGCCGCGCGCTGCGGGCGCGGCGCGCGGCAGGCGAGCCGCTGCCGCTGAGCGCCGAGGAGCGCTTCACGGCGAAGGAATCCTGGAGCTACGGCTGCGTCATCGCGCGCCTGGCCGTGGACCGCGACACCGGCCAGCCGCAGGTGGAGCAGATCACCTGGGTGGACGATGCCGGCCACGTGGTGGAGCCCGTGCTCGCCCACGGCCAGCTCGTCGGCGGCCTGGCCCAGGGGCTGGGCCAGGCCATGCTGGAGCGCCTGGTCCACGACCGCCAGGGCCAGTTGCTCAGCGGCTCGCTGATGGACTATGCGGTGCCGCGCGCCGACGAGTTGCCGCCCGTGGACATCGAGAGCCTGCACACGCCCAGCCCGCACAACCTGCTCGGCGCCAAGGGGGTCGGCGAGGCCGGCTGCATCGGCGTGCCGGCAGCGCTGATGAACGCCGCGCGCGACGCGCTGGCGCCGCTGGGCGAGTTCGAGTTGCAGTTCCCGCTGACGAGCGAGCAGTTCTGGCGCGCGATGTCGGGCTGAAGCTCTGCCCCGAGCGACCGTCCCCAGCCCAACAGCCATCCCCACATCCTTCCCCACAGCCCGCACCCATACCCCGCCAAGGACACCCGCCAAGGACACCCCCCATGGACTACCGCAAGCCAGAAGCCAAGGAATACGCGCGCCAGCACCTCGTGGGCATCTGGGCCGCCAACCTCACCCCCTTCGACGAGGCGCTGCGCCTGGACGAGGCCGCGCTGCGCGCCAACCTCGACCACTGGATCCGCGACCTGAAGCTCGGCGGCCTGTTCATCGCCGGCAAGCAGGCCGAGTACTTCTCGATGTCGATCGCCGAGCGCAAGCGCCTGATCGAGCTCTCGGTGCAGGCAGCGCAGGCCGCTGGCGACCGCGGCGGCATCGGCCGCTGCGGCATCATCACCTCGTGCTCGGACACCAACCTCGACGTGGTGCTGGACCTGGCGCGCTACTCCACCGCGGCGGGCGCCGACTATGTCATCGTCCACAGCCCGGTGCTGCACTTCGGGGCCGACACCGAGGAGACCATCTACGAGTACTACCGCCACCTTTCGGAGCAGCTCGACATCGGCATCGCGATGTGGAACCACCCCGACTGCGGCTACACCATGAGCCCCGAGCTGTGCGCGCGCATCGCCGAGCTGCCCAACATCGTGGCCATCAAGTACAGCACCGACCGGGCACGCTACCGCCGGCTGACGGAGCTGGTGGGCGACAAGATCCACGTCAGCAACCCGGACGAGGCCGACTGGCTCGACAACATCGTCGAGCTGGGCTGGAAGCTCTACCTCTGCTCCACCCCGCCCTTCCTGCTGCAGACGCGGGTGGACCAGCGCATGAACGAGTACACCCGCCTGGCCTTCGCCGGCCGCCTGGACGAGGCGCGCGCAGTGCGTGACAGCCTGGAGCCGGTGCGCCAGGCGATGCGCGCGAGCAAGCCCAAGGGCAAGCCCCAAGCCCACAGCAAGGCCTGGCAGGACCTGCTGGGCCAGCACGGCGGCAAGGTGCGCCGCCCCCTGCTCAATCTGACCGAGGCCGAACTCGACGCGACCCGCCGGGCCTTCGAGACCTGCGGCCTGCGCCAGGCCTGAGGCCCCTCATGCCGCAGGTGAAGCTCGAGGTCAACGGCGCCGCCTGCGCCGCCGAGGTCGAGGCCGACACCTTCCTCGTCGACCTGCTGCGCGGCCCGCTCGGCCTGCGCGGCACGCACCAGGGCTGCGACACGGCGCAGTGCGGCGCGTGCACGGTGCTGCTGGACGGCCGGCCCGTGAAATCCTGCAACGTGCTGGCGCTGCAGGCCCAGGGGCACGCGGTGCGCACCGTGGAGGGGCTGGCCCCCGGGCCGGACGAACTGCACCCGCTGCAACAGGCCTTCAGCCGCCACCACGCGCTGCAGTGCGGCTTCTGCACGCCGGGCTTCCTGATGCGCGCCGTGGCCCTGGCCGACGCGCCCGAGGCCGCGCGCGACCCCGTCGACCCGCAGTGGGTGCGCCACGCGCTGGGCGGCAACCTGTGCCGCTGCACCGGCTACGAAGGCATCGTGCAGGCCATCTGCGAGGGGCTGCGCGCGATGCGGCAGGCCGCGCCGTGAACGCGCCGGGCACCCCCCGCGCAGGCGCCGCAGGAAGGCCGCCGCCGTGAGCGGCCTGGCCTACGCCCGCCCCGGCACCCTGGCCGAAGCCCAGGCGCTGGCGGCCGACGCGCCCACGGCGGGCGAGGGGGACCGTGACGGCCGCCTGTGGCTGGCCGGCGGCCAGTCGCTGCTGGCGGCGATGCGGCTGGGCCTGGTCTCGCCCTCGATGCTGATCGACCTGCAGGCGCTGCCGGGCCTGCGCGACATCCGCCTGGAGGGCGGGGACGGCGCCGCGCCCGCGCTCTTCCTGGGCGCCCTGGCGACGCATGCCGGCATTGCCGCCAGCGAACGGGTGAAGCGCCACGCTCCCGGCCTGGCGGCCCTGGCTGGCGGCATCGCCGACGAGCAGGTGCGGCAGATGGGCACGATCGGCGGCTCGCTCGCGCACAACGACCCCGCCGCCTGCTGGCCGGCCGGCGTGCTGGCGGCGAACGCCACGGTGGTGACCGACCGGCGCGAGATCCCGGCCGACCGCTACTTCAGGGGCCTGTACGCCACCGCGCTGCAGCCCGGCGAACTCATCCTGGGCGTGCGCTTCCCGCCGCTCGAGGGCCTGCACTACCTGAAATTCGAGCAGCCGGCCTCGCGCTTCGCGCTGGTGGGCGTGGCCGTGGCCCGCAGCGCCGCAGGCGCCCTGCCGCGCGTGGCCGTCACCGGCCTGGGCCAGGGCGTGACGCGCTGGCCGGCGGCCGAACAGGCGCTGGCCGGCGGCTTTTCGGTGGCGGCGCTGCAGGCGCTGGCCGACGACGGCACGCCTGGCCTGGAGGCCCTGCCCGCCCTGTCTGACCTGCACGCCTCGGCCGCCTACCGGCGCCACCTGGCCTGGGTGCTGGCGCGGCGCTGCGTCGCCGCCCTGGGCGGTGGGCCGCTGCCGCCGCACGCGCCGCTGGCCCGCACAGCGCACCCCGTGCCGCAGGCCCGCGCGCCCCTGCCCACCGCCCAGGCCGGCGGGGCGGCGCCCGCCTCTGCCCCGGCCTCCGCCCCCACCTCTGCTTCCACCTCACCGCCGGACGAGGCCGACGCGGACGGCTTCGGCGGCGTCCAGCTCCTCGAAGCGCCGCCAGCCCAGGTGTGGCCGGCCCTGCTGGACCCCGGCACCCTGCAGCGCAGCCTCCCCGGCTGCGAGGCCCTGGTGCAGACCCGTGCCGACACCTACGAGGCCCGGGTCAAGGTCGGCCTCGGGCCGCTGTCGGTGCGCTTCAGCACCGAGGTGCAGGTGCGCGACCCGCACCCGCCGGGATCGCTGACCCTGGTCTTCAAGGGTCAGGCCGGTGCGCTGGGCAGCGGCCAGGGCACGGCCCAGGTGCGCCTGGAGCCCGTGGGGGCCGCCCGGACGCGGCTTCACTGGCGTGTGCAGGTACAGCTCAGCGGCCGCCTGGCGCAGTTTGGCACCCGCCTCGTCGAGGCGACCGCGCGCGAACTCTCCGGCGTGTTCTTCGAGCGTCTCGGCCAGACTCTGGCCGCCGACAGCCCCCAAGGCCCCGCCGCGCCACGCGCCCTGCCACGGTGGCGGCGGCTGCTGCGGCGATTGCGGTCTTGGGTCGGTGCCTGAGGACCCGGCCGTCCGAGAGACCTTTCCCGTCGCCCCGCTACTGCCTGCGCCCGGCCCGGGCGCCTGCGCGCCGGGAACGGGCATCAAGAGACGACCCCACGACGCTCATTCGTCCTGGCGGATCTGCGTCGCCACCCAGGCCGCCGCACAGATCAGCAGGATGGCCCCGCTCTCGTACAGCAGGATCGTCGGATCGGTGTCCTTGCCCTGCAGGATGATCAGGCGCGACAGCGCCGTGACCGCGATGAACAGCGGGATCGCGATCGGGATGCGCCGGCTGCTGTAGAAGGCGGCCAGCATGCCCAGCACCTCGGCGTAGATGAACATCAGCAGCAGGTCCTTCAACTGGACCTTGCGGTTCTCCAGCAGCAGCATCACCTCCTGCCCCATGGCCACCACGGTGAAGATGGCGATCAGCACCAGGAAGCCCTTCTCGGTGAGCTCGATGGCACGCTTGACGTTCATGGCTTTCCTTTCGCCCGGGCCGGCGACCCCCGGGAGCGCTCCGACCTGGCCGCCGACGCGTTGAATGACCGGCTTATTCTGGCAGGCCGATCAGCCTCGAGGGCTGCGAGCCGGATGTTCCACGAAGCCCGATGCCGACGGCGCTGTGTCGGTACACTTTCTTCGGCGTCAATGCCTCTGCCGCCATCCATGGAAATCGTCCTCGGCAAGTACGGCAACAGCACCGTCGCCATGGTGCCACCGTCCGTTCTCGAGGATCCGGAAAGACGCCAGGCCTGCGGGCCAGGAGCTTCGGTGATGCCCGTCGTCGATCGCGGGGACGTCGTCAGCGGGCCCCCGGCTCCAGCCATGGGTCACGCGCCGCGGGGAACCCGCCCTGCCCCGGTATCGACGACGAGGGGCTTCAACGAGCCAGGGGTGAGGTGAGTTCCAGCCCAGGCCCCTCCCCCACTCGCGGGCCGCCCGAGAAGGACGCGCGTCTGCCGTTTCTGGATGCCCTGCGGCTGCTCGCCCTGGGTCTTCTCATCGCCTATCACGTGGGCATGTACTACGTGAGCTGGGACTGGCACCTCAAGAGCCCCTATGCCAGCACCGCCCTCGAGCCCTGGATGCGGCTCGTCAACCCCTGGCGCATGAGCCTGCTGTTCCTCATCTCGGGCGCGGTGACGGCGATGGCGCTCAGGCGCGGCGCACCGGGGTGGCTTGGCAACAGGCTGTCGCGCCTGGGTTTGCCTCTGGCCGCGGGAGTGCTGGTGATCGTGCCGCCGCAGGCCTACTGGCAAGTGGTCGAGCAGATGGGCTACCAGGGCAACTACCTCGAGTTCCTGCGGCTGTACCTGGGCGGCCATGGGGGCTTCTGCACAGCCGGGGGCTCGTGCCTGGTGCTCCCCACCTGGAACCACCTGTGGTTCCTGCCCTACCTGATGGCCTACACACTCCTGCTGTGGGCCAGCGTGCGCATTGCGCCGAACTGGCTGGACCAGACAGGAAGCCGGCTGTCGAACCGGCTGTCGCCGTTGACCCTGCTGGTGCTGCCCGGGCTGGTGCTCGCCGCGGGGCGCCTGGCCCTGAGACCCTGGTTCGAGGTCACCCACGCGCTCGTCGATGATCCCCTGGCGCATGCGCAGTACCTCCCTGCCTTCGTGGCCGGCGCCATCCTTGCGCGCACGCCGGGCGCATGGCCGGCCATCGCCCGCGTCAGGCGGCCTGCGCTCTTCGTCATGCTCGCCGCCTGGCTCCTCTCACTGTCACTGCCAGACGCGCCTGCCACGCTGCTGCGCACGGCCCATGCCGCGCAACAGTGGGCCGGTGTCATCGCGGCGCTGGGACTCGGCTGGGCCCACCTGAGAGAACAGGCACCCTGGCAACACCACTTCGCAAGCCGCGTCTTCGCGGTGTACGTGTTGCACCAGACGCTGATCATCCTGCTGGCCGTGGCCCTGAAGCCCCTGTCGCTGAAGCCCCTTGCGGAGGGGCCGCTGCTCATGGGCGGCACCCTGGTGAGCGCCTGGGCTCTCGTTCGGCTGTGCGAGCAGATCAGGCCGCTGCGGCGGTGGCTGGGCTTGCCTGCAGGGTGACTTGCGCCCTGTTCCAGGTGGGTTCGGAGATTCGAGCATCAGCGTCAACGGCAACTGGCGTCTGACCTTTGCGTTTGAAAACGGCGATGCCATCCTGGTGGACTACCAGGATTACCACTGAGGTGTTCATGAGTTCGATGTTCAACCCACCCCACCCTGGCCTCACTCTGAGGGACGACATCCTTCCTGCCTTGAATCTGCAGGTGGGCGAAGCAGCTGCCCAGTTGGGCGTCGACCGGACGACTTTGTCCAAGGTAGTCAATGGGCGGGCTGCGATCAGCCCTTCAATGGCACTGCGCATTGAGCGTTGGCTGGGGCGCGACCATGGGGGGGCGGCTGAGGTGTGGCTGGCTCAGCAGGCCGCATACGATCTCTGGCAAGCACGGGTCGCA
>Ga0169931_10009915_pt1 | contig 13652 bp, 12 predicted proteins | sample Kivu_15m_20L_FD_129675 | JGI IMG/M metagenome (GOLD analysis project Ga0169931, IMG submission 129675) | Freshwater microbial communities from Lake Kivu, Western Province, Rwanda to study Microbial Dark Matter (Phase II) - Kivu_15m_20L... | ecosystem: Environmental > Aquatic > Freshwater > Lake...
AGGTTCTCGCCAAACTCGCACACGACGAGGACGCAGAGGTGCGCATGAGTGTCGCCGAAAACCTCTCCACCCCCATAGAGGTGCTCGCCGGACTCGCAAAAGACGCGGAGACGGGTGTGCGTGAGTATGTCGCCGGAAACCCCACTACCCCCATAGAGGTGCTCAACGAACTCGCAAAAGACGCGGAGACGGGTGTGCGTGAGTCCATCGCCTCGAACCCCAACATCCCCGTAGAGGTTCTCGCCGAACTCGCCTGGGACAAGGACCCTTCAGTCCGCGAGAGTGTCGCCGGAAACCCCTCGACGCCGGCGGAGTTTCTCCGTAAACTCGCAGACCACGAGAACGTCTGGGTCCGTTCAGCAGTAGCTTCAAACCCCGCCACCCATATAGAAGTTCTCGCCAAACTCGCAAAAGACAGGGAGTCTAACGTCCGCTACAGCGTTGCCGGGAATCCCGTAGTACAAAGCGACCAAACCGGGAAGTTTCGTTCCCTAAAACGGCGCTATCGCGTGCGCAATACGATGGTCGGATTTATGATTGTCGGCGTACTGTTAGTCTTCGTCGCACTGTTTGTATTCACACCAGTATGGCTGAATCATCTTTTGTATGAAATCCGCACCTGGTGGCTGCGTCAACCCCTACTGATGGTCCCTATATTGGTTGCAGGTATTCTTGTAACTGTCAACTGGCGAGCCAGAAAACGTGACTGACAACAGGGACCCCGAAACTTTCGCCGAACTTAGAAACGACGAGGACGTGAGGGTGCGCTGGTCTGTCGCCCAAAACCGCTCTACCCCCAAAGAGGTGCTCGCCGGACTCGCAGACGACATGGACGAATACGTGCGCCGTCGGTCGTGAATGGCACACGAATAGGGACACACGCCCTCAGGGTCGGCGCTCACCGAGCAAGCGACTCGGCTCGAGATGCGGCTCTAGATCGAAACGGGCGACGGCGTTCGCCTCGATATGTCGCACCGCCTCTTCGACATCCTCGGTGAAGAGCACCAGGTCGCGATCCTTCGCGGAGATCGTGCCTGTCTCGAGCATCCGGTCGAGCTGCATACGCAGCGGTTCCCAGTACTCCTGGCCCATGAGGACGATCGGGAACCTCTCGATCTTCTCGGTCTGTATCAACGTGAGCGCCTCGAAGAGCTCGTCGACGGTGCCGAAACCTCCCGGCATCACGACGAAGGCGTAGGAGTACTTGAGCAGCATGTACTTGCGGGTCAGGAAGTACTCGAAGTCGACGTGGACGTCGAGGAAGTCGTTGCTACGCTCCTCGTGCGGCAACTGGATCGTGCAGCCGACGCTCACCCCTCCCGCCTCCCGGGCACCGCGGTTCGCGGCCTCCATAAGGCCTGGGCCGCCGCCGGTGACTATCGAGAACCCGCGGGCGGCGAGTCTTGACGCCACCTTCCTCGTGCGTTCGTACACCGGATCGCCCTCGGCGATACGTGCAGAGCCGAACACCGCGACACACGGGTCGAGAAAGTGCAGGCGGCGGAACCCGCGGACCATCTCGAACGCCACCTCCACGACCACCCTGAGATTTCCGAGACGGGACCGCTCCTCGAGACCCCGGCGAGACCGCTTTATTCTCGACCGCTTCTTCGGTTGTGGTGCCTGGTGCTCGCTCATGGTCAAGTCCATCGTCCCGGTGCCTTGTACGGCGGCCGCTATGGGTCTCGGTGCCGGGACGAACCGCTCGGAGACGGAACCCTAGAAGGACATGTTCTCCCTCCTGCTCGGTGCATCCAGCGGTCCTGCGGGCGTTCGTACCGGGAACCCTGACGAGAGCGTGTTCACCGAGTCGTGTCTCGAGGTAACGACATGACCGTCGAGACGACGCCGGTGATCGGCTACTCCCTGGAATGGCCGCCGCCCTTAGAGGATCGCGCGGTCATCGAGGCTCTCACCGGCGGAGACGCGATCGAAGCACTGACGGACATCACGAAGGTCGTTGCGCGCCTACGAGACGACCTGAGCGTACGCGCGAAGGCGACCATCGGTGTGGCGCTCGTGCTCCGCGAACGACAGGAGACCCCGCTGCGCGCACTGCTTACCACTGCGCAGGACCTGCTGGACCCTGAGACCGCGGAGACTTGCGAGAACGTCGTCGGGCTGCTCCGCGCCGGGTGGTCGCAGGGGATCGGCGAGTTGCTCGCCGCGTCCCGGACGCTCTGACGTATGAGCGCGTGGCGAAGGCGGCGTGCCCCCTCTGGAACCGGTGGGACCGTCACTACCATGAGCGGGGCGGCTTCCAACGAACCGGCGGCGGGTAGACGACGCTTCCGCGTCGCGGCGAGCCTCCTACTGCTCGCCGGGGGAGTCGCCGGCGTCCTCGGCTTGGTCGCGACGCGTGACACCGACCCGAACATCTCGAGCGAGTGGCCGCGACCGTTCGACCCGGCGAAACCGTTCAACATGCTCGGCGTACCCGGGGTGAGCGTCGAGCAGCGCAAGCGTGCCGAAGACCTCCTCGTGCGCTCTCTGGCCGAGGCGCCGCGCTGGGGGGACTACAAGGCGACTCTCGAGGCCGGTTGGTACTCCATCGAGACCCCACGGCCCGGCGGGTTCGAGCACCTCGTCAACCCTCGCATGATCGACGACGAGCATATGCTCGACCCCCGGTACCCCGAGTCCCTCGTCTACAAGGTCAAGGGCGAGGAACGCATCTTCGTGGCGTACATGTACATGGCGAAACCCGACATGGGCCTCGACCACCCCGTCGTCCGGGACTTCGCCGGGCGTCTCATCGAATGGCATGTACACAAAGACATCTGCATCCTCATCGAGGACGGGAACCTCGTCGGACGGGTCACCGGGTTCGTCCGCGACGACGGTACGTGCGAGGTCGAAGGTGCCGCACCGCGGACGCTCGACCCCCGTGTCCTCACCGGTGAGGTGCCCGCCGGCACGACACGTGAACGTGACGAACTGGCGATGACCCACGTCTGGGTGGTCGCACGTGAGTGCGGGCCGTTCAGCACGCTCGCGGGGTTCGCCGAAGGCAACACGACGACCCCGCGGGACGAACGCGTCGATCTCTGCCGACACTGACCGGGTGACGGGGCCGGTGGTCGGAAGCGGTTTGTGGTCTTTCCCGTGACGAAGGGGACCGTACCGGGACGTGACCGAGAAGGTTGTTGAACGAATCAGGGGACGGCGTCCGACGGTTCTCTGGCTCGTCGCAGCAACGCTCGCGGTGCTCGCCGGAGCGACCGGTCTGCTCGCGCTCCGCGGCGGGGTCCAAGAACTCTCGAGCGAATGGCCACGCCCCTACGACCCGGCGAAACCGTTCAACATGCTCGGCGTACCCGGGGTGAGCGTCGAGCAGCGCAAGCGTGCCGAAGACCTCCTCGTGCGCTCTCTGGCCGAGGCGCCGCGCTGGGGGGACTACCAACGGCTCCTCGACGACGGGTGGTACTCGCTCAAAGACCAAGAGCTGGGCTTCGAACACATCGTCCTCCCCTCGAACTTCGCCGACGGACGCATGCTCGACCCCCGGTACCCCGAGTCCCTCGTCTACAAGGTCAAGGGCGCGGAACGCATCTTCGTCGCCTACATGTACATCGCCGAACCCGGTATCACGCCCGAGGACCCGCGGATCGAAGGGTACGCTGGACGGCTCCTGGAGTGGCACAACCACTCCGACGTGTGCTGGAAGTTCGACGAAAAAGAACCCGTCGGAGGTGTCGCCGGGTTCAAACTCCCCGACGGATCCTGCCCCGTGGACGGCACCGGTGACGCGGCACTCGACCCGAGGTTCTTCACCGGGGAGACGGACGCAAACTCCCTCGTGAACTTCGGATCATTCCTGATGACCCACGTCTGGGTGGTCGAACGGCGCTGCGGACCCTTCAGCGCACTCGAGGGACCCTCTCGCGGGGTGACGTCGAGACCCCTGAAGGAACGCGTCGACATCTGCCAACACCGACTTCCTGGGGCGTCGGACCGGACCGACACGCCTTGACACCCTAGGGGCCGATCGAACAGTCCTGCGCCATGAACGGTCAGAACGAACGTCCGGAACGTCTCTACCTCCCCGGCATCGACGCCATGCGCGGAGTCGTCGTTATCATCGGCCTGCTCTTCCATGCGAACATCTCCTTCTTCGAACGCGGGCTGTTCCGTTCGGGTTTGTTCTTCGTCGACGTGTTCGGCGTCCTCTCCGGATACCTGATCACCCGGATGCTGCTGGGCGAGCACATGCTCACCGGGCGCATCGACTTCAAACGCTTCTACCTGGCGCGGGCCCGACGCCTCATGCCCGCGCTGTTCGCCGTACTCGTCGCAGTCGTCCTCTACGCCAGGGCGGTCGAGGAAGAGACCCTCTGGGACCTGCGCGTACAGACACTCGCCGCGCTCGGCTATGTCTACAACTGGTACGCGATCTTCGCCGGCGGGGACTACTTCAGTTCCTACGAGATCATCCCGCTCCAGCACCTCTGGAGTCTCTCGCTCGAAGAGCAGTTCTACATCGTCTGGCCCCTCGCGCTGGTCGGGATGCTCGTCGCCGCACGACGCAGACCTCGCTTCCAGAAGATCGTCCCCTACGCGCTCCTCGGAGTAGCCCTGCTCAGCGCGGTGGCGACCTTTGCGATCTTCCACGGTGGTGACACTACCGGCACCACCGACATGGTGCGGGCGCCGATGACTGTTTTCGGCTTCGAAGCCAACCGACTCCTGATGGTCTACATGAGCACCGTCACCCGGGCCGGAGGGTTCCTCGCCGGGGCCGCGCTCGCGTTCTGGTGGCAACCCGACCTGCGAGCGCCGACGTCGGCTCGGTTCAACCGCGTGCTCGACTTCAGCGGTCTCGCCGCGCTCGTCGCAATGTTTCTCCTCACGAACCTCCAGTGGTTCAGCGAGGCGAAGATCTACGAATCCGTCGTGAACGGAGGGGCGGTACTCGTCTGGTTCATCTGCGCCATCTTGATCATGGCGGTCAGCAAGCGGGAATCCAGGTACATGCAGTGGCTCGTGGTCCGCAAACCCCTCGTCCGGCTCGGCGTCGTCTCCTACGCCCTCTACCTCTATCACTGGCCAGTGATGCAGTTCTACCGGAGAGAACCGTTCGAGAGTATCCCCGTCCTCGGCATCGTGCTAGTCCTGCCGATCCTCTGGGCGATCGCCGAGCTCTCGCAGAAGTACTTCGAACGCCCCATCCGCAAGATCGGCCTGACCGCCTACCTCGCGAGCCTCGCCCCTCAGACACGCGGGCTCGCGGTGGGTGCGGCCGGGTTCGCCACGCTCGCGGCGGTCGTCTCGCTCGTGACGGCACCGGTGCCGCGGAACACCCTCCAGCAGGACATAGCGAACGTCGAGCAGAGCGCCAGCGGGCTGGCACCAGGCGAGACTGCCGAGCGACTAGTCATCGGCGACTCCATCACCGCGCTCTTGGCCATCAAGTACGAAGAACGCGGCTACGTCGTAGACGCCGCAGTCGCGCGCACCTTCGCCGAGGGATCCGGTATGGCCGCCTACCTCGCCGAGTCCGGTCAGGTCACCGACTCCATCGTCATGCACCTGGGCACCAACGAAGAGATCACCCCCGAGTCTCTGCGCAGCATGCTCGAACGGACATCCGGGCTCCGGCGTGTCGTCCTGGTCACCCTCTGGCGCGAGAACTGGAGTCTCCTCGACTCGAACAACGAGAACATCCGAGCGACAGCCGCGGCGTTCCCCAACGTGGTCGTCGCCGACTGGAACGCCGTGGCAGGACGGAACCCGGACTACTTCATCATGGCTGACGGCATCCACGTCGCCCGCGGTGCCGGGGTGGACGCCTACATCGACCTGATCGACCGGGCCGTGGCCGCGCCGCGGGGCGGACTCGTCGTCGGCGCAGGGTGAGATGAACACGCCGCTGCGAAAACTCGTCATCGGGTTCGTCGCGTTCGCGGCGGTCTCCTCGATCGCGGCCTCCGTCCTGTTCCGTCAGGCAGGGCGGCTCTCGCAGGACGACCTGCAGGTCGTCACTACTCTAGACGACACCGACTCCGCGCTGCGCTGGCGGGACGAGGTCGAGAACGCCGTGCCGTCGACCCTGCGGATCGAGGACCTCGAGGCCCGGGGATACACCTCCTTCCAGGAGGACGAACTCACCAACTGGGTCCACTACATCAACTGGGGTTACATCGACGACGAGCGGAACCTCGACCCGGAACAGCCCGAGAGCTACCTGTTCAAGGTCCTCTCCGACGGTGTGCTCGAGCTCCGCGCCGTCGTGTTCATGCTCCCCAGCCGCTACACCTTCGCGAACACCCCCGACATCGCCGGCGGGGCCGGGGTGTGGCACACCCACCCCGTGACCTGCCTTGTCGGAGACCCGTTCGCGAACCCTGCGGACGGGCGGATCGACGGTTCCTGCGCCGTCGGTGCGAAGTTTCCCGAACGGCTGATGATCCATGCCTGGGTGAAGCCGAACCTCTGCGGACCGTTTGCACCGGCACTCGTCGAACCCGACCCCAATCTCCCGCCCTGGGTACCGCAGGACTTCATACGCGAACACCTCGCAGGAGCCGACAAGAACGGTGCAATCCCCGGATGCGAAGAAGACCTCGCGCGTGCCGTCTGGCCGGGAGCATTCGACTGATGGCCGGTATCCTGCGCGGGCACTCCCGCGCAATCAGAAGCCTCCTCGTCCTCATCCTCCTGCCGGTGGCTCTCCTCGCATGCACCCGGCCGAACCGGACGACCTTCCGATCGGTTCATGCCGGCGAGCGCCACACCTGCGCCATCGACACGAGCGGTTCCGCCTGGTGCTGGGGAGCAAACCGTTTCGGTCAGCTCGGAGACGGAACGAACATCGGACGAAAGCATCCAGCGCACGTCATTGGCGGGCACGCGTTCACCACGCTCGCCCTCGGCTTCACCCACACCTGCGGGATCGACGTGGCCGGCGATGTCTGGTGCTGGGGCGGGAACTTCGTCGGTAATCTCGGAGACGGTACCACCGATCCGAGCGTCGGACCTGTACGCGTCGAAGGTCTACCCGGGGCAGCCGACGCCGTCAGCGCCACCTCCGACCGGAGTTGCGCCATTGTCGCGCGCGGACTCTGGTGCTGGGGGGACAACACCCAGAACGTGATGGGGGCTGGTCCGAGGGGTCCGCTGCTCACCGCCACCGAGATCCTCGCGACCGGAGTCACCGGGCACGCCGTGGGTCCCGGCAAAGCGTGCACCATCGCGACCCGGGTGCTCTGCGTCGGAATCGACATCGACCGTGCCGGTAGCGGCGGGGAGTTTGCCGGGTCTGTCATCGAGGGTCTCCCCGACGAGAAGCTCGATCCGATCGAGGAGATCGACGTGGCACAGTTCATCTCCTGCGCACGTACCGGAAGCGGACGAGTCTTCTGCTGGGGGAACCTCCCCTGGTTCATCGAAGAAAACGGGGAGTTACAGGAGGGGGTATGGTTCAAGGCGAAAGAACTACCGACCTTGCCGGTCAGCATGCTCACCACCATGGAGGCGACGATCTGCGCCCTGGTGCGCGGCGAAGTAGTGTGCCGCGGAAAACTTCCCGGCCAAGGCTGGGTGCATTCAGGCGGAATCGGAGCACCGATGGTCGATGCCAGCAACCTCGGCGAGCCATGGGTCATCCCCTTCCCCGGGAAGGTCCTCGACGTGAGCGGCGGGTACGCCTACATCTGCGCGGTCGTCGAGGGCGGTCAGGTGTGGTGCTCGGGGAGCAACTCCGACGGACAACTCGGCGACGGCGGGACGACCGACTCGCTCGATCCGGTGCGCACGTCGTCGCGCTAGAGAGGACGACCCGCGGTCTCTCTACCGGTCGCTATCAACCCGTCCCGGAGACCAGCTCGGCCCGGGCCGCGGTAGCGAGAGCCGCGTACCCAGCGTCGTTGAGGTGCATCACAAACAGGCCCTTCTCCGGACCGTGGAACCACGGATCGTCACTGCAGAGCGGGTGTTTCAAGAACTCGACGGGATCGACGACGACGACGGGAACACCCAGGGATCTCGCCTCCGATGCCGCGGCGACGAGCTCGGTGTTGAGGAGTGCAGGCCCCTTGGTGAAGAGATCGGCGACCTCCTCGGTGATCTTCCCGCAGCTCAGCCCGGTACGCGTCGGCGTCGGGTAGAGGGTGAGGACGATCGCCGACACTCCGGGCCGCAACGCATGCACCGCCGTCAGGAGTTCGAGCGCCGCGGGGCGTATGCCTGGAAGGTTCGCGAGCGCCGACTTCCACCCGGACTCGCAGTCGTCTGCCAGACAGCGGATGACGACCTGGGCGAACTTGAGCGAGTTCCCGCCGGTCGTGACGGCGACGACATCGACGTTCTCCGGCAGGTCGTCGACCTGAGCGATCGTCTCCTCGAGCGTTGCCCCGCTGCAGGCCAGGTTCACGAAATTCATTCCCAGCTCCTCGGCGAGCAGTCCCGTCCAGCCCCCCTCGGAGCGTCCGCACGGCTGGGTCATACCCCTGGCGCCGACCCCGGAAGCGAAGCTGTCACCGAGTGACGCGAGCGTCCGGGGTCTCGGCACGGGAAGTGCCGGTGTCACCGTGGACGCGACCGAGCTCGGCGCGGCCGGGGAGACCGACTGCTGCGTCGGACCCTCGCCTGCGGATTCGACATCCATTCGGTCGCCGGTGCAACCCGCGAACAGGGCGCACGCTGCGGCCAGGAGAACGACACTGGATCGCATCGTCCTCACCGTACCCTTCGCGGCTAGGCCCGCCCGTATCGACGACGCGCTCAGGGCAGCAGCGCGAACCGCCCGTCGAGTACATCGTCAGCGAGGCCGTCGTCAAACGGGCCGGTGTCGCCTGAGAGTACCCCGTATGCGCCGGAGGAGGTACGGCGCACAATCGTGGTGTGCTAAGACAACGGGACCGTGCCCTCGACCTCCTCCGCGCACTCGCCGTAGGGCGGGTCTTCCTCTGGCATGCGACCGGGTGGTCGCTGCTCACATGGATCGGGGCCCTACCGGTCATGTTCTTCGTCACCGGTCACCTCCTCGCCGGCGGCATCGCACGAAACGGTATGGCCCGAACCCTCACCGACCGCGCGCGGCGACTGCTCCTCCCCTACTGGTTCTTCGGGGCAGTCATGCTAGTCGTCATGTGGACGGTCTCCGGGCGGACCTGGCCCGGCGGGCCTCTAGACCTCGTCGGGTGGATCCTGCCGATCGTCGATCCGATCGGGGCCCCGTGGCAGAGCGGCTGGATCACCGAACCTCTCTGGTATCTACGTGCCTACGCGTGGCTCATCATCCTCGCCGCGCTGTTGCTATGGGTGCTCGCCCGTCGCCCGATCCTGCTCCTTTCTGGTCTCGTCCTCGTCATCCCTGTGACCGAGCTCGTCCTCGGCGTCCGCTACTGGGCCCTGCAGGACGCGCTGCTCTACGGCTTCTTCTTCACTCTCGGTGCCGCGCACGCCCGAGGTCTGCTGACGTTGAGCAAGCGGCGACTCCTGGCGGCCGCATTCGTCTGCACCGGACTCGCCGCGTCATGGTCGCTGCTGCGTCCACCGCTCGACGGCGTGGTCAACAACTCCCACACCGTCCACCTGTTCGTCGGCGCCCTGTGGCTCGCCCTCGCACTCGCGTTCCTCCCGTGGCTGCGCGATGTCGCATCAGGCCCGGCCGTCGGCCGCATCGTCGAGCACGTCACATCCCGCAGCCTCTCGATCTACCTCTGGCACGCGCCGGTACTCGGACTCGGTTACATCGTTCTTTCCCATACACCGCTCGACGGGGTGCTCCTCACTGCCGCGGGGGTTCTCCTCGGAGCGCTCCTCACCGCGGTGGTCACCTCGCTGACCGTCGGCGTGGAACGTCTCGGCGGTCGACGCGACGACGACACGCGCACCTTCCTGACGCTGCTCCTGCCGACCGCCCGTACCGGAATACTCGGCGTGGTCGTCGGTACGCTCGTCGCCGGCACCCTCGTCATCGCCGAACCACGAGCGCTGAGCCTGCCACCGACGCCGTCGAAGGCCCCCGAGGCGGTCGACCTCACCGAGGACGAGGCACTCGCGTTCCTCCTCCAACCGCCCACCTCCGCGGACGAAGGCATGCTCCTCGCCCCGCCGGAGACCGCCGAGGACTCGTTCTTTACCAGCGACCCCTACCCCTCAGGTAATCCTGCTACATCGGCAAACCGCCGACCGGGTCGCCGGACATCGCCGGTGACAACCCCCGTGACAACCCCCGTGACAACCCCCGTGACAACCCCCGTGACAACCCCCGTGACAACCCCCACCACGGTACCCTCGGTCACGCCGCCTGCGACACCGCGATCGACGCGACCCGTCGACGACTGGAACGACATCGCCCCCGAAGCCACGGACGAGATCCGCAACGCCATCGCGACCGTGGCCGGTGAGTGGGTGCGTAGGCAGAAGACTGAGCGACAGGTCACCTACGAGACCGGGCTCGAGATCGCCATCCTGCAACCCGGCCGGCTCCGCTACGTAACGACAATCGACAAGAACGGTGAAACGGGGCCCGTAGGGGCGAGTGTTCCGTTCGCGAGCATCACCAAATCCTTCACAGCGGCCCTGCTGCTGCGCGCCGTGGAGGAAGGCCGCATCGGCATGGACACACCGCTCGCCCGGCTCGAGGTCGCCCCGTGGTTCACCCTCACCGACGGTCTCACCCTGCGGAACCTCCTCGCGCACCGCAGCGGCATCGTCACCTATACCTCGACAGGCGCCTGGTCGCGGAACTGGCAGACCATCGACGGCTGGGAACCCGTACTGCGGGCCGCCGAGGAGGAGGGGCGCTCGTTCCCCATCGGGAGTAAGGTCGAGTACGCGAGCACGAACTACGTGATCGCCGGACTCCTCGCCGCGCAGATCTACGGGATGCCAATCGAGAAGCTCATCCAGGAACACCTCCTCGAACCGCTCGGACTGCGGCGCACCCGGGTCGGGCAACCGACCCCCGGCTCACCCGGGACCGGCACGGGGAACATGAGCGGACACATCACAGACATGGCCCGCTGGGCGGTCGCCATGTGGCGCGACAAGACCGTTCTAGGCTCGACCGGGAACTCCCTAGCCTCCTACACGGACCCGGTGCAACTCATCGGGTACGGCGGTTTCTCCTACTGTCCGTGTCGCGTCGACAGCGGCAGACTCGTCGTGGCCGGCATCGGCGCGAACGGGGCGGAGGCCACCGTCCGCTGGTATCCCGCCACCGACACCATCGTCGCTATACGCATACCGAACGGCCTCGTCCCACCACTCGAAGACCTCATCGCCGACCTGCTCGCCGCAACCCGCTGAGCGTCACAGCCCCTGCAACTGGGCGGGGATTGGTACCCGAACTCAGATGCCGGGCTCGAAACCGTCGTCCGGCAGTGCCTCGAGGTCGACTCGACACTCGACCTCGACGAAGTCCGAGCGGTCGACAGGTTGACGCACCACCCGCGAGCCGATCTCCTCGATAGTCACCGTGACGGTGCTGCCGTTCGAGCTCAGGGTCACCCCGACACAGTACGACTCGACCGCGCCGATCGGACCGCTCGCCCCCATGAACACCGCGACCCAGACACGTCCGTTCTCGTCGGGGACACTCGGACCGACGTCGACGCCCGACACCGCGTCCCGGCCGTGCAGCGTCGCACGGCCCAGCGCGTTCAAACCGGCAGGCAACGTCACATGGTTCGGGTGATTGGGCAGGTACATGTTCAACCCCGACTCCCGAGGCTCCCTGATGCTGTAGAGGACGGCGGCGCCGAACGCGCGGGCTGCCGCGCGGACGTTGGTCCTCGCCACTTCGACAGAGTCGGGGATGAGGTACTCGTTGCGCAACCTCTCGAGCTCCGGGAACCTACCCTCGTTGGGGGTCACCGGCTCCTTGTTGAGGGCGTTGGTGCGCTCCTGAATGGGGTTCCGGGAGCCGTAGGGTAGAGACGGGGTCGCGGGAACGAACACCGTCGTCGACGTCGTCGGGCCCGAAACATCCGTCCGAGGCGTACAAGAGGAGACGAGAAACAGGGAGGCGACGAGCAGCAGGATTTTGCCCCGGGCGAACACGCACTCCACCGTGTCGCGACCACCATCATCAGGCCAGATGGATGCGCGCGACGCTACACCACCACTCCCTCGGGGTGCGCATTCGACGAACCGTGAAGAAGGTCGAGAAACCTATGCGCGGAGGAAGGCGCTACGGAACCGTGAGCGGCATGACGAACTGGAGGATCGGGAACGCGACACTCTCCTTCCACATCCCGACACGCGCGAGCATCGAGCACGCCGAGAACCGCGACTCCGGTCGAGACGCGACCTCCTGGCACCCGTCCTTCGGGAAAGGGCATCCCGGGGGTCCCGAGGCGGCGTTTCATTCCTACGATCCCTACGAGTACCCGGGTTCCTACGACGGGGCGGTGAGCGTCGAACACCGCATCTGGTGGTGGTACACCGCCGAGTGCGCCGGCGGGTACGAGTGTACCTGCGGTCCGATCACCCTGCTCGAGGCGCTCGAACGACTCGAGCCGTCCGAACGCGGCACCGCAGTGCGGCTGCACGCCGAGGAGATGCGGGCGCTCTACGATCACTTCTGGTCCGGGCAGGGTCTCGTAAGCGGGGCATGCAACAACATCGGCTACGCCTGCGTCTCCTGTATCTCCGAGGGTACCGACCACGTCTGGGACGTCTACGAGGACGCCTGCGTCCTCGCCGAGGAGTTCGGGGAGGCGCTCGCCGCGTACGCCTACGAGCTCATGGTAGGAGAGCCCCGCTTTTACACGCCCACCCGGGGCGAGGCCGACAGTTCCGGTCCCCTCTGAACCGCGGACGGTCCTCGATGCCGGATCCGTACCCCCTTGCGTGGGTTTCTCCGGCTCTGACGGTCACCCTCGTGTCTGAGACACACCGAGACGGGCTCTCGTAGGAGAACCCCGATTGGTGCGTCGACGTCCAACACATTCACACCGCGAGGTGCGAACGGATCGAGGGAATGACTCGCGATCCATGGACACATCAGACGAAAGGTTTCTGCCAGCCCTGGAGATTTTCTCCTCCCGCTAGCAGTTGCATCCTTTCTCTGCTACGGGCCCAACATCCAGGGCGAAACGCTCATGACCGCTCTCCCCCTGCGGTCTGAGCAGAAACCGGGTAACACCGGCCAGCATGACCCCTTTCGAGGGCGTTTAGCGCGATCCACGTCGGGGTGACACCCGACGACGCGATCCCTTCACGCCCCGAGAGGGGCTGCTGTGTTTTCTGGGCAAGTGCTAACTAGTGAAGAGATCGCTAGTGGACAGATTGTAGACTAGTACGCTGCACAAAAAACCAGCCCGACGTTCACGGACATGCGGTACGACGATGGCGACAACGAGACAGGTGGGGACACGAAGCGGAGAACGGGTGTGGTCTACCGGCGCCGAGCGTATCGGGTCAGTCCCAGTCGCCGGGCGCTCTGCTCTGCGCAGCGCTCACTCTGGCGCTCGGTGTGCTCGGTGTAGGGTCGCCCGCAGACCGGGCATTCAGTTGAACTCATGTGACGTCCTCCTTTCACGCACCCCACCGTGCAGGGCGGAGCGCATAATTCAGCAAGGAGAGCGGAGACACGAAGCGGAGAACGGGTGTGGTCTACCGGCGCCGAGCGTATCGGGTCAGTCCCAGTCGCCGGGCGGTTCCCGGTAGCCGCGATCTGACGCCTTGTCTGCGCAGCGCTC